>Ga0098034_1000567_pt1 | contig 15500 bp, 19 predicted proteins | sample 2_EtaG_FD_77062 | JGI IMG/M metagenome (GOLD analysis project Ga0098034, IMG submission 77062) | Marine viral communities from the Subarctic Pacific Ocean - 2_ETSP_OMZ_AT15125 metaG | ecosystem: Environmental > Aquatic > Marine > Oceanic | place: Pacific Ocean | collected 2015-01-07
CTCCTATTTAATTAGTTTTCTACTTTTTACTTTAAAAGTAACTTCCCATACTGTCTCATTAACATCTCCAGTATGCTCGATAACTACCTTTTGGCAGTCCTTCGTGCTATGTACTTCTGTTATAACAAAGTTACCGAAATCTTCAGTAAGCATAAAGCTACCAGCCACTCCAGTAATATTCTCAGCAACATACTCAGCTAATTTTTTATAAAACATATGATATCCTTTCGGTATGATCCACCAGACAAGACTACAACTAACTCTCCAAAGAGTAACCAAACATGGGGCCATGCTACAATTAAGTAGGGTTTAATCCACCTTTCATTATATCTCCTCCACTCAGGTAATAAGATACCTTTATCGTGTGGGAAATCTGTCCAATCAAAACTAAATCATACGCGCCGAAGGCGCGTTTTTTTTTTTTTGAATTTAGACATAAAAAAACCCCTCTTATTTCTAAGAGAGGTTTATATTAATATGATTATTTATTTTATAATAGCTGGTATAATTTCACTATCATTTATAACTACTGGAATTTTTCCTGATTTCTCATTATTCCAAAAATCTTTAGTTACTTGAATATTCTTTAATTTTCTTTGATAATTTCTTTTTGTATTATCAACGAATTTCTTTTTAGGATTATTACTGAAGAAAGGAACATAATCTTCTTTAAGTACCATTTTAAAGAAATCAACTTTTGCTCTTTTTTCTTCAACAGCAATATCTCTTGCATATTCATAACCAGTTTTTAACTGACGAATTTCAGCTAGAGAATTTCCGAGACCTTCTTGAAAATTATTATATGCTTGTTCTTCAGCTATATTACTACCATTTTGTCTTTCGTGGTAGTTTCTTTGTCTTTCTAAAGAATCAATTACATTATTTACAGAATTAATACTTTTTGTTAATGCTGCAATTTGAGAATTTAACCTGAATCTAATATTTTGTAATGAACAATTAATAACTTCTTTTTGGAAATTAATACCCATTACATTAAATTTAATGTCATCAGCATAAGAATATTTTAATGCTTTTAATTCTCTTTCGTATTTATTAGTTACATTGTTTTCAATATAACCTTGATTTGATGTATTATTCATAGTTTTTCCTTTTGTTAATACATTTAAAGTCTCAACTTGAGAACTTACCCAAGTCTTGTAAGTTCATTTACATTTCTTATAATTGTTGTCACTTATTCCTACTCAGGAATCTTACGAATAAGGTGGAATAAGTCGTGATTCGTATGTGGATATAATCGCTGAAGGCGATTATTGAGGTTCCACATACTAATCTAAGAACCCACTTGGGTTGACAATGATTATTAGAAACTGTTATTGTCTTTTACAATCACTGTATTCTCAATGATATATATATACCCTCAGTTTCGTGGTAGTTCTTTATGCTAGATAACTATTACTACCAATTCATTATCTATTGACACATTTACTATAACTAATTCATCTTTCACTCCTTAATTATATTTGACCTTTACATCACTCCTTCCCACTCAGGTTTGAATATTCCGAAGGGCGTTTTATGGGGTTGAGCTACAGCGAAGGGGTGATTTGCAAGTTCAATCACCACTTGTTAACCATTCATCTACCACTATATACAGTCGCGTGGCAAGTGTTATCCCTACGACATATTGATGTCGTCATATTAATGAAAATAACACTTGACACTCCAATTCCAATGATTATCCTTACGCATGGCAATGTCCGAATTATCCACCAAGAATGATGACTTAACGGAGAAACAAAGGAAGCTAGTTGATACTATCGTAACGACTGGGTGTAGTATAACTGAAGCAAGTAAAATCGCTGGTTATTCAACAAAAGTCTCTAATGAATCAGCTAGAGTAACTGCAAGTCGTACATTACGAATCCCAAAGGTACAGAGATATATGATGGAATGTGTATCTCGAACCATTGGACTAGGGGCAGTTACCGCCAGTAACAAGATGATTCATCTAGCCGACAAGGCAAGAAGTGAGTATGTTCAACTAGAGGCTAGTAAAGATATACTAGATAGGGTAGGACTTCGCACACCAGAAAAGATTCAACACAGTGTAGCCGGAGATATAAAGGTCAATATCGACCTGACATAATCACGCAACAGCGTGTCAATCCCCACTAGGTAGGGGGGGTTGAAAATTCATCAGCTCAATGAGTGAAAGATCTCACACAAACAATAGAGGTGAAAAAGGTTCGTCTTGTGCGTTGCGAAGTCAAAATATTTATATACTATGATAGTAGGCATAAGGTAGGAACATAAGGTTCAAACTATACTGGTTAAGTAGATGCCTAGCAGTACTGCTTAATAAATATAAGAAGGTAAAGGACTATGCCGAAAGTGGGAAAGAAGTCATATCCCTATACCAAAAAGGGTGAGGCGAGAGCTAAGGCTGCTGCCAAGAGAAAAGGTGTGAAGGTCAGGAAGAAAAAATACTAAGTGAGTTGATATTCATTCAAATCTATTCTACATAGAGGTAATGAATCCCCCAGCAGAATTAATGATCACAGAACTCCAAAGCAAACTGAAAAACAGTGAAGAACAGAACAAGTATTTGCTGGACAGACTGGATAAAGCGTATAAGGATAAGCGAGATTTAAGGCACGAAGTATTAAAGCTGAATGGAGTTGTATGTCCTCCCAGAAAAGAAAAGGAACAAGGGTTGAAAACGAAATAGTCAAGCTCTTTATCAAGGAAGGGTTCAAGGCGAGACGACAACCACTTTCAGGAGCAATCCAAGATTTTCCCCACGATGTCAGAGTTGCCGACTTGTTCGGTGGCACAACTGTTGAAGTGAAGGCGAGAAAGAGTGGAGGGGGGTTCACGCAGTTGGACAGATGGAAGGGATCAGCAGATTTATTAATTTTAAAGAGGGATTTCAAAGAACCTATGGTATATATGTCGTGGAACTTGTATAAGGAATACCTGAATGAATACAAAGAAAACAGATCAGGAAGTGAATCTGGAGAACAGACAACTGTTCGAGATCAGTTATCAGGACAGACAGAGATTGAGGAAGATCGTCAGAAAAGTACACCTAAAATTCCTTCCAGACCATTTGGTCAACAACAAGGAATGCGACAAGCTCATAGAAAGTCTTGGCCCAATGGTAAGAGAAAAATTGCTAAAAGAGTACATAGAAAAGGTAAGGTAAATGGCTCAACTCAATTACAAACCAGATGGGATTACCTTAAAGGACTTTCTAAAAAATGATAATTTCTTCAGGGGAATAAGAGGCCCAGTAGGAAGTGGCAAGTCTGTCGCTTGTTGCATAGAGGTATTCAAGAGGTCGTTGCAGCAAGAACCCAACCACGAAGGAAAAAGAAAATCAAGATGGGCAGTCATCAGGAACACGAATCCCCAGCTTAAAACAACCACCATCAAGACTTGGCTGGACTGGTTTCCAGAACACGAATGGGGAGCTTTCAGATGGTCAATCCCCTATACCCATCATATCATACTGGGCGACATAGACTTGGAAGTAATCTTCCTAGCACTGGACAGACCAGAAGATGTTAAGAAACTACTGTCTCTGGAGCTGACTGGAGTGTGGGTTAATGAGGCGAGGGAATTGCCCAAGAGCATCATTGATGCGTGTACTATGAGGGTAGGCAGATTTCCCTCTATGCGAGAGGGGGGAGCAACTTGGTATGGTGTCATAGCAGACAGCAATGCTCCAGAGGAAGATCATTGGTGGGCGATTATGGCTGGAGATGTTCCAACACCTGACCATCTTACAAGAGATGAGGCGTTGATGCTGGTCAAGCCTGATAGCTGGACTTTCTTCACACAACCATCAGCTATGACAGAAAAAAAAGAAAAAGACGGATCATTGCTTGGATATGATCCCAACATTTCATGTGAAAATAAAAAAAACTTAACGGAAAATTATTATAACAACATCATAAAAGGAAAGACGAAAGGCTGGATTGATGTCTATGTAATGAATAAATTGGGAACAATAGAGGAAGGAAAGCCAGTCTATCCAAACTGGAATCAGGAAATACATTTATCAAAAGAACCAATACCCATAGCTCCCTTGCCAGTATTCATAGGCATTGACTTTGGATTGACACCAGCAGCAGTCTTTGGACAGAAGATGCCCAATGGAAGATGGCTCATACTTCAGGAACTTGTATGCTTTGATATGGGCATATCCAGATTCAGCAATTTACTGAAACACGAAATAGCCAAGAACTACAAGGGTTATGATGTGGACATATATGGCGATCCCTCTGGAGATTTCCGTGCGCAGACAGATGAAACCACACCTTTTCAAATCCTGAGACAGAATGGTCTGCGAGGAAAACCAGCTCCTTCCAATGACATAGCACTTAGAATTGAATCGGTTGAGACTGCTTTGGGAAGATTAATAGACAAAAAGGCTGGATTTCTGCTGGATAATCGCTGTATTAACCTTAAAAAAGGATTCAATGGTGGATATTACTACAGAAGATTACAGACTTCTGGTAACAGATATGATGAAAAACCATATAAGAACAGATACTCCCATATCCACGATGCACTGCAATATATGATGATGGGAGCTGGAGAAGGGAAACAACTGATAGCTGGAAAGGCAAAAAAACCTACAGTTGTAAAAACAAGGGGTTGGAATATCTTTGATAAAAAAACAAGAAGGTCAATATGGCAAAACAAAATGAATGGCTAGTCTACTTCTATGAGGACAAGGATCATCACAATACCCATAGATTCTTTAAAAAAGGTTTTAAACACTGTGGAGTTATGTCATATGATCCTTATACTAAAGTTTGGCTACTGATAGAATACATATTTGGAAACCTATTGGTAGAAACTCTTACAGAACAAAAGGTAGATGCCATATTTAGAATGATTCAAATGAAGAAAGGGCATATCGTTAAAGTGCCAGTACAATACAAATTAACACGATTCCCAACAATTATGAGTTCTTGGATCAAGGAGCATAGCTGTGTAAGTTATGTGCAAAGATTGTTAGGGTTAAATAAGTTTTGGATCTTCACTCCTTATCAGCTATTTTGTGAGTTGAAAAAGAGGGGTTTTTCTGAAATAGATATATAAATTATGGGCAGTATATTTGGAACACGAGAACCAGCAGAATCCGAAGCTGATAAGCAACTTCGTTTGGATATTAAAAAAAGAAAAGACGAAGAAGAAAAAGAGAAACTTCGTATAGAAAAAGAAGAAGCAAGACAGAAGAAAAGAAAAGACAAGGGATTGGTAGGATCAAGAAGTCTATTCACTAAAGCTGGTGGCAAAGGATTTTACTATGAAGGAGAAGAATATTAATGTCCAGTAAACAAGGAACAAGCTCCAATTCACAAGGTGACAGTTATTATTCAGGTGGTGGAACTGGTGGGGAATATGACACTCCCACGCCAACGACAAAGAAAAAAGCACTAAAAGAAAAACAAATTAAAGAAGCTCAAAAAGAAATACAAAGTAAAATTGACAGAGAAAGATATGGAGCTGGAAAAGCTTATGGAGCTGGAAAAATATCTAAAGAAAGAATAAAAAAAACAGAGATGTATGGAGGAAAAGCATCTAAGATGACAAATGAATATTTAGTTTCCATTGGAGAAGCTAAAAGGGGAAATCCTTATTATGACCATAAGGGAAAAATAACTGGATACAGTTATATACTTACTTCCAAAGGTCGAGAAATGAAGTATGGTCAATCTGGTGGAGCTATGGGATCAGGCGATCCTACTGGCATTATGTCATCAACTGCGATTTCTAGAACAATGTGGGATGCACAAAAAGATATTCAACAATTAATGAAACTTGGCCCAATGGGTTTAATGATGTCTGCTTCTAAGGCAAATGAATCATCATACAACAAGTATATTGACAGTTTTTATAATCAACGATCATCAACTTCCATTGCATATAATACTAATGCTGGAAACATATCCAATGGAGAAAATCAAAATGCTGTTACTGGAGAAGAAGTATTAGATAAATCTTTTTCTGATACATTAGCAGATGCATCTGAAAAAAATAAATCAATTAGAATGGCTGCTGTTACTGGAGCAACTGGAGGAGAAGATGAGAAAAGAAAATTTCTACAAGCATCTAAGCGTGTCTTTGGTGGTGGAATGACAGTAACATAATGGCTTACATACCAGTAGCAGAATCATCAGTAGAAACTTATACCTCTGATAAAAGGGTAGCTAGTTTTCTAAAGAAACTAAAAGATTCAGAAAAAATATTTGATCATTGGAAAGACAAGTATGAGGAAGCGTATGAATACACTATGCCTCAACGAGAATCATTCTATGAAGAAACAATAGGCGACAGAAGAACAGACAAGATATTTGACGAAACAGCAGTAGTGGGGATACAAGAATTTGCATCAAGACTACAAGCTGGAATATGTCCAACTTATGGCAGATGGGCAAACTTTGCTGCTGGAACAGAAATACCAGAAGATCAGAAACCAGAAATCAATGAACGATTAGATGCCATAACAGAATATGTTTTTGAAGTCATATCTGGTTCTAACTTCAATCAAGAAATACACGAAACATTTATGGACTTGGCAATAGGTACTGGCGTACTATTAGTGGAAGAAGGAGATGCCCTTAATCCCATTAAGTTCAATGCCATTCCTTTACCAAGAGTAATGCTGAACAATGGGCCTGACAACAAGGTAGATACAATTTTTAGAAAAAGACAAATATCATATGACAGATTAATGGTTGCTTATCCTAAAGCAGAAATGTCTGAAAATATGATGCGTATAATTGGACAAAAAGGTTCTTCCAAAGCAACAATAGTGGAAGGTGTATTTAAACTGTATGATGAACCCAATGTAGAAAAATACAAATACTGTGTTGTTTGTATGAATGAAAAAGAATTTATTTATGAAACAGAATTTGAAGGTACTGGATCAAATCCCTACATAGTATTCAGATGGAACAAGGCATCAGGAGAAGTGTATGGTAGAGGCCCAGTCTTTAATGCTATGGCTGCAATTAAAACTACTAACTTAACAGTAGAGTTAATATTACAAAATGCACAGATGAACATTAGTGGCATCTATACTTATGAAGATGATGGTGTCATTAATCCTGATAACATTTCACTCGTTCCCGGCAGTCTAATTCCAGTAGCTCCAAACAGCAGAGGATTAGTTCCTCTTAATGCTGCTGGTAAATTTGATGTTGCCCAATTAATATTAAGCGATATGCGACAAAACATTAAGAAAGCATTGTATATGGAATCACTTGGCAGACCTGAGGGAACACCAATGTCAGCTACAGAAGTTTCAGAAAGAATGGCAGACCTTTCCAGACAGATTGGTTCTTCCTTCGGCAGACTGCAATCAGAATTAATAGTGCCATTGTTAAGAAGAATAATAAGGATATTAAGCAAACAAGGAAGAATAGAAATACCAAGAGTGGATAACAGAGAGGTAACAGTTGTATCTACATCTCCATTATCTCAGGCACAGCATCAGCAAGATGTAGCCACAGTTAATAACTTTAATTCAATATTGGCTCAAACATTCGGCCCACAAATTCTTAATATGATTGTTAAACAAGATGAAGTGGCTAAATATTTGGCAGAAAAACTGGGATTACCAGAAAAACTGATCCGTGATGCGAATGAACAACAAGCATTAGTTTCTGAGTTGCAAAACTTGCAACAACAAGGTACAATGGGGGGAAATGAGCTGGGAAACCCTAACCAAAGGCAAACAAACGGACAAGGACAAACCCCAAGTATCTGATGATGGTTCAGACAAACTGTTCGCTACAGTTTTCAGTGGGCCAAATGGAAAAAAAGTCATTGAATATTTAGAGATGATGACATTCAATGTCTTTGCAAATCCACAATCATCATCTAATAACTTGTGGCACTTGGAAGGACAAAGATACTTATTAGGAATAATAAAAAATAAATCAAATAGGGGAAAGAAAAATGGCTGAAGAAGAAGTTAAGACAGAAAGTACAGAAACAGTAGAAGAAGAAATAATAAAACCAGACTATGTATCTGAAAAGTTTTGGAACAAGGATACAAAAGAAATTAATGTAGAGGACTTATCTGCCAGTTATAATTCATTGGAAAAGAAACTGGGATCAAGAACAGATGAATTATCAAAACAAATAAGGGAAGATATAGAAAAGGAAAGACTGGGTAGCATACCAGAATCCTATGAAGTTAAAACTCCAGAAGTTCCAGAAGGAATTAATATAGAAGTCAATAAGGAAATGCCATTACTGCAATGGTGGGAAGAAACAGCAAAATCAAATGGATTATCGCAAGAACAGTTTGATAGTGGTATCAAAGCGTTTATTGATAATGAAATTAATTCCCTACCAGATACAGTTAATGAGGAAAAATTATTGGGGGAAAATGCCAAACAACGAATAGAATCTGCTGAATTATGGGCAAAAAAGAATCTTACTTCTGGTGGCTATGATGCAGTTTCCAACCTTGCCTCAACAGCAAATGGCGTTAAGGTCATAGAGGAGTTAATGGTATTAACCAAAGATGCTCCTATGCCACAAACAGAAACAGCTATTGATGCAGCTCCGAGTTTAATGGACTTACGATCAATGATGCGTGATCCTAAATATTGGGATTCCAACTTACGAGATGATGCGTATGTTAAAAAAGTAACGGAGCTATATGAAAAATACTACGGAAAAGAAAAAGCAGCTCCAAAAAGTTAAGATAGTATGGAGAGATGCTGTATCTCATGCCGAATGGCTGAATCCTGAAGATGTAAAAAAATACAAGCCATACCTTAATGTTTCTGAGGGTTTTCTGCTTGAAAAAAATAAAAATGCTACCATAGTGTATATGTCCTACAACGATACGGATATTGGAGACATCTGTGTCATACCAAGTGAAAATGTTGTTTCACTTTGTGAGTTGAAAACTTCCAAAAAATATGTCAGTAAAACCCCTAAGACCTTGAAGGTTTAAAGAAATGCCTTTTTTTTAAGACAACATTTCAAACTCCTAAAGATAATCTGATAATGAACTTAACAAAGGAGATTTGAAATGAGTTCGACTATTAACAATGCCTTTATCACTCAGTTTGAAGCTGAAGTGCATATGGCATATCAGAGAATGGGTTCTAAGCTAAAAGGACTAGTTCGCACAGTTAATGGTGTATCAGGAGAATCTGTTAAATTCCAGAAAGTTGGTACTGGTTCAGCAACAACCAAAGCAAGACACGCTGAGATTGTAGCTATGAATATCAGTCATACCAATGTAACTGCGACTTTGGCAGACTACTATGCATCTGACTATGTTGACAAGTTAGATGAGCTTAAAACTAATATTGACGAACGAGGAGTAATTGCAAGTAACGCTGCTTATGCTCTTGGTAGAAAAACTGATAGTATTATTACTACAGCAATGTCATCTGCTACTACTTTAGCTAATAATGCTGGAGCAAGTGGAGCGACACCAGCTACCGATATGAACATAGACAAGTTCAAAGAAATGCAAGAACTGTTCGGAACAAATAATGTTCCTGATGACAATTCAAGATATTGGGCGATTGGGCCTAGCCAATGGGCTGACCTTTTAGCTGATAACCAATGGACACAAATGGAGTATTTAGGAAATTCTGAGCTTCCTTTTGCTGGTATGAATTATACTGCAAAAAGATTTGTTGGGTTCCTAACATTTGTCCATTCTGGATTGGATACATCTGCGTCAACGGATAGACACACTATTGCATGGCACAAGTCATCAATGGGTCTAGGAGTAGGTTCTGAGGTAAGAACTGAAGCTAACTATATACCTGAAAAGGTATCACATCTTTTAACCTCTTATTTATCAATGGGATCAATTTTGATTGACGACAATGGTATAAGAGTACAAAAGTGTGCTGAGTAGGAAAGGAGAAAACATATTATGGCTTATGCATTAGCAAATCCTATTAAAAAGGTTGCACAAATGGGCGATACCAATTCTCTCTGGTACTATACAGACGGAGATGCTATCGGAACTATTGTGGCAGCAGATTATTTTATTCTGTCATACCTTGAACTAAAAGCTGGAGATGTCATTCTTGTAAATAGTGGAGGTTCCAACGGAGTTATAGATACTGTAATAGTATCTTTAAATGATGGTGGATCTAATCTAGATACAGTCATTGAGGCTTAATACTAATTAACTGAGGGGGATTCATTCCCCCTCAACAATAGGGAGAATAAAGATTATGGCAATAGCTGGAAGTTTATTAAAACAAGCTGCTAGAATAGTAGGTAAAGCTATTAAGATTACCAAAAAGAAAAAAGGACAAGTTGGTGGCAAACTAAAAAAACAATTTAAAAAAGAAGCAGATTTCATTGACAAGAAAATTGTCAAACCAGCCAAAGACAGAGTAAGTACACTTAAAAAAAGCCTTCAATCACAAAAAATTAAAGGTATGCCTTTAGGAAAAGTCAAAGGTGGAGAAAAAATAAATCCTGATCTTTTAAAAAGATTTCAAAAAAAAGTACAAGCAAGTACATTATATACTGGAACTAAAGCTAAAGCATCTCAGGTAGCTGATGCTGCCTTGAATACACAAGCATTTACCAAAGGAGCTAAAGCATTTAAAGCTGGAACAACAAAAGCTAAAGCTGGTTTAGGAAAAGCACAAGGTATTGCTGGAAGTTTAGCTGATGATACAATGGCTGCAATTAAAGCTAATCCTACTAAAGCTATGGGAGTTGGAGCGGCAGCTTTGTTAACTCCTTCATTACTTAAAGCTACTATGAAAACACAGCAAATGTATACCTATGAAAAAAATCCAGATGGGAGTTTTGATTTAAAATTTAAAGATGGGAATGTTACTACAATGAAAGAATATATGTATTCCCCACAACAAGTAGATGATATTAGAACAAGATTGGCTATATTGGATTCTATTGTTTTATCAGATGATCCTTATGCTAGAAGAAGTGAATTTAAAAAAGAAGCCTTAGCATTAGCTAATAGATATGGAATAACTGCTATACAAGGTAAAAATTTATCCTTACAATTTGCTTCTGATGGTTGGGGAAATAAAATAAAAGGATAATGTATGGCTGTTACCAAAATAGATATAGCCTCTAGGGCATTAATAATGATCGGAGCTAATCCGATTTCTTCATTTACAGATGGCAGTACGGAATCATTAGTTACCAATAACATTTACGAAGAAATAGTAGAATCAACTTTAACAAGACACAAATGGAGATTCGCTACTGGGCAAAAACAACTATCCCTATTGGCAGCATCTCCAACTGGAAGATATGAGTATGCTTACCAAATACCAGCATCTCCCCAATGCTTACACATAATAGCAGTAACTTCCAATGATTTTTCAATCGCATACAGCAGATATGAAGATAAGATTTACCTTGATGGATATGGTTCTAGTAGTACTCTCATTATGGATTATATTTTTAGGCAAGATGAAAGTTTATTTCCTCCCTACTTTCGCTTAGCTCTCGAATACAAACTTGCGAGTATCTTTGCTGGTTCAATAGCTAGAGATGCTCCTATGGTTAAGGAATTTGATGAGCTGAGTGAAAGACAGTTATTGATTGCCAAAAATATTGATTCACAAGAAACTACTTCCAAGAAGCTATCTACCAGTAGGTTTATTACTGAGAGGAGAAGCAGTCGGAGTGGACTTGTTGTATCATAATGCCAAGAAAAGTAAGACAAGTATATACCAATTTTAGTGCTGGGGAGCTTAATAGTTTATTGAATGCTCGAACAGATGCGAAAGCATATTTTGAAGGAGCAAAACAATGTCGAAACTGGTATCTCTTAGATGAAGGTGGTGTTATGCGTAGACCAGCAACACAGTATACTGCAACATTAACACAACAAAGCAGACTGGCTCCATTCATATTTTCCAATGATGAAACTGCGATCTTTGCCTTTAGCAATGGTAGGTTAGATGTTTTTAATTCAAGTGGTGTTGCCATTCAGACAAACATAACTTCCAACTGCAACTGGACTACTGCAACAATATTTGAACTGAACATAGCTCAGTTTGGCGATACAGTATTTGTAACGCATAGGGATTATCCGATAAGAAAAATAGTAAGAGCAAGTGCATCTTCCTTTAGTGTATCTGCTTTTGCCTTTGAAGAAGATGATAGTGTAACTGTTAGTGGTGTAAATAAAACTACACAGCCATTCTATAAGTATGCTGATTCAACAATTACATTAACACCTTCTGCGACAAGTGGAACAAGCGTAACGCTTACTGCGAGTGCGAGTGCCTTTGTGGCAGACCACGATGAAACCTATTTGGAAGTGGGTGGAAAACAATGCTACATTACAAGCTATGATAGTGCCACGCAAGTAACTGTCAAGGTATTGGAAACTCTTGCCAGTACAAGTGCTGAAGCTGATTGGACTGAACAGTTAATTTCAGCAGTCAATGGATACCCCCAAGCAGTATCATTCCACGATAACAGATTGTGGTTTGGTGGTGTCAGGGATAAACCATCAGCAGTCGTAGCCAGTCAGATTGGTGGATATTTTAATTTTGCATTGGGAACTGGATTGGCAAATCAAGCCATCAATGTTGCCATTACTGGCGATAGGGTAAATGAAATAAGACATATGATTTCTTCTCGTAACTTACAGATATTCACTGATGGAGCTGAATACTTCATTCCAGTATCATCTCAATCAGCAGCCATTACACCAAGCAACATATCATTTTTAAGACAGACACCTTATGGTTGCAATAGGGCAAATCCAATTCCATTTGATGGAGCAACTTTATTTTCACAAAAGAATGGCAAGGCGATTAGGGAATATGTTTTCTCTGATTTGGAACAAGCATATAATTCTACAAGTGTTTCGGTACTGGCATCTCATTTAATAGATACGCCAAAGCAACACGCAATGATTACTGGTAATGCAGAAAAACCAGAGCAGTTTGCTTTCTTTCTTAATAGTGGAACTACCTTTGGTGGAAAGATTGCAGTCTTTCACAGCATTAGAGCTGAGAAGATTGCTGGTTGGACTATGTGGGATACACAAACTGGAGATTCATTTGACAGCATAGTAGCCATTAATGAAAATTTATTTTGTGTAGGAAAAAGAGTAGTGCCTTCAGGAACTAAATATTTTTTAGAAAAGTTTTCGGATACAGATAGTATAACACTAGACTGTTCCACAACAACAACTGTATATCAAAAGGGAACGCCATTGGTTAATGGAGGATCACAAACTGGAAATACATTGGCAGTAGATGGATTCACTTCAGCTCCCCAAGTACAAGAAACTTTTACGATTGCTGGAAATGCAACAGAGTATACCATTGAAGCAGTAACAGCAACTTCTGCTGGATACAATATTCAACTGGATCAAAACCTTGCTGCAACACCAGCCGATAATGCAGTTATAACAGTAGTGAATGGTTTTGTTCATACTGTCAATGCCATCTATGAAAATACAGATGTGGTATTTGCTGTCTATGGCAATGGTTCACTAGGACAATTTACTGTGGATTCCAATAGTAGAATAACATTAACATCAGCTCCTTTCCCTACTGGAACAAGAGTTGGATTTAATTTTACTCCAATATTGGAAACTATGGCGATTGACAAGGAAATAGAAACTGGCCCATTAACTGGACAACCTAGACGAGTTAATAAAGCTATTGTGGACATATCAAGTGGATTGGACATTACTATGAAAGCTCAGGACTTGACTGCAAAAGAACTGGTTATACAACAAGTGGACTTTACTGTTGGCAGTGATATTGATGCTGTAACGGATAAGCACGAATTTAATTTCTTGGGTTACAGCAAAAATCCTACTATAACTATTTCACAAAATGATCCTTTGCCATTGAAGGTATTGGGTTTAGCTATGGAGATACAATTCGCATGAATATGAGTGCATCAACATTGTTTTTAGCTAGTGCTGCTGTAAGTGCCATTGGAACACTATCAAGCATAAAGGCACAAAAATCTGCTTTAGCAAGAGAAAACTACAGACTGGAAACGGAAGCTCAATTAGCCAAAGTACAAGCATTGGAAGCTGAAAACTCCAGAAAGCAAGAAGCGTGGGTAGAATTGGCAAACAATGCTGCATTTCAATCTACTGCTGGTTACTTAGATGACGGAAGAAGTTTTCTAAATATTAATAAACAAGTGGCATCAAATATGAATAAGGATGTGGCTAACATTCGTCTGATGGGCCAAAGCGTTCAAGTTAAGTTTGGACAAAGACAATATGAGAACACCTTAAAGAACAAGGATTTAACATTTGGAGGTTATACAAGTGTAATAGCTGGATTAACAAGTGGCTATGCAAAGTATAAGTATTATTCATAATGGCATTAACAACTGGTAAAAAAACAACTGTCGTTACACCTTCTTCTGTAGCAAACAGAATGGGCATTGTAGATGCCTATGGTGGCGATTGGATAGCGACTGCTGCTGATGCCATTGGCAATACTTTAGATGAATTTACTAAACGAGCTGTTGTTCAGGAAGAAGAAGCGTGGAAGGCAAAGTTTAGCATAGATACTTTTAAATCCATAAAAGGATTTGCCAACAATAACAGAGTGAATCCTAGTGGATTCTACAATAGTGTTGATCCTTATGTTGAACAATTAATTGAAAAAGTACCAGCACGATTCAAGGGTTGGGCAAAACAATATGCTGGAATGATGGCTGCAAGGGAAGGTCAGGACATTCATCTTCGCCATTATAACAAGAAACAAGCCGACTTAATTAAACTGAACATAGAGGATACAGATTTATTTATTCAAAACAGTCTGGAACGACTGGAGAAATTGGACATATCCCAATGGGATGACGAGATGGTAAAAGGTCTTGTAGCTGAACTTGCTGAAAAAACTGTATCATACAGCAACATCTATTCTACTCTTGATCCACAATATTCTGCTGGTCTGGACTTGCCTGAAGTTTGGGCAAAGAACAAGATACTGGGATTTGAACAATCCAGAATGAATACAAGAGCTAAAAGTATGTATAAAGGAGGAATCATTTTAGATCAGGAAGCTATGTCTCGTACAGCAGAAAATCCTGAAGGTGTAGATATTAATGGAGATGGAGTTGTTGCTGAACGAATAGGCCCTGAAAAAGATGCTTTAAGTTATTCAGAATTAGCTGAAAAAGAAATAGAAAGATGGTTAAAAAATTACAGAATAAATCCTGATGATGGCGACCTAGATGGTTTTTCAACCTTACTTGCATCTGAAAATGATGAAGAATTTTCTTTCTTTTCTACTGATGCTGAAAGAGTAAATCTTATTAATAATACAACAGCATACAAGAATACACTTGTAGCTGAACAAGCTAAAGTTCAACTTAAAATTGATAATCAACTTGCATCAGATCACGCTAATACTGTAAATAAATTACGAGAAAGATTAGAAGTACCATACTTATTACCTGATTCAGAATTAGAATTAATCAATATGTTTGATAGTCTTGGTCTTTCAGCAGATCATAGACAAGAATTAACAAACAAATATCATACTATGGATACA
>Ga0098034_1000574_pt1 | contig 15416 bp, 22 predicted proteins | sample 2_EtaG_FD_77062 | JGI IMG/M metagenome (GOLD analysis project Ga0098034, IMG submission 77062) | Marine viral communities from the Subarctic Pacific Ocean - 2_ETSP_OMZ_AT15125 metaG | ecosystem: Environmental > Aquatic > Marine > Oceanic | place: Pacific Ocean | collected 2015-01-07
ATTTAAAAGAGTTGATATGTTTGGTAAAGATATAGTTTTAAATTCAGCTTTAAATAAGTGGTCTAATATAGGCAAAAACAAAGCTTTACAAGCAGAATTTAGAATTAAGTATAGAAATAGTTTTACCAAAGAAGAAATGGATAATTTAATATCAGACTTTTCTAATTTAAAAATATACCCCAACTCTGCTCAACTTACAGACGATATTAAGTTTGTTCTTTTTAACGAGCTTATGGACGTACAACCAATAACAATGTCTCAAATGCCAACAGCGTACCTAAACGCTACAAAAACTGCGGGTGGTTTTGGCAGATTAATGTATCAGCTAAAAACATTTACCTTAAAGCAAATGGATATAGTTAGAACCAGAGCTTTACAAAAGATAGCAAATGGTAGAGTAGTAGAGGGAACAGCAGAACTTGCTAAGTACTCTTTAATATTAGGTGGAACAAACGCAACCGCCCAAACAATCAAAAGACAAGTTCAAGATTGGATAGAGGGTGGAGATAGAATGGATAGGTGGTTAGATGAAAACCCAACCGCAGTTGCTATGATTAGCAATAATATATTGAAACTTTGGGGAGTTGGAGAACGAGAAAAGAACTACCTTACTTCAACCGCGATAAAGAAATTGTGGCAAGACCAACTAACTCCTGTACCCGTTAGCAAATTAGATGATGCGTTACGTGTAGCTCAAGGAAATAAAGAGTTCTATGATTTTGCTATGAACACTATACCTAAACCAATAGCTAACCCATCTTTCTTTATAGCTTACGCTTTTGCTAATTTCTTTGCATCAAGAACACCTAACGACTTAAAAAATTCAAATAAACGAGTTAGACAAAGAAATAATAGAACAAGAAATAGACCTACGAGACAACGTGCGAGATAATTAAATCTCACACGCTCCCGCAGTACAAGCTAACTCTTGACTACTTGTAGTATAGTCAATTTCCTCATTAAGTTCAGTCCACTCAATGTCTTTCGGCATTTCCTTAGATAGTTTCTTAAACTTTTCCTCATCTATCTCCTCATACGGAGCATCTTGATATATGTGGTCTGTATGTGGTAGAAAACTAATTCCACTCATAGACTCAAAGTTATCATACACCCAAGACATAGCAAGTAAAAATTCCTTTTCTTTATAGTATATAGTAACACTTGGTTTATGTTCACACCAATGTTCAGCATATACTTTCCATAGTTTTAACTGTTTCATAGCTCCATATTCGTCTCTCATTATTGATGAGTTAGGAGACTGTATGGGAAAACTAAATACATACATATCATTAGGTTTCTCTGGGGCATCTTTATAAGGTATTCCCTTATCTATCATAAACTTACTTAGTGGGTCTTTCTTGTCTCCTCTAACATTCCGTATATAGAAAGAGCTATAACGAGGGTGTATGCCAGAGGCAGTATTACACAACTGAGACACAGTACCACTAGGCTTAACACAAGTGATAGCAACGCTCTGAGGAACTTGGAGCTTATCTGCCCAATCTTTGTTAGTTTCAATCGACACCTCTCTTAGTTCTTGTAACTTCTTTGGTAGTTGTTTGTTGTTTGGGTCGCCAAGAGAAGCGTGGTCTAGTATGCCAGTTAAACTGACACCTAGCAATCTTTCCTCATCACAGTTGTTCTTGTAGTCTTTAGAAAGAAATCTAAAATCAGTCAATGTAGATTGCAAAGTACCTAGAATGGTGGCTACTCTAACTTTCTCTTTTAACACTTCTTGACTATCTCCCGCACGTACTATGACCTCTGATAAGTTACAAAATTCTGAATCCCTGAGAATTATCTCAGAACACGGATTCGTTCCAAACTTATACTCGTGGTCTCTACGTCCATTTCTTTCTGCTACACGTTGAGCTGATGGTACAGAATAGATACCACGCTCTCCTGACTTTGATTCATATAAACTAGAACATTCATCTAAGAATACACTTAGAGCGGGTGTGTCCATGTAACATACTGAATTATTAGCTAAAGCTCTATGTGGGTAGTCTAACCACCATTGACCGCTTTTAGCTTTCTGCATTTCTCTATCGTCTAAATCAGATAAAGATATTAAAGCAGACCTACGGACACCGCCTACTACTACAATGTCTGCAATCTTACAGACTATATCGTGTACTTCAATAGGTTTAAGTTTTCTTCCTTTAGCGTTTTGAAACACCTCAACGCAGAACCTAAACAATTCCACTAGAGGTTCAGCACCACTAGCTCTCCCGCCAAATGTCTTTAAAGGCATACCCGCCTTTCTAACCTTACTTATATCCCACTTAGGAATTTGTCCTGAATACAATAAAGTTATAATTTCTTTAAAAGACTTAGACCAACCTATCTTGCTATCTGGAACACAGATGATAGTATCAGTTGGGTGGAAGTCCTCTGCAACCATTGGAAGTTTATCTACTTCAGATTTGCTCACAGAGAACCCCACGCCAGTTCCGCACATTAATATATACATAATCTCGCTAAACTTTCTAGCGTTATCCATAGCTACAAAACAACAATTATATCCCGCAACATTATCTTTCTTTAATGCCTCTCCCGCAGTCATAAGACAACGCATAGACGGCATTACTTTCTTAGCTAAGATAAATTGCCTACACTCATCTAACTGTGGGTGTAGTTCCGTTGGTACTCTATCTTTCCAAAAAGATATATACCTGTTTACTGTTTCTGACCAAGTTTCCCTACGTTTCTTTTCTGGTAGGTATCTTGCGTATCTGCTTTGGTGTATATAATCCTCATACAGATTCATAGCATTACTCTACACTCTTTGCAAACTTCATTTGCAGATACTCTAACTTAGTTTCTAACTCACTAGAATCCCATTGGTTTTCTTGATACCAAGCTATCATGTCCTCAGTAAAAAACATAGACCTCTTTAGTAAAAACTCTACTTCGTCTTTAGCGTGGTCTGCTACTATAAAGTCTGCACAAAAAGGAGTACAAGTATGGTTTACAAGTTCGTTCTCTTTTAAAGGAACTTCCTCTAATGGCTCGTACTTATATCCCACAGTTGGCTCTACAACTGGTACTTCATCATTTACCTCATGGTCGCAACCATAAAGACAACCTAGTGCTATTAAAAACACCCATATTAATATGTATCTCATGTTAAATATCCTCTAAAATGTTAGCATCTTCTGGTAACTCTGGTAGTTCTCGCCAACCTTTCTCGGTTGTTCTTACTTGCCCACTCCAAGTTAAAGTGTACTCGTGAGCATATACTTCTTCGTATAGCTTACCCCCTCTTTGGGCAACCCTACCAGTAGAACTACCGATAGTTCTTTTTATCAAAGCTCCATCGTTATCTTTCTCTGTCATGTTTCTTCTCCTACATCAAATTTATACAAATTATCTATTAACTTATCCTCGAAATTATCAAGAAGTTCCTCAGTAGTTATCTCAAGAACTTCTATGATTAAGTCGGGGTCGTACTCTAAGATTATCTTCTCCTTGATTTCTTCCAGAGTGAGTGTCATGGTTAGGCACTTCTTATCTCAGGAATGAGAATCTTCTTACAACTCCTAGCTCTTGGGTACGAATTACAATCTAAACAATGGTATCTGTCATAGATTCTAGTGTGAGCAATAACCTCTCCTTTGTACCTCAAGTTCTTTGAACCACAGTATGAACAACATTTCTCTGTCTTGTTCAATAAGTTCAAGTTCGGGTGGTTTACAACCAAAGGTCTTATCTTTAAGTAGGCTTGTTCTAAAACAAGAACATCATATTTACAATGGTCTCTCACATACTTAATAGCAGCCTTGTTCCCCGCTATTGCTCGTCTCCAAGTCTTAGGTTCAAGAGTTGTTTTAGCATCTGGTAACTCTAGGAACGCTTGTACTGTAGCTAACCTATTATTATTTAAACACATCTTATATCTAGCTGTTCTCCAACCATCTATGTGAGGTGTGTTCGGCATGGTTGGTAGTCCGTGGTCTAATAACCTAGACTGTATAAAAGGTACGTCAAATCTAATACCATACCACGTAATCCACGCGTCTGCATCAGACAGTATCTTAGATATGTCTTTACATAACAGGTAGTCATTAGTAGGGTCTTTCTTAAATGCTGACGGATAGTCAGATATGCTAAGAACCTTAGTTCTTTTGCTTCCCAACTCTTTATAACCAAAGCAAAGAATGTGTCCAAAGTTTGCTTTTAAGTTTGTTGTTTCTATGTCAAATACAATGATTCCTGACATTACGTCCACTCCTCTGGAATAGAGTATATTGCGTACTCGATGCCTTGTTGTATGCACCAATCGCTATACCTTTTCTTCCTAGTTTTAGTTAAATAATTATCTTGCATAAAAACAATCCTTAAATCTTTGGTTGGATTGGATTTTATAACTGCTTTTATTTTAGTTCTCATCTTAGGAGTAAAGTTTCCTTTCGCTTCTACCACTACTCCAGATGGTAAGAAAAAATCAGGAGTGTATATACGAGTCTCATACACCTCTCCACTCCCGCAAGCAGAACAAGTAGCGTTATAAGGTTTTATTTTATATTGCCACTTCTCCGTTTCGTATGAGAACTTAACTTTCAGTTTGGTCAATTCTTTACCAAGCCGAACTTCAAATTTACTCTTACCTTTAAACTTCACGTTCTTCAACGTCCAGAAAGTCTATTTTGTTACAGTTTAGTATTGTATGGATAGCTTCTGTGCTACCAGACCAGAATCCAACAACGCCTATACCCACTTCTGGCATAGGTATAAAGCCAGAACAAATAATCTGTATGGTTTTACCAGAACTAAATACAGCGTTTATATTATATTCTGGTAGAACATCTGATACTTCTTCTTCTTCTGGTTTTGGAAAATTTAAAAGTTTAAATTTGGAGTCCACATTTCCTTGTTCTTTCTCCTTATCCATAATAGTCTCCCATTGTTTATTAAATCTTCTTTAGTCAATCCTGCTCGTTCATATTGTTCAACAGCAACTTTTAATAATTCTTCTTCTTCCTCTATACCATCTAAAAGAACAGATGCTTTCTTATTACCTATACCCCTAATACCTTGTATGTTATCTACTCTATCTCCAGTAAGTAGTTGGATATAAAAAGATTTTATAGCTTGTTTCTCTGATATGTCGTAGGGTTCTTTGTCCTTAGTCCAATTATAATGCAATCCCCTAATCATATCTAAGTCTTTATCCTTAGTACAAATAACTGTATCTCCGTAAGGTCTTGATGACTGCTCAATACCCATAGCATCGTCAGCTTCCTCTCCGTTAGTAATTATAGTATTATAATTTTCTAATAGAAACTGTATAATCTCTTTGTATTGAGTAGGCTTATGATTCTTATCTCTATTACCCTTATACTTTAAGGGAGAGGGTACGTCATTTCTAAAGTTTGTCTTTCCTGTTAAATAAATTACCAACTGTTTTGAATCTGTCTCTTTTAAAATTTTATTTAAAACTAACTTGACATTGTGTAAGGTGTGAGATAACGGACTAGATGTATATTTTAATTCTAGTTCTTCTTTATCTAATCCATTATCATCACAGTATTCCTTTGCTTCTTTAGCGTAGGAAAATATAGTTCCGTCAGGACAATGCCACTCTCGTACATCAGATGCAAAACCACAACTATATACTATAATATCTCCGTCAACTAAAGCACTTCTAGGCATTATGACTCCATTAAATCCTTAATATCGTCTCCAGAAGTGTAGTATTCTATCTTACGAGCTAAGTCTAAAACAGAATCCGAGTCTAACTGAACTTCCACACCCGCCTTAGACATAGAAGATAACAATTCCGTTGATGCACTAACAGCGTGTCTCCTAATAATACTACGCTCTTTATCTGTAGAGCCTATTGGAAAAGCTACCATTTTTTTCTCTCCTGTCTTTTCGTCTTTAACTTCTGTTCCACTAAGAACTTCAATAGTTCCCTCTATATTCTTATAGACTCTACCGCCAGATTCCTTTTCCTTTACTTTGAATTTAACAGTATCTTTGTACCTAGCATCGTGTTGTGCTAAGAAAGAATTGTACCATTCTCCGTCAATTTTAAATCCTTTTTGGTTCTTTGATACAGACTCTAAAACACCCTCTACTTCATACACTGCGCTCATATCTAAACTCCTTTATCTAATATAATTTTATAATACACCCATATTATACCACTATATATAGGGGGTGTCAACCTTTTTCATACAATCCCAACTTCCACCTGATTTTATCTCTATTTCTAGCGGAACTGGTAGCTCTATGTTATACCTACTCTTTAGTATCTGCGTTGTTCTATCCACCATTGCCCATTTAAGAGCCTTACAAGCGCGTGTGTGCTGTTCTTCTACAACGTCTAACATTATATTGTCGTGTATGGTGTTGATAATACACATATCAGTATCAAACCACAACTTATAAGCCAAAGCGCCTAGAGCTATCTTCATTATGTCGGTAGCTACTGACTGTACTGGATAATTTTTTATTTCCGTAGGAGAAAAAGCTGTTTCTCCTTTCTTATATTTAGAGTCATAATCTTTGAATACTAATTTTCTTCCTGTTATAGTACGCATTTCGCATTGGTGTCTAGGTAAACCCATTGGGGTTCTTTCTCCCTGATGGTCACAGCGTGTATCTACATGATATCGCAAGTCTCCATGCCATTTCCAAACATCTTCATATCTATCAAAGAAGTTATGTATAAACTCTTTGGCTACTTTTTGTGGTATCTTATTTATCTCAGCCATAGTTTTTGCACCCGCACCATACTGTAGCTGAAAGCTAAGAGTCTTTGCTAGTCTCCTTTGCTTCGGAGTAACATCATATTCTTTTATGTTATATAACTCAGAAGCTCTCATGGTGTGTAAATCTCTACCACTTTTTAAATCTTTTATAAGCATAGCATCTTCTGACAGCAGAGCAAGTACGTTTATCTCTAGTTGAGAATAATCTGCTTCAACTAAAAGACCAAACTCTCTCCTACTTTTAAAACACTCTCTTATACTAGACATCTTTTTTAAGTTCCATATCTATAAGTATATTAATATATTCTCTAGCTTTATGTAAGTCCTCAAGACCACCCTTGTATCTCCACCGCATAACATATTTTATAACATTACCCTCTGCGTATGGTATCTCATTCTCTATCATAAATTGTACTGGTTGTATCTTCCACTTAGTATAGTGTTGTGGCTCTTTTATATTATCTGGATTCATCACTTATCCTCCTGTTCGCCAAGCTGTTGTTCTAACTCTAAGTCTATTTGATGCCACCACTCAGCATCTTGTTGGTCTTGTATGTCTTGATAAAATTTATCTTGGTCTAACATTTCTTTTACGTCTTTGCTGTTATGTTTTGTAGATTTGGGTTTCTGCATGATAATCTCCCTGTTGGAGTCTCGACATGATTAAACGTAGGGTGTAGTAATCCGTCTGCCCAACAAACTTTAGTTAATCCAGTTAGGTATGTATCTCTTTCTTTTCTAGCTTCTCTGTGTTCTTGGATAAGAGAAACAAATTTGGAAGTTTCTCTCACACTACCAAAAGTATCTAATATTTCTTGTAACACCTCATCAGATGTAAAGAATACACCTGATTTTTTAGATTTCCACTTATCGTTAGCAACATACATAGGTTTAAGTTCCTTAGTAAATTCCATATTCTTATATTTAATAGCACCTTTCTTTAGACCAGACTTGTAAACTACTACGTCTCCATTTTCATCATTTACTATCTTAGCTTCTTTCCACTTTAATACTCCACCAAAAAGCATAGCAGATACTTGGTCATGTGAGCCAAAGTTAATACTATCCTCAAACTCTTTGCTATATTTTGTTATGTTGTTATGTTTAAATACTGTGTCTATTAACTGGCTTTCCACATACTCTATCTCTCCGTCTAGTTTCTTATGTAATCTCCAAGCGTGTAACTCATCAAATGCCATTCCATTATACTCAGCGATTATAGTAGCCATTCTAGCTCTAAGCTCATCAAACACTATTGATTTTAATCCCTCTGCATCAACCCTTGCCAGTTGTTTTTTAAATACCTGTTCAGTAACTTCAACGTCATGTTCAAGGTACTCCAACAACATATCGCTAGGTATATCCTCTGTCTTGCAACCAGAATCCCAAAGAGCTTTAACCTCATCATTTTTTACTGGCAACTCATACTTCTCACATACCCCATTAAGAGAGGGGTATCTCCAAGACTGTCCACTAAGTATATATTCTACTAGCATGGAATCCCAAACTACAATTTTATTTTCTAGTATACCTTTACGGAGTTCTTCTACATACGGATTCATAGCTGTGTTTTTAAGTATGTGGCAAATGTCAAACGCTATATTATGACCTACTACTATAGGACATTTAACAACAGACTTAATATAATCATCACACCACTCTTTCTGTTTGTGGTCTTGATACCCTCTAGGTTCTTCCGCACCCTGTAATAATTTTCCTGTTCTCCGTAATCTTACAAATTCCATTCCGTCCTCTTGCTCATAAAATAGTATTGGTGCTATCACATCTGCTGTCTTTATTCCTATAGCTACTATCCTATTGTTATCATCAAACGGAGTCGCAAGACCACATTTCTTTTTATCTTTATCTGTGTTATTAACAGTAGTTTCCACATCAACTACACAATATTTACTATCCATTTTTAAATCTCGCTTTGACAGGTTCTATTGCAACATCAAACTTACCATTAATCAATAAATGGTCGCCACCACATATCTTATTCTTTGGTATGTATATGTACCTTTTGTTTCTATCGGCAACAGTTTCTTCGTTGCTACGTCCTATTGTAATTATAGCATCACACTCCCCCTGAACACCTGTCTTACTTCCGTATAACTGGTTCATTTCTATCCACTTTTCTCCCTCTGCTGTGCCGTCTGCCCAAATAGTAAAGATGACAGTACAATGGTCTTTTGCCCATTGTCTTGCTTGTTCTCCCAATGCTTGTATTCTCTGTGCTTCGTTGAGCTTTCCACTCTTAGAACTTACTAGCTTACTCAACTGGTCTATTATTATAAGTGCGGGCGGGTATTCTTTTATAAGTTTCTCTACCTCTGTTACATCTACGCTTGCAGAGTCTTTTATAACTATTCTATCCTCTCCGCCTACTACCTCTTGGTATTCCTCTATCGCTTTAGGCACATTGCTAAACACTTCATCTTTTGACTTCTGTATGGCAGATTGTATCTGTCTCAATCTAACTTTCTGCCCCCTCTCCTCGTTATTAATCCATATAACGTGCTTACCTTGTGGCATAATACTGGCTCTATGTGTAGCTTCACTTGCTAGTAACGTAGTCTTTCCCGAATCTGGTCTGCCACCTACACAAATTAAATCTCCAATTCCAGTATGACCAATGGAGTCGTTTAAACACTCTAGTCTCCATGCGTAACCAGATTGGTTACTGGCATCTAAAATATAATCTTCTAAATCATTATCCGTAAGTACAGAGGTATCTTCAAAGTCATCAGGCATAGAGCTTTGATGTTCGTTTACTAGGTCATATACTGGAGTCATATCACTTGACAAACCCTCTGCTATCTTGGCTACCTCATTAAATATCTTAGTGGCGTAGTCCATAGTAACAAAGTGTTTGACAATCTCCTCGTTTGGTATATCTCCAGAGGATTTCTTTTCTAGCTTTTTGAAAATAATCTGATAGGTCTTTAATACTTGTTCGTTCCATGATGAGTGCTTTACAGCACAAAACCAAGTAGAAAAATCAGACCACTTAACAATATTGTACGTTGGGTTCTTGGTATAGTAGTAATCCATATCTCTTAATATAAGATTACATTCCTTAGTTAAAGTATAATCTTTTATATACTTATTATATTTATAATAATTATCTTTAATAGATAATAATAATAATATATCTAATTCCATTGTTTTTCTACCTTTTTATGTTTTACTTTTCTATCATATTTGGTCTTGTCTTTAACTACTCTTTGTTTGAAAAGAGGAGTTCTTACAATTTGCAGTATTTTATTTTTTATATTCATTTAATACTTCTAATATATCTAAATCACTCATGTCTTTGGGTTGCTTACTTTTACATATCCAGACGTTATCATTTATTAAATTGATTTTGTTTTTAATCTTTAGTGTATTAGATAACACTTGAGAATTATCATTATCTAACCACACCACTATTGTACCATAATTATCTAAGTTTGGCAACAACGAATCTCTTAAACTGCTACTTAAACATGGGAGTGCTGAATACCCACATTCCGCTATTCTTATAGCAGACACAACATCTTCCACTACAACACAGGTGTCTCCACTACCTATTGGGGTATAGGTTTTATCAGCAGACAACCACTCAGCCAACCATTTAGGACTATCTCCTCTACCAAGTACAACTTTCAAATTCTCCCCAGCAGAGTCAAAAATTGGAAAATAAATCCTATCCCCTATTACCTTAATCTCGTACTTATCTATAAGTTCTTGATTAATACGGCTTTTAATCAGAAAGGGTTGTTCTTCATAAGTTGCTCTATGTCTTGAGTAAGAGCTGTCTTTTTTATCCCAAGCTTTTCTGAGGTTTTCTTGTCCACTTGTGCTACTTGGTTCAGAGCTAGGTTTACCATGTCTCCAAGTATGTATGTGAACATCTTTAGCTTTTCTAATCTGTGTATTGTCAGGAAAAGAATAGCCAGATTTGCCACAATGGTGGCAATAAGCAACGATTGACTCATCTTCATTTCTCCTTATATATAATCGGTCATTATTATGACCTTGCTTACAATGGTGTATATGTGTCTGCCCCCCTCTATCTTTGGGTGCATAAGGTACAAACTCACTTCTACTTAGAGACATTAACTTTTTCCTGTAGAGTAAGTCTCAGGAATAAAGTCAGACTCAGATTCATACCAACAATCGTTATCAGGCATACTATTTGCACCTCTAACGTGTTCTCTTGCTAAGTCGTTTACAGCATAACCATATCTAAGGTCGCTAGGCATAAGACTAACCTGTTCTAATTTAACTCCAGTAGAGAATAGAACATCAAACTTAGTCATTTTAACTCCTTTGTTTTCGTCTGCTTTAGGGTTATACATTCTATTATAATACCTCATATCCTCATCAAACACAAAGAAATTATCTGGTAGAGTAAATCTAACTACTGCTTTTGTCATACCAGTTTTATTATTTTTTCCCTCTGGTTCTCTGTACCCCATTAATCTCCCTACCATACCCACTAGACTAGATAGCTTTACCTCTGCTTCGCTTACATAACACCCTCTAGCTCTTTTACCGCCATAATCGTGCAATACGTCCAAAGGAGATATGGCACTAATATATACTAAGTCTCCTTTATTTATACCATTTTTAATGCTCATTACTTTTCTCCTTATCTATGTTTAGTAATTGAGAATAATTTTCATCATCATAATCTTCTATCAAATCGTTTATAGACTCGTCATAACTGTCTTTAATGTCTTGACTATATATCGTATCACTATCTGGACATTGTGATGATATAATCTCACGGCACTTCCTACAAAGTTCTTCATGTTCTTTAGTCTCCTCTCTCCAAATGATTTCATTAGGAGAAAGTACGCTATCACAACTTTTGCAACGCATCTTATTGTCTCCCCCATTATTATCTAAACCTTTCAGCAAACACAGTAGCATACATTTCTTCTATTGCTACTTTCTCTGAGTCATTAGGTAGCTTACCATAATATGATACTTTAAGTGCTTGTTTTATACTCTTGTAATACATAGCTTTCTCTCCCCAAGATAACAAAGTTCTAGGAGACATAGTAAAGGACACATTACCTTGAGCGTAAGCAACCCTAACTAACCCCGCAAATTGAACCATGTAGTCTGCAAGTTTGTCTGTTATATTATCTACCTTTGCTTTTATAATCTCTACTTCTTTATTCTTTGGTAGGTAATCTAACTGTATTGATGTAGCAAACCTGTCTAGTGTTGCCGTATTCCACACGTTAGTTCCCGCAAACGCTCCAGACTCATCACCCATTCCCTTAGTGTTATCACAGCAAACAAAACGAAAGTGTTTGTGTGGAGTTACTACCTTACTCTTAGTATCTCCCGCTTTATCTGTAAGCATTAACTTCCCGCCATTTTCTAACAGCCATTGATAACCCATAGCAATCTCTGGCGGTAATACTGTTGGTTCATCTTGACAATATACCATACCATTTTTTACTGCTTCGGTACACACTCCGTCTTTCCAAATGGTTTCTCCATTTTCAAGAACGTATTGCCCAAAGATAGCACCACTTTCCATATCCCCTCTGCCGTTTATCCTAGCAAATGGTCTGTTGGTGTAAGCACATACTTGTTCTACAAGACTAGATTTTCCTGAACCTGTAGCACCTGAAATCCATACGTTGTCTTTAATCTCAAGACCTACTATCAACTCTATCAACTCCCTAACTTGAAATTGATACTCTTTATCAATCTCTGGTATGTGAGTTTGCATTTCTTTATTCCAATCTTCTTTCTTAAAGACTGTTACTGGTACGTTAGGTAGTCCTTTAGGAATACTAACACCGAACACTTCCCGAACATGACCATTCTTTGTGTTCTTTGGTACTGGTTTAATACTTTCCGTATTAAAGAAAGGTTTGTCTCTCTGACTCTCTTTATCTGAGTCAGCATTAACCTCTACATCTTTAGCCATTTCATCAACGACTTCAGACATAAAAGTTTCTTCCATTTCACTTATACTTGTACTTGGCATATTTTTCTCCTAACCTATAATTTTAGTTTTGATAACCGAAAGTAAAGCATCTTCTAAGTCGTCAGAATTATTTATTACTTTGTTATCCTTATAAAAACGCTTTACATTATCATCTTCTATTCCAATACCATAAATTTCTAAGTCTCGACTTTTTTCTATAGCTGTAGTAACTTTGCTAAGATACTCTGGAGAATCACAACCCCCATAATATTTTCCGCCCGCAGGACACCCATCAGAAAGAACTATAAGTATCTTTCTCTTTGTGGTTTCTTTTCTTAGTCTACTTACACACCACAGTACAGAGTCTCCGTCAGAGTTACCACACATCATTTGGCAACTTGCTTGTACTCTCCTTGCAAGTTCTTGGCTACTCACTTTATTAACTGAAAAAGGTTTGTATAAAAACTGGAGTAACTCTCTAGTATCTGTAAACCCAACGAGTTCGTGTCTTATGTTTAAATCTCCCAATACTCTACCTAGTAATACCATAGACTTTCCCATATTAGAAAATTTAGTTCCGCCCATTGAGCCTGAACAATCCCCCAGTACAGTAACACTAACATTTAAGCAATCGTTATGTTCACGCTGTTTAAACACTCTCTTATTAAAACCATGTGCATCTTCCATTCCCGCACGATATAAATTCTTGTTATGCAGAGTACCTTTCTTCTTACCATATTTATACTTGTCTCTTGAGTGTATCTGTAACAACCTAGATACTTTTTTACTCAACCCATTACCAGAGCAAGCATCATAAATATCTTTGTAACCTGAACCAGTATAAGTTAGCAACTCTGTAAGCTCCCTGTGTGTACTAGTACCAGAAATTACTTTGTTGTTTTGGTAATCTATCACAGAGGTTTCTGCATCTGAGTAAGGCGTATATCTGCCGTTAGACTTTACATCATAATTAATGTGTTGCTTGTTGTAACTGGTGTGGTTCTTTTTAGGAGTTTCATCTTCATGTTTGTGCATTAACAAATCACTCCAGTTTACTATAGAGTCTTTCTGCTTGCTTTCCTTTTTCCCTTCTTCTTCTTTCTCTCCTTTTTCTTTAGATTCTCCTTTTTTCTTTTCAGATTCTTTTCTTTCATCTTCTGGTTTTAAGTTATAAACATTTTCTAGTATGTCATACAATAATTTCATTTCATCTTTAAAAGTTACAACTGCATTAAGTTTTTCTTTGTACCCACCACTCTCTAACTTTCTAACGTAGTCCACTACTTCTTTTGGACATACGCTCAGAGCTTGTAAAGTGTAAGGTCTAATGTTTGGCATAAAATCATCACGGCAATCCATATCCCAAATGTAAAGGGAACGGAACATATCAGCCATAAGGTTTCCCCCCTCTACTGTCCAGACTTTGCTTTCTCTGTGTTGCTTGGCAAATAGCTCTCTACCTCTAGCCATTATTTGTCTTTTACCCTCGTATTGGTCATAGCCAAATCTTTCCTGTCTGTAATCTTCTAGTACATTTAAACCAAATCCAAATGGAGTGTTAGTGTCTAACCCATTTTCTTTTACATAGTCCATAGCATCTTTCATTTCTGGTACGTTATGTCCTATCTCGTGGTATAAAAAAGACCGCCATAAATCCCATTCGTCTTTACTCCAACCAATGTCTGGTTCTGGTAAATATATTGTTGTGCCGTCAGTTCGTGGTGCTACGGCATTTTGTTCATACTGCAAAACTAAACCAGAGTTTTCAGCTAACGCTCTAGCGTGTTTCATTTCCCCATATACATTTAAGTTAAGCATTATTAAAACCTATCTTTTTATTTAGATTATCAATCCACTCTTGCTGTTTCCAATTCTCTATCGTGTCATACTCGTGTATGGTTTCATAATCTGCGTTATCCCATGCGACAGCATTATCATCATAAACAGAACGACTAGAGCCGTCAAAGTTATTTCCCTCTAAGAAATCTATCATTTTATTCTCTGCATATAACTCAGGATAGTTTGGTATTACAGATTTAATAGCACCAAATCTTTCAAGAATAGCAAGTTTAGAATAAATCGACCAAGCTATGATTCTATCATCATCATCTAATAATAATATTCTATCTATCACGTTATTTATTTTGTCTTGTAAATTCATTTTCTTAAATTCTCCAATTTTTCACAGTTAAGCCACAAATGAGAATTATTCTTATTTACTGGCTTATCGTAAGGCTCATACAGCAACTTTAAAAACTTTTTGATGTCCTACTATGTCCATTTTTTACCTTTTTATTCTTCCCACTTTATGCTCATAGTTATTCTATCTCCATTGAAACAGCCAAAGTCTTGCACTTCACTCAATACATATTCTTGTATCAATAGTGAGTCGGGTTCAGGTTGTCCATTATCATCTGGTAACATATCTGTTAAAATCTCTTTATCCCAATACGTTCCATTTTCCCAAAAAGTAAACTTTAATACTGCTTTCTTATCTGATTTCATTTTTTAAATTCTCCAGTAATCGCTAAGTAGCGATTATAGCATTGTAAAATCTAGTTGTCAAGTTTTTTATGTGATGCAGTTCACACTTTTGAAAAAAAGTTTGGTTAATGATAATAAGAATCATTCTCATTATGATAATCATTCTCATTTAGTGTAACCTTATCTTTTTATCTTTGTCAATTCTATAAATTGAAAATCCTAATATTTCACCCTCTACTAATTGAACAACCAAGTCAGTAAATAAAATAGGAGAA
>Ga0098034_1000578_pt1 | contig 15306 bp, 10 predicted proteins | sample 2_EtaG_FD_77062 | JGI IMG/M metagenome (GOLD analysis project Ga0098034, IMG submission 77062) | Marine viral communities from the Subarctic Pacific Ocean - 2_ETSP_OMZ_AT15125 metaG | ecosystem: Environmental > Aquatic > Marine > Oceanic | place: Pacific Ocean | collected 2015-01-07
GTATGATGATAGTGACCCTATACCACCAGATAACGCCAGACTAACCGTTTGTGCTGACATACTAGCTGTGAGAGTAGATTTGAAAGCAACCTGACCTGAAGCATTCATATCAATGGTGTATAATGGGTGTCTAAACAATACGTGACCCGTAGCACCTTGATTTGCACCGGCTGTGGCAGAAACTCTCATCTGAAGTGTGAAATCTTGTCCACTAGCGAAGTCAAAAGCGTTAGCACTTCCGGTTACAGCGTGGGATGTTGTCTGAACAAACACATCACCAGTAGAAAACAACACTGGAGTATCTACTTCTTCAATTTCTCTTACCATTGTCGGCGCATTGAATACCGAATATTCGTTTGTCTTAAGGAAATTATGATCAACACCGTAAATACGACCAATTGATTCAACAGTTTCTCTAGTTCCCTTAGTTTTTAACAGGTACATAGCGTTGTTCATCACTCTATTCCACAATTTATAGGTGATTTCCTTGTTTGTGATATCACCAGTGGTCGTTGTGAAGTTTTGATTCGCTATATTTGCTGCAGCAGATTCAAAAAGATCTATTCCATACTCTCTAGCTATGACCGGTAGGAATTTATTTGGTATTCTGTTCTTATCTTCGTAAGAAATACGTTTTACATATGGGATATATTCGATAAACATCTTCAATTCGTCTATCATATCACCCATAGCAGCCAAAGTGTTGTTCAATACGTCGTCAGTATCACCAGTAAACAGAATTTCTGGTAACATATTAGATAATTTCGATGCTCTGCTTATGATACGTTCACCAGTAGCGGCAATTGTTGTTACATGCCGTTCGACCCCAGTAGATGTTGAGACAATTTCTACTGCTGTACCTGACGTTTGATCAATTTGTTCTCTGTTTTCCTTCTCAAAGTTTTCAGCCCGAGCAGAAAGAGAGTCCATTGTAGCGGTTTGTGATCCTGTTATTGTATTGGTTGAGTTTCGTTTAACCCACGGCAATCTTACAGGTTCGCCTTTATCATTATTTGCAGAGGCAGTGATTGATCCAACAACACCATTGGTATCTTTGGTTAACTCATTCAAAAACCACAACTCAAAGTCAGTAGATTGCTTCTTGAACTTGTCTACTCTATAGATGTTTTCGGCACATAGAGAGGCTATCGCCGGCTCGGCAGACGATCCAATAGGATACTCTTGCTCGATACGTCGCAATGATACTCTAAAACGTCGTAGGCCATCGCCAAAGAAGATGTGACGGGAGAACTCACCGAAGTCTATAAGGGGCCTTACTTGTTCTTGATCGGACGTTAGAGAGAGTGTAGCGAGGTCGCCTGAACTACTCCCAAAACCGGATAGAGAATCAATTAAGCTCTCAATGGAAAATCCATCAGCCATATATTCCTACTTTCTTAGACTACAAAGAAGTTCCACAGATCCGGCCTGTCATAATGGAATGTGTCACCTTTAATATTTAGTTTTAGCACTACCTTATATTCAATATCTGGATAAAGATTATTGGTATCTAACTCAAACCAGTTGCCATCTTTATCGTATGAGATTTCTACTTCTGGTACTTCAACTAAATCTGTAGTCAACTCACGTATTTCTACCGTACCACTCTTGGCAATAAAACCACTCATTGCTGTAGTGCTACCTGTTACTGGACTTAATATTGTGCTTCTATCTCTAATGAATACTCTTATCTTTGTTGTTGAACCATAATCATATGTGGTTTGCTTGTTGATAAGATTGACAGTAAAGTTTGAAATGTTAAACGATTGAGCGCCCTGTACAGGTTGATTGAATGTCAACGCACCGGTTGTCGTTAGATATTCACCAGCCGTTGTAACCACCCAAGAATCTACAAACAATGAAGAAGCAGAAGTTCCAATATTAATACCACTTACACTACCACCTGCTGCTGGAGCAGAAGTTCCAATGTTAACTTTATATACACCTTTAGCAAAACGACTTGCTGTTAGTGTCATAGGACTTGTTGCCACGCCGTCAGCAGAGATTGTAACATGGCCGGGGAATTCTTTTGTTCCATTCAAATCTTCCATTACACCGTCAACCATGTTGTAGAAGAATAGATTGCCAGTCTTAGAAAATTTCATTAATGACCTATCGTCTTTAAGTTCTCCCGGCCATTCTAACTGAATGTATGGTCGTTTACGTGTGTTTGTTTCACGTCCATAAAATTTCTTCGTAAAGAAACTCGTAGATGATACTGACGTATCTACTCCTGCTGCCGTAGCTTCAGGCCCATCTTTTGCTTCTTGACCATCAGCCATTCTCAATAGGAAACCATAGTTAGCAGACACACTATTCAAGTGTCCCTTAAACCATGTAGTCACGTCTACCTTGAGGTTTTCTTCCCCCTGTGTGAACGTAGCACTACCCGAACTAGAATCATACACTTTTGTATCACTACCCAACACAGCATGCCCACCAGTAGTAGAGTTAAGTCCTGTCCATGATTGTGTGTTTGTAGCCGATAGAGCATCAGCATAACCCGTTTGCGAAAGTTTGTCATTATCTAAACCTGTCCCCTCAGTCCAATCTGCCGTAAGAGGTAAGGCCCAGATTGTAAAGTTAGATGCTATTGGATCATCGTGTAAAGCATTAAACAAATACATATATGCAGAAACAGACGTATCAGTTCTTGGGTCTGGATATTTACCAGTGCTGATAATACCACCTGTTAGTGATGTGAGAGAGAATTTTATCAACGCTCTGGCCCACTCCTTTGTGTTACGTGTAGAATTAACCTTGTTCCATACTTCTAATATTGGTGATAGACCAAAGTTAGAAGTTGTTGATTGTTCGGTAATCCACGTATCTTTTTCTACATATGCTCGAGCACGTGACATTATACTGTTCTCCCAATAATGTCTATGTTGGGATACTTCACTTCCCAAATCATATCTTCTGGCATACTGAGTATGCCGTTTACTGTGTTGGCTAGTACATCAAACGTTGTCGTAGAATACTGTCTACCATCTACTGTGTTAGCAAGGTTGGTAAAATTAAATCTCACAACTGACCTAATTTTTACAGATGCCTGAATCTTGGCAATAAAGTCTGACACTACCAAGGTGTCATTGAAGTTACCTAACGATGTATGTAACATCGGTTTGACAATATTGAACGCTTCTAACAATGCTTCATTTGGGTTTATGTTTGGTGCAGCAACAATGCTAAAGTCTGTTCCAATGTTGACTACCTTACCGTCTGTTAGTTTGACACTATCTGAGAATGACTTGAAACGTTTGATATACGTTTCAATATTGTTCTTCAGTGTTTCAGCGGGAACAATCAACTCACCTCTTGAGTTACGAGCCATTAATACCAACTCCACACCTAATGAATTAGTTGAATCTTTTCGAGCAAAACTTCTAAATACACTACCAAAACATCCGGGCATTGATAACACTCTAACTTGATAGTCTGTTAAAGTAACCGCTCGGTTTTGAGCATTAAAAAACGACAACGCATTTTGTTTAATAGAAACTAAAGATTCTCGTTCTGCGCCGCCAGTAGCTTGAGCAGGATTTGTTACAGCAATGGTTTTTACTAATGCATCTGTTGCAGCTGCATTCGAGACTTCAATTGTTGGATTTTTATACTCAATAACTCTATTTGTAAATCTTGACAACACATTCATCCCAACGTTGGTAGCTAAACCACCACCAGTTCTATAATTTATGTCAATTATAGTGTTTGATGAAGGAGCAATACCCAATGTTTTTGTTTTTAAGAAATTAGAAGAATCAATTACCATAGGCGCAAAACCAGACACAGACCCTCTCAATGACGGAGGTAAAACAAAATCTTCTGGATTTGGTATGATCTCATTATCTTCGGCTGTACTAATGCCTCCACCAAATGTTATTGCTGTTTTGCCACCAGCTATTTTTTCTTCAACAAACCTTCTTGGAACACGTTTCAACTTCAAAATAAAAGGAACATCACCAGATGATGATGTTGTGTTTGCCTCACCAGCAAAAATAGTTTCTTGAGCTAAATTGTCTACTTTTTGCCACTCATATCCATCATTAGATGATACAGAAAAAATCTCTGTTATATCCACACTCGGTAACTCTATTCTTAAAAATGATTTCGGCACTACTCCTACACTATAAGAAAATAGTTTTGTTGTGCCGGCTGCAGCGGATACACCAGTAATACTATATGTAGCCTGTGTTGCGCCGGCGGATTTTGTATGAACTCTATTTGCTGAAACTGAGAAATCAACATCATTTAAAATCTCAAAACTAACAGATGGTTCAAAATTTGATGTTACTCTACTACCCTTCTTAAGAACAAAAGCAACGCTTGCACTTGTTGCGTCTTGAAACGTTGCTGAAATTGATAGGTTAGTAACAGCCGGCGATGCCAGTTTTGGTTTATAACCAAAATTTTGTGCAAGACTAAATATGTTCTTTGTTTCAATAGCTCTATCAAGAAATCCCTCGTTTACTTGTCTATCCAACAAGAATGTCAGAGAGTCACCAAGATAGGCAATCATTTCTAACAATGCCATACCACCAGAGGCGTCATTAAAGTCTTGCCACTCGTTAGGAAAATATTTCTTTAAAAAGTTTATGAGATCTTGTTTATAATCATCAAAATCTTTTGAAAGATAATTTATCTCTCTTATTTCTTTTACGCGTTCAGTCATTACTTTTTCTCTATGGACTTAATGTTAATTGAACAGAATCAACCAACTGATCAGCATTCTTTAATACATACTTCATTCTTATTAATACTTGATTAGTGTCTAAGGACACCCCTATTCCTCCAGCGGTATCTTCAGAATATAATTTTAAAGATACCAATTTAATTTCTGGCATCCATACTCTTATTGCAGATTCTATTTCTGAACGAATCCTAACTTCTAATTCAGCAGGGACGATTTGTTCAAACAAACTACCTAATAAAATAGGAATATTTGTACCAATCCCACCATTTACAACACGTTCACCTTTTTTGGTCAAAAGAAGAATTTTAATATTTTCCCTGACCGCTCGTATTGTATCTTGGTTGCCTTCAAAAAAACCTTTACGAAATTTCCTTAAAGGAAATGAATAGTTGATAGTCCCAGGCATAATAATTCTCTAATTTAGATAATGTCTCTTACTTAAAATATCTCTTGCATTAGATATTAGTGTTGTTAATTCATTAATTTGTTCTGCAAAATCATTTTTACGTTGGCCCAAGCTAGTATCAATAAAATGAGTTGCAGGTGACGACTCTGGAGTTGTTGTAAATCTAGTTGAGGATTCTCCACCAATAGAAATAGCGTCATAGTTAATTTTTTGCTTTTTAACCACAGTTCGTAAAGCTCCAGTTTTAATAGTTGGAGGTTGTGGAATTGATATAGTTCTACCATCTACTTCAACAACTGAAGGGCGTTGATATACAAGAGTATCTGGATCGCGACGAGAGTCTCGAAATTTGATTTCTTTATCTGGAATCTGGAAATTAATTTCTGGTATAGCATGAGTATGATTTAAAAAATGATTCAAAAAATCTTCTATAGATGTAACAACATCACCTAACTTATCAAGTGTTTGGGCAAATATTGCTCCAATGTTTTCTTCGTACGAAACCAATTTTTCACCTAATACGTGACGATTCAAGGATCTCTCTGCGTCTTGTTCCAAAGATATAGTATATGTTTCATCAGCAATAGTTGCGATGAAGTTTCTAACAGCGTCTTTATCATTAATCATTCTAGTGCCGAGGGGAGTTGAAATTATTTTTGCCACAGGAGTAACTTTTTTGACACTACCTATATCACTTAATTTTCCTTTTTCAACATGAATAACTTTAGTGGCAGTTTTACCTATGGTAGCAATGTTGTCTCTGAGCGCATAGAAATCTTTATTCATAATACCCATTTCTAATATGCCTCTTTTACTTCGCCGCGGCGAAAACGAATGTCTTATGAATGTTCTCGTTCTACCTTGTTGAATAACATCTCCCAATAACGCAGGAACTCCGGTATTTCTAATAGTTCTTTCTGGTTGAATATCATTGTTGATATCATTCATACCGACAACATCTATATCAAAACCAGTTTCGCCCAATGCGTTTTGGGAGTTGTTATCACCAACCAAATGTGTGCTTAGCCACGGACTATTATTGACTCTGCCGATCCAATAACCCTTAGAGTCTGATTCAGTAGTTTCTCTTATTATTAAAATCTCTTCACCTATTTCGGGCAACGAAATTGTGTGTGTTGATAACAATGGCACATACCAATCATCAACCTCAGATGATGAGAAAACATCATCTTCCTGTTCTACTAATACACCCTCACCAATAATTTTTGCTTTTATACTATACTGTGGTAATACTTTTGTTGACTCTTTATCAAAATTAACGTCACGAAGAACATCAAGAACGATACCATTACTTAATATAAAATTAGTTTTGTTAAGCGAAGACTGATAGGCTTCTTCTATAAATCTTTGACCGGGGTGGAATAAATTTGAAAAGCTAACTTCCGACATTTTTTATCTCTACGCCTCGTTTGATAAGTTCTTTTTCCATCTCTACTAAATTTTTCTTTAGTGGTTCAATTTTTTTGAACAACTCTTTAGCAATAGTTAAAAAATCTTCGTATTGAACAAGACTGTCAGTATATTCTGTAGCTAATTCTTCAATATTTTTATCATCAAAAGTCATTAGCCCTCTATAAAATCTAATTTGATATGAGAATACAATCCTCTAATCTTATTCAAAGACTTGGTAATTTTACGAGATGGCAGATCAGTTGCTTCACGAACATAAACATAAAGCTGTTTCTTATTAGTAATGTTTAATATTTGATATTCTTTCAACATTTCAATAACAATACTTAACACTTTGTTATCATCAATAGTCAAAACATTGTTTTCATCTTCAATGATCTCAATTAATTCATTAACAACTCTATCAATTAAATTTTTACTTTCGTTATCCACAATTTCAGTATTATAATGAATCATACTTAGATCGTGAACAATACCATCTCTACTATCTCCATCTATAAATACCTGCTTCTTAAAAGAATTAGATTGTTGGATCAACCAATTTTTTACAATGGTACCGAAATACGAATATGATTTCTTGTTAAGTTTAGGATTATAACGATTTAATTTTTCATAAAGATGTGTTATAGCTTCATGTTTAATACTATCGTAATCATATAATGTTTTGTTAAAGTTGTAGGCGTAGTAAATGTTTTCCACAAGGCGTTGAAAGGCTGGTTCTATGGTATTAACATAGATAACATGCTTTTCTTCTATATCTTCCATTTGATTAAATAGAACGATAGCTGTTTCTTCATCTTCGCCCCAATAGTATTTCATATATCTCTCCTGAGAATGTATAACTATAGGAATTTAATGATTATTAGAGTTATTGTATACGTTACATCTGCCGCGCAAGTTGCATGGTAATTAATGTATTGAAGTTCCCCGGCCGGAGATCTTCCTCCAAGTTGGAAATATAATAGATTCCCCTCACACCTTGGATAACATTGTCCACCAAAATATAATCTAATGGACTTAGGCCTGTTATACCATGAACTGTAGTTGTTATTGTTAACAGATAATTTGATAACACTTTTCCTAAGTGTACATTAGAATTTTCTTCCATAAAAGACACTAACAAACTATTATAAAAAGTCATATCAGTAAACAATAATGTGCCTAGTGCACTGTTGGCCAAGCGTCTGTTTTCTTTTGTGTTTCCACCCTCTTGTTGAACCTCCCTCAATACCAAAGATATTCTTCTTATTGATTCTAATTCGGCTTGAGTTTTGTGCATTAATTGCAGATCTTCGTTTGCTATAAGCTCATTCCATGTTTTATTCCTGAGCCGCGCGGACGCGGCGGACTGGTTGCGGCCGCGATTATCGGTTTCCTCTGGCCGATCCACCCAATTTGAATCTATAATTGCTTGTATGTAATTAGGTATCACGCCTACTTTAAATTTCCCATCATCGCCCAGTAACTCTCTTAATAAATCAACACCCATTCTATTAGTGGCCCCGTCTTGTCTAAAAACAGCCCAAGCGTTGACATCAATTTTAGAAGCAACATCAATATTTTCAACTAATGAATTATCATGGGCATATGTAATAGAAATCGCGAGGTCTTTTGCATCCTCCATCTTGCCTTCTTTAATTAAATTTTCAATTGTATCTTCAATAGTTTGTTCAATGTTTGAAGTGGAGAAAATTTCCACAATATTAGCATTACCTGCAGCAACTCTTGAATCTAATCTAAACCCAACAGATTCTTCTTGACCCGCGCCTAATGTTTTAGAAGCTATAGCAATTATCGCTTTTATTAATTTCAATGCGTTCATATTTGGATTTTTATTTAAAAGATTATTAATTTGTTTTATTGATACAGGTGCATCAAATGTAGTGTATAAAAGTTCATGACTTACCGATTGTGTTTTAAAAAATTCTGTGCCGCTCCGCGCGATATCGGTCACCGCTCGCAAATAGTCCTCCCATTCTTGTTCACTTCTTGCGCGGATTTCACCCGTCAACATTTCATTCGGGTCGGTCAAAGCTCCATCCGGTGGTAACATCACTTTTAACGGTATATCTTCTTCGCTCCGTACGGGACCAATTAATGGTATACTAACCGGAGCATTTGGTAACGGTTTATAAACAAAATTCAAATCAATTTTTTCATCCGCATCCTGCCTTCTGAAATTATTTGCAACAGCTTCTAACACATACCCAAGTCTATAATATGTAGGTATAGACCGTGTTATTGCCTCACACTTAAATCCATCAGGCATTGAACCATACTCATTGATCGACAGCGGCTTCACTTCTGGAACAAACCTTTCGCCAGTATATATTTCCAACCTTTCGTTTCGATCTTCAAGTTGAGCCTGTGTAAAGTGTGTATCTGGATGTGCCCCGTTCCCGTCCCAGTAGTCGATCAGCATATCGTTGTACAACGCATCGAAGGCATTGTCCTCGTTGCCTATTTCATTGCCAAGTTCGTCCGTAGCCACATTCGAGGGGTCTACTTCCATGTGGGGGTTATTGTGATCTTGTTCCGCGTTCGTTAGTAGTGGAGGTGCATCGTCGAGCACTATCTCGACGCGCGGAAACTCGGTGGGTGGCTGATTTGACCATTCATCGACTGCTGATTGATAGCTTCGTTCCGCTAGTATTTTTCTTACCTCGGGATCTTCTTCGTCTGCAAACTTTGCATAGTGATCCGCGTACACCGGGTACGGCGGGGTCAGCTGTTGGGTCGGTGCCTGTTGCTGTTCTTCGCGTTGCTGTTGTTCTTCGTACTCGGCATCGTCGGCCGCCAACCTCGCCAAGCCCGCCTCGCGCAGCTCAGCCGATGACGGTGGTGTGGATTCTTCCCCCACTTCAGATTCTGTCGGATCTACTGGATCTACTGGATCTACTGGTTCTACTACTGGTTCTACTACTGGTTCTGGCGGCTGACTAGAAGAAGATACTAGTGTTACTGGACTTACTGGTGGCTCTACTACTACTACATGTGCTGCGTTCTCGGCCTCCTGTCCCTTTTGCAGTGCAATTGAAAGATGCAGCTGGGCTGCTGACCGGGCTTTTTGAAAATTTCTAACGTCACCCCATATTGTTACAACATCTTCAGAAGACAGTCCAACTAATGGTTTACCTTGATATGATGTAGGTTGATAGACTCCATTATTATTAAGACGGAACTCAACTTGATTTTGGATTAGATACGTTTGAAACGCGGTCATCCATAATGGATTTTCAGCTCCCATTTTTCATCCCTCCCACCCTTCGCCGATAACCATGTCGAAAAACTCTTGCGCAGTCTCGGGAATGGAGTCAGGAATACCGGCTATTGATCCCCAGATATCGATCAAGGCCGTGGGATTGCCATACTGATCGCAAAACTCATAAGCATCGCTTCCGTGTGTAGTCGAGGGGCCCGCGCCGAAGTCGTGGCCGGTAGCCGGGCCCGGCTCGACGAGCGCGCCGCGCGCGTTTGTTCGGACATAAAATTCCCAAGCTCCATTATCCGCGATGGCATAGCGAAAGTGAACCGTTCGGGCACCAGTACTGTGCGCGTCGCCTTCAGTGGTTTGGCCTAATACTCTTGCACGTTTTGTTGGAACCCCGCCCTCGATATTTACCGTATCGACATGCTGCGGCCCGAACAAGCCACTGTACACCGGCGGCCGTGGAGGATTCAACTCTATTATTCTTTTTGTTGTCACATTTGTATTAATGGTAGCTCCAATTGGCAATTCGATAAAATCATCCGCGTCATCAAATTGTGAACGATCACTCGCAGGATCATATTTAGGATTATACAGTTTGAAATCCGCACTAGAATTTATTGAAGCATATAAATGTGTACCATAAATAATATGCTGATTGAGCTTTATATCTAGACTCAATATTCTTCGTAAGTCAGCCAACGTTGCCATTTTTATGATCGGAGGTTGGTTGTTTTGTAAACCTTGATACCAACTGTCAAACAAGTGTTGCCGGCCTTCGAGACTCTCTTGACGGCGTTGAAGTCGATTACCGCGGCGATCCGCGTCGAAAGGCTGATCAAGCTCGCTGCGCGAGGCGGGAAAATACCACTCTATTTGTCTAGGTTCTATAGATATGTCATTTACAATTTCGCTTTTTGCGGCAATAAACTCATCAGCGTTGGTTATCTTATCCCATTCAAACATTTTCTTATCGTGCGCGACTGCAGCCGCATGAGTTTTATACATATCCCCCTGACTTTGCACAACGTCGCCAAACTCGGGGTTATACTTTACTCTTTCTTTAATTTCAAAGTCTATAAGTTGTCTTAAATTATTAAGTTGAGTGTTAAGACTTGCAATAGGGGCCTTAGTTTCAAATATATAAACTTTGACGCGGTCTTGCCTAGGCGCGCCCTGTAAATTGCCAGAACCTCCTTGTTCTCTTAAGATTGCATTTTTTATTCTATTGCAATTAGTAAGCGTGCTGGGTCGGTTTCCAGTAAATTCATTCTCGACGAAAGTTGGTGTCTGCAATTCTCTTAATATATTGCTTGAAAACTCTCTTGTTCTCTTAAATATTAATTTGGATAATATACTTGACAAAAATGTTAAATTACATCTTAAATGACTTTGTTGATCTAATGAAAATCTAAATTTTTGCAGGGAAACAATAGAAGTCATCCAATAACCTTTATGATTATCGTTTAAGACAACTTCTAATTCTTGATTTTCTGCAACAGGTGGTTTTAAAAAAGATCCCATTTTTGTACTAGACCACCCATGCATAATTAAAAAATGTTGATTCAAACTATACATAGATGTATATTCAATGTTGTTTTTAAATATATCAACATCTGTAACTACAAGTTCCATATCATATTTTGACAAAAATGATTCTCTTGTTCCTCTATTAACTTTAAGAGACTCTATTCCAACACCACCCTTCTGATTTGTTGATGCAAATTGAGATTCTAATTTTGCTATTTCGACACCAACAAAATAATATTTCTTCGTCACGGATCTTTCTTTATCTACAATAGTAATATTAACTACATCGTCAGCCCTTCTGTTTTGCAAATGTTCAACCATTGATTTATTACTTCTAATCCTAGCCTCATCATTTGCAAATGGTACGCCCGTTTTTTCTTTATCATATAGAGCATAAATTTGCACAAATGGAACTAAATTTGTTAAATCTACATTGTTAAATTTTAATTTTTCGTTCCAACCTTTAATGATATCATTTAAAAATTTACTTTTAACAACTGGCATTAAATAACACCTCTTTCAATAAGTTCATAAACTCTATTTACATTTGTTGGTATTCTTATTTTTGTTCCTGCAACCAAATTATTTCCAAAAGGGAATACAAAATCATTTAATAAACAAATCACCCACCATAATCTACCATCACCTAAATATTGTAATGCAAGAGCATCTATTCGTTGAGAATCATTTAGTACTATAATAATATCATTATTACTTATTAGTTCCGCAGCGGTTATTTTAGGAAAAGTTTCTAATCTTTTATCATTAGTATCTTCATGTGTAATTGTTCTAAAATTATTATATCTTGAAAGTGACATTATTATTCCTTTTTAAAATTCAACGGTAGCGTCGTACGGCATCCTGCTGCGCATGGTGACATCTAACTCATTAGCCTCCAGAAAGCCAGAAGGATCACCTATACTAGTATTTTGGTCAAGTGAATCAGCATATGTTGAATGAATTTTATTTGCGGGCTGGCCGGGTTTGTCGTTCTTGCTTTGTATCAATCGTCCCCGCGATGCTTCAGCATCTTGCGGGCGCGCCCATCCAAACACACCGTCTGTCATACCAGCGTAGAAGTTATAATTACGATCTGGATTGTCGTCATGCATAACCATATAACTCATTTGTATTTTACAAGCCATTGGGATACGAAGTCCTTGTGTCATTTCCCATTTACCGCCAGGCCCAAGAGCATTCCAATCATATGTTAAAGATTGAAGATAGCCTGGCAAACCAACATACAAATCACCAATAGTCATTCTTAGTAATGGACCGTTTTGCAAGCGCGGCTGTGGACTAGTTGTCGTTTGATACTGTCCATATGTCTGTTGAGCCAACCAACTTACGCGCTCCCATAAATTCTGTAATGATCTCATATCCGGCGCATGAACCATAAACGATATATCAATACTCCTTTGTGTACTAGTATATGTTTGTATCGATTCAGTTCTTCCAAAAAAATGTTTTGGTTGCCATGTAGGAGTAAAACTTTCATTTAAATTATCAATAGTAGCTTGCATATAACATACTTGTTGAAAAGGGCCATCTGCCCTACCAGCAATCTTGTTTTCTGTTGTAAACAAAAATGGAAAATATTGTTCATTACCTAATCCTGCATGTACAAATTGTTTATCTCCAGCATTAAATTTCTTTCGCTCGCCCGCATCGTTCGACCCCGGCGGATATTGATAAAAATCCTCTATGTTTTCAACTGCTGGTTTTAATGCCCCCTGCGCTGGCCCGCGAACCGTATGTGCAATGTTTTGTGTAAATCCTCTTGACTTCATATCATTTGACATACGAGCTTCATCGTGATCTTTATATGTAAAGATCGGGTCCGGTTGTGTTGTCGAAGCAGCGGCAGTAGATAAAACACCAGCCTCACCTTGACGTTCCAGATCTTTAATGGCAACGCCTGAAATCACACCCTTATCAAACCTTTTAGGATCACCTCCAGCTGAGGTAATAAGAGCTATACTGTCTTTAGGAGGACGTACAGGATTATTTATATACAAATTCCTATATGTTGCAAACGTAGAAGTACCTTGTTCTGGTACAACTGTTCTTACTCTGGGTCGCGGCCCGGTAGGAGTTTCCACATATTCTCCAGTATCTACTGAAGGCCGCATCGTTCTTCCTGTTTCTGATGGTAACAGTACATTCTGTTGCAAGTATTCATCTAAACTTGATCTAGCATGAAATGGTTGTGTGATACGATTAATTCCAGGCAAATAGTGGCTTACAATATCTTGTCTGATTCTTTCTAGCTCATCTCTTGCTATCTGTAATCCACTTCTTTGTTCACCAAACAACATATCGAATGTTTTACCTAAAAATGAATCTGTGTCATTAAAATTTAAGCCGGGGTTTTGAGTATTGTTTCTACCTCCCACCCCCCAACCTTTACCACCTAATACTTGGGCTTCGTTAAATTTATTTACACCTAAACGACTTAACTCCTCAGCACTTGCTACTTCTGCAGGATTATCTATGTTTGTTAAATATGAACGTCGATACCCACCGCGATGTTTATATCTGTTTGGTGTAGTTTGGCCGGCGGCATTTGGAGCAACATGATCTGACCCAGGCAGGTTGTCCTTCTTCCCTACACCACGTCCTTGTTGTACAGCGCTTTGAGCAATACGTTCCCAATGATCTATCATATACTGAACTGCACCTGATGTAAACGTTTGTTCCCCAGTTATACGATTAATTATACTTCTCATCCGATTTTCAGGACGGTGTTCATTTTTTATATATGGATCATAAGAACTAAACAACTGTATAGTTTTATTACTACCTACAATGTTACCAACACCCCCTTGATTCAAACGAACAACTTTATTCATCTCTGTCACGCGGGTAGAGGTTAATCCTTGACGAGTACGAACTGTAGGTCTAGTTTTTCCACCACCTTGACTCACGCGCTGGGAGTCGGTTGTATACATACTATCAGAAGAATCATATACAGCATTGTCAGAAAAAATATCCGCGTCGACATCGATATCTGTAAAGTATCGGCCCCACAAATCTATTAATGATTGATTTTCTGTATCTAGTTGTTCTCTGCTTGTTGCCACTTACTTTCCCCCTATCCAGTTGCTAAACTTTCTTGACCTTCTGTCACCAACCTTGCAACTTCTGTACCATCCATATCCACTCTAAGATCTGTTCTTCTATTATTATTATCTCTACGCATCTCACGTAATTCATATAACATTAGACGTTGTTGTTCAATACTCTGACCAACGCCTACACCACCTTCACCTATAAGGGACTCACCACCCACAGAAGTAGCTAGACCACTGGATCCACCACCTCTACCACGAACGCCCGCAGCGCGGCGACCTGCAGGTCGTGATCTCGAACCCTGACTACTGGTGGCCTGGGCATCGTCCAACTCTTGCTGGAACGATTGAATAACTGATGCTGGATTCATTTGGAGTTGAGAAGCAATCTCGGCATTTCCAGTGGCAATCAAGGCCCACATAAGAGTTTCAACCTCCGCAGGAGTCGTTTTCACGCCAGCTGTACTTAATATTTGAGCCATTTCTGTCATGGTTGCTCTCTTAGAACCTTCATCTACCTTACCTTCAGGAGTCACAAATGATTTTAACAAAGCACCAGTGTTAGAGAAACCCGCCAGATGCTTGTTGGCTACAGCTGCACGAAACCCCCTCATTGCCTTCTTTCGTTTGTCCTTCTTCTTATGACTACCAATACCAAGAGCTTTCATAGCTCCACCAACAACAACCTGACCAACGGCACTACCAGCAATTTGTGCAATAGGTGCAGGGACATTCAGGGCTATTAGTCCTGCCGTCGCTGCCATACCCACGCCTTTAGCCGCAAAGGTCGCACCACCACTTATTACTGCATCTTTAAGACTTCCTCCAGCCATTAAAGTATCTACCCCGGCCTGTAGTCCACCCGTTGCAGCGCCCTTAGCCATTCCTCCAACACCACCCATCCCCTCAACGTAACTCCCGGCGATACCTCTATTGTTGCCTATACCTAGGCTTTGCAAACCCGCGA
>Ga0098034_1000581_pt1 | contig 15179 bp, 22 predicted proteins | sample 2_EtaG_FD_77062 | JGI IMG/M metagenome (GOLD analysis project Ga0098034, IMG submission 77062) | Marine viral communities from the Subarctic Pacific Ocean - 2_ETSP_OMZ_AT15125 metaG | ecosystem: Environmental > Aquatic > Marine > Oceanic | place: Pacific Ocean | collected 2015-01-07
AATTAAAAACTCAGACCCGAGGGAGTGGACGCATGTTGGGCTCAGATGAATGGGAAAGCGTAAGACATATGCGAGTAGCCATCAGAGAGGGACTGTATAGTTTTGAGGATTTCCCAAAAGTGCTGTTGAGCTTTATCAATAGCGGAGACTGGCGCAAGTATACAGATCCGCTGGGAAAAGTTCATGCATATAAACCTACGGAGCTTAAAAAGTTCATAGAATCCGAACCAGAGGCAGGGCTTGGCTTCAAGTATCAACGCATTTTAGATCTATGCCAACACGATACCGATGTCCTGGACGCGATAGACAAGGCGACTAAGCGGAAGGGTGGCAATCCTACAGGAGCGAATCAACACAAGGGAGGAACTGTTTACAATGTAAACAGTTCCAGACCTCATGGTAATGCAAAAGCGCAAGCCCTACGCCGACTGCGGAAAGATGCTCCGGGGGTACATGCGCGGGTGATCGCCGGTGAGATATCGGCAAACGCCGGCATGATAGAAGCGGGCTTTCGCAAGAAAACGGCCACTATCAAGGCGACTCCAGAGGGTGTCGTTCGTTACATCGTGAGTCATATGACGCCATTTGAGCGACTTTATATTAAGGACCACATATGACCCATGAAACCACCGACGCCCGCGACCGCCGCTTAATCGACGACTATCTCTCTGGCATGCGCGGTGCAGATATCTGCACGAAGTACGGCATGTGCAAGCAGCACATGTACCAGATTCTGCGCAAGCACAACGTCCAGAACACCAAGCATGGCCGGGCCAAGCGGGTGCTCGCTGACAACGTGCGCAAGATAATCGAGCTCCGGGACCTGGGCTGGTACTGGCCGCAGATCGCGAAGGAATTGGGGATTCACCCGAATACTCTATACGATAACCTCGACACCCATGCGTTCCCGCGTACCGATGTGGTGAAGTCTGACAGGGTTGTGAGGGCTAATAGGAGGGCGCGGGCACAGGCTCACGCGCAGAAGTTTAGGGAATGGCAGGAGAGGAGGCTCGGACATTGACTTTTCTGCCAGAACCAGTATTATTGGGGTACGCTGTCGAGCGGCGTTAAAAGGGGAGAGAATACGAGAGCCACAATTGCGGCGGTGTTAGCATGTCTACTTTTCCCGGACATGTTCACGCTCGAACCGTCGCAATTGTGGCTTTTTTATTGAGGTAAAAATTGCCAAGGAAAAAGACAAACAAGGCCGAGTATTTTCCCCATTACGCGCAAAACAGCCGCACCCTAAAAATCATAAAATCGCAGTACGGAGACTCGGGATACACGTTTTGGTTCGAGCTTTTATCGCTTTTAGCCGACACCGAAGACCACTTTTATGATTGTAACAATACAGTTGAGCTGTCATTTCTAGGCACGTTATACAGCTCAGCTGCATTTCTACCAGTAGAAATACTGGGCATGATGGCCGAGCTCGGCATGATAGATTTGGAGTTATGGGAGGAAAAGATTATATGGTGCCAGCATTTAGTCGACGGATTGACTCCGCTATACGCGAATAGGGGTAGAGAAGTACCGCAGAAACCGATAACTACCAGTAAGAATACATCTGAGCCGGATAACTACCAGCAGTTATCCCCAAAGGATAGTAGAGTTATAGTTAAAGAAGAAAGAGAGAGAGAAGAGGCGCTCGCTGTACCGGGTTGGATAGATGGCGGGATTGAAGAGCGGACCATGAACAAGTTTCAAGAAATCCACAACGATGTCGTGGCGTTCCCGCGCAAGGAGTGCGACGCCATAAATCATCTCGTGAATATCGCGGAGAAATGCGGCGACCCCGAAACAGTGATCCCGGAGATGATGGCAACCCTGGCTCAGTGCCGGGAGTCCGACAACGGCAACCGCGGGTTTTACCGCAAGAAACCGTATCTGCCCTCAACGCTTGTATCATTGTGGTCGCAGGTCTGGGAGGAGTTGAAAGAGATCAAAAGTTTTGAGATTACGGAGGAGGACGATATCAACGTATGGAAATAAAAGCATTTATCAAAAAAATCGAGGACTATTACGGCAGATACAGCCCCGGAGTCAAGCGCGAGGTCTTGAGATATATCGATAGCGTTGCTCCCAACGATTTGCCTCGTATCTACAAACAGTTGCTGCTGACGTTCTCGACGCAGTACAAAGTCCAGCCCGATGTCGCGATACTGGAGAAGGCGAGGGAGGATATGATTATACGGCCAGACCCAGCCAAGGATTTCAAGCCCGCGTTGCCAGAACCCGAGGCCAAGGACTATTCCCGTGAGCTCGGGGCCTGGTTCAAGAAGTTGCAGGCGAAGTCGAGAATGTCCAAGAAGAAAACCAGGGAGGAGGCTCAAGATGACTTTCATGGAGGGAATTGATGACCAACACAGAAAAGCTATTCGCGATTATCGGACCCGATAGGTTCGTCGAAGTCATGGCCGCTCTCGGTGGCAAAAAAGTATACATCCCCAAGCATCATCTGAAGGTCGGCAGGAATGATCATATCATCGCCTTGTTTTCGGAGTCCTTAAAGGAGCCGGGAGCCAGTTGCCAGTCCTCGTACAAGGTAGCGGCTAAGGATGTGGGGTTGAGTATCAGGCAGGTGCAGAGAGTGGTGGCTGGGTCATGAGACGCGTTTGACATGAATATACCAAAAAAACTGCACTTACTCGGGCACGAAATCACCGTCGAATATTGCAACTCGCTATTGCACGAGGAGGACAAGCAGGGGCAGGCGCGATTCCGTGAGAACAAGATTCTGATTTTGCCGTCAACGCCCGATTATCCGCGCATAAGGTCGGACATCGAGGTCACGTTTTGTCATGAACTGATTCATTGGGTGCTCATGTTTTTGGGACGCGACGATTTAAACAGCGATGAGCTATTCGTGTCCCAATTCTCCCAGCTATTACACCAAGCGCTGAAAACGAGCGAGGGCGAACTGAAGTGAGACCCGGCGTCCGCATCGTCATCTACATCATTCTCTGCGAGCTCATAATTTGGGGCGCGATGCTCTTGCTCTGGGTCGTGCTTTGAACTACCTCGATTTATTCTCAGGCATCGGCGGGTTCGCTCTCGGCGCATGGATGGCCGGCATGCGGTTCGAGAAGCATTACTTCAGCGAGGTCGATCCCTATTGCGTGGAGTTGTACCAGAAGCGGTTCCCGGACGCTATTGCGTTGGGGGATATCAAGGAGGTGAATTGTGAGAAACTTATGGCCGACGCCGACAGCGCAAAACTTCGGGACGCAACACGGGAAAGATCCGTGCAAGACCGTATACTCCCTGGAAACAATGGCGAAAAAAGGAATGCTTGGATCATCACCGGCGGATTCCCATGCCAAGACATCTCCGTTGCGGGTAAGGGCGAGGGAATCCGGGGAAGTCGGTCCGGTCTTTGGTTTGAGTATTGGCGCATCATTCGGGACTTACGACCACGATACGCAATTATGGAAAACGTGTCAGCGCTCACTTTTCGAGGACTTACCGATGTACTGGGATCGCTTGCCGAGATCGGGTATGACGCGGAATGGCAGGATATTCGCGCAGAGGACGTGGGTGCTCCGCACAGGCGGGAGAGGATCTGGATCGTGGCCTACCCCGCAAGCGGAAATGCCGGGGGCGGGACCGGACAACAGCAAGGTCAAGAATCTACTAACGGGGAATCGTCATTCGTTTTATCTGACGCAAGCGGTGGAGGCCGAGAGGCAGAAACCGGGGGTGATAACGGGGCAGAAATGGCCGACGCCGCAACGCCGGGACGGAGACCAGAGAGGAGCGCAAGCCAAGAGATATCACAATCCAGAGAGGAGCAACGATTTGCCGGATGCAATGGCGGCGATCGAGGGAACTGGACAACTGAACCCGACGTGGGTCGATTGGCTCATGGGATACCCCATAGGGTGGACCGACTCCGAGGACTCGGAAATGCAATTGTACCTCAAATAGCAGAGCTTTTATTCGAACAAATAAAAAGCAGAAAATGACATGCTTGCCCTATTCTGTCATGGCCTCCGTACCTTACCTTCTTCCCATGCAAGAATTAGTACGAGTTGATATCCGCGAAAAATACAGAGATACATTGTTCAAGAGTTGGGATGGACGTAACCTTCCCGCACAGCATCGCTTTATTCCCGGCACCGACGCGGGAACGGTCGCTATGTCGTTTGTGCATCCGGGACCGTTAAAAACTCAAGCCGAATCCGTGATCACATCACAAGACGGCGGCGTGACGTGGGCCAAGATTGACGTCGAAATGCCTGCGTGTAATCTGGGGTTTTTTGTCTTTGGGGAGAAATACATGTCTCTCCAAAGCGGTGTCGAGTGTACGTGCAGCGAGGACGGTGGGAGTACCTGGCACAGTCGCAAGATCGAGCAAGCAGGCGAGTTGCTGTACCAGGGCCTGGAGATTCCTAATTCTTTCAGTTCGATCATGGTTTCTCGCGGGATTTACGCCGGCCGGGTCGTGATCGTGTCCTCATTTTTCACCGGCCAAGAAGGCCCAGACGGCGAGCTACTGGCATCGGCGTATACCGACGACTGGGGCGATACCTGGCACAGCAGCAAACTCTTTACCGCTCCCGACCCCCTACCGTCAGGACCGGAAGCATTCGGAGAACCGGCTGTCGTGGAGATGCCGAGTGGCTGGTTGTGGATGGTGGTTCGGTCTCTGTATGGAGAGTTGTGGCAGTGCGTATCCAGGGACGGCGGCACTACCTGGGGGCCACTGACACCGACGGGATTCGTTTCTCCGCTCGCTAATTGCTACGCTTACAGGGAGCCAACCACCGGTGCCACGGTGCTGTGCTGGAACGCGACGCAACCCGGCATCTACCACGATTTTCATTCGCGGGTCGGTCTCTATACACCGCGCAGCAATCTCGTTTTTTCGGTCAGCCACGACAACACCAGAACGTGGACCGAACCCGTTGTTGTGGAAGCCGGCAGAGGCCAGTACCCGACTATCTGGTTTGCAGCGGGCCGGATGTTCATCATGTATCAGAGTTCACCGGGGGAAGACCCGATGGATTGGAAAGATATGGGCTTGACCTTGGTGGCCTACGACACCGAGGAAATTTTACAACTTCCGGCTATGACGCCGGAAACCATGCAGCCTTGGATAGACTCAGGGCTTATCCGACATTGGCGATCTGTGGCCGCCGCATCCCCGAGTCGGAAAACTATTTCATGAAAAGGAGAAAAATCATGAAAACTTTTGCATTCGTTTTGGTATCGCTTCTCATGGCCGTGTCTGTGTTTGCCGCGGGCGGGAGCGAGGACACCTACGAGCTCACCGTAGTCACAAGTGGGTCTTACAGTTGGGAGTATGCCCCCGCCTATTTCGACACCAAGGGCTACGATAGTCCGCAGGACTTGGTTCACGCGGAGTTCGAGGAACGACACCCCAACGTCAAGATCAACTATGTGATCAGGGACGTGACCCAGGGATCGATGACCGTTGACGCACTCATCGAGAAAGGCCAGTGGCCCGACGTATGGATCGACGCCACCGGGTATTTCAAGGACTATCTCAACGCCAAGGATTCTCTGCCCCTGGAGCAGTACATGGACGTTTCGGTATTTCAGGATTGGTTGATCGAACCCTATACCTATGGCGATCACGTCTATGCGATACCAATCGTCAACATCGGCACGGGGATGGCCATCAACACAAGCATGCTCGATGAGATCGGCTATACCTTGCCCGACATGAAAGACTGGACTATCGACGAGTACATCCGACTCGCGAAAAAGCTCAAGGCCGCCGGGCACTATGTGACGACAGTTGCAACGATGAAAGGTCTCAATGCCTGGATGTATCCCTGGATTCATGCCTTCGGTGGTAAACTTTTTGCCGATAAAGACTACTCCAAGGTAGCGATCAACTCCCCCGAGTCCCGGCGAGCGCTGGAGTTTTTGCAAATGCTGGTAGAGGACGGATATGCAGTGCCTTATCCCAACGAAGTCGACGATAACAAGACCGTCATGATGTTCACCTCCGGGAAAGTCTTTGGCGCGATGATGCAGAACGGCCACACCGACTATTGGGTGCCCGAGCAGGTCAAGAACGGCGTTCTCGAGGAAGCGTTTGGCTACACATTCATCCAGTTCCCTCATGTGCCCGAGATCGAGGCCACTCCAGTGTTTGGTTATCAGACCGTGGTCAACGTCCACCGCTCAGACGACGAGACCCGAAATAAGCTCGCGGCTGAACTGGCAGCGGAGTATCTGTCTGTGAGATGGCATGATTATGCTACGACTTTAGGTGGTGGGTTTCCCGTTCGGAAGGATTATGAGATTCCGAATGTGGGCACCGCTGCTAATCCGAGTTTTAGAGCCGTGACGGAAGTCGTAGCGGCCTCCGGGCTTATGGACCTGGGCGGTTTGCATCCCAGGACCAGGGAAGCCAGGGACGCGGCACTGATCCCAATCCAGCGATTTGCTGACGGGGATATCTCCGCGCAGGAGTTCTTGGATCAGTTCGAGACCGAGGCCAACGCCCTACTTGCAAAATAATGGAGTTGGCACTTGGTACAGCTCAGATAGGGATTGCCTACGGCGTGAACAACGCCGTGGGTTGCCCTTCTGACTCAGGGGCCGCGGCGGTTCTCGCTGCCGCAGCTGACAGCGGGTTCACGATGGTGGATACGTCGCGTGAGTACGGGCTGGCAATATCAAGGATCGGCCAATTCCTTGAAAACCGACCAGGAGCATTTAAGGTGATGGTCAGGCATCGCGCCGGGAGCGTGTCGGTCTATACCGCAAAGGAAGCAGAAGCGGTCCCTGACGGGGTCGACGTGATTCAATTCCCGGCGAACCTGCTTGATGGTCGGATGGATGGCGAGATGTCAAGACAGCAACAGCACGGGAGAACGGTGATAGTGCGGAGTCTGTTATTGCAGGGCCTGATTATGGCAGATCCCGAAGCCGGCCCAGTCGGTCACCATCGATCACCGGAATTAACTGTTATGGCGCGTCCATACCTGCGAGGGATTCGTGGAATCGCCACAGCGTATGGTGTCGGGGTCTTGGAAATGGCCGTGCGGTGGGTGTGGTATCTCATGCCGGATATCATGGTCGTCGGCGCAGAGACGCCAGAGCAAGTGCGAGAAATTGCGCGGGCGTGGAAGCAGGGTCCACTTCCTGACGAGATCATCTATGCGATTTTAGAGCTTCGAGAAAACATTCCCGAGCTTGTGATCTCTCCGAGGATGTGGGATCAGCAATATCATTTCACAGGGCAAAAACAGTGATTGTGAAACGAGCACGGAAAGCGCGAGTAAACGGTCTCATAGATTTTACGTCGGGATGGCTGGTGGCAAACATTGGCCATGACACCCGACGCGTCATGCGAGCAGTTAGGAAAGCTCGGGGATGGGCAGTGCTCGATCGATGGGAAAATCCGGCGCGCGTGGCAGCAGAGGCTGCGCTCCGGTCTACGCTCCCGCCGCATCTCGACCACATCAACTTTTATTCTTCTGGGAGCGAGGCCATGGACGCGGCGATTCGGTGCGCCGGCGGACCAGTCGTGGCGCATCCCCGAGCATTTCATGGGTCCACCATTGGGGCACAGTCGATCCCGCGTATGGGTTTTATGCTGCCCCAGGGAATTGGAATTGGCACTTGTGGCGCGTCCATATTTACGAGCGATTCGTGCAATGTGGTTGAGACTTTCCACGGGCCATGGTGCGAATGGCACGATGAATCGACTATCGCTTTGCTCCGAAAACATCAGGCCCAAGGGACTGTGTTGATATTCGATGAAATGCAAAGCGGATTCGGGCGCACTGGCCGATGGTGGGGATTCGATCATTATGATGTGGAGCCCGATATCGTCGTAGGCGGCAAGGCAATTGCGGGAGGATTCCCGTTGGCGTTTGTCGCGGCTCGGCACGAAATCATAGACGGCAAGCCTATGTGGGAATCTACTTTTAGCGGGAACGCTCTGTCATGTGCCGCCCTGGTCGAGACCGTAAAGGAGATCCGTCGACGACAGCTATTACAGAGGGTGCTGCGGCTGGAGCCAATGATACGCGAGGCATTCCCTACCGCCCAGGGTAAGGGATTTGCCTATGCATTCGATCATCCAGATGCTGACGCGGTGGCGGATCGCGCTCTTGAGCGTGGGTTGATGTTGTTGCACACCGGTCGAGGGACGGTAAAGATCTGCCCGCCGCTGGTGATATCCGAACGCGATCTCGCTCTTGGGCTTGGGATTCTGAAGGGGTCGGTATGAAATCAAAATTCGCGTTGGTGCTGATAGCCCCGGCAGCGATCCTCTATATCTACTCTTTTGTCTCACCGTTGGCGTTGGCGGCGTGGCGATCTCTGTTCGCAAACGATGCAGGGACTCAGGTTTTTGTCGGCCTCGAGAATTATGTCAGAGCCTTGAAAGACCCGCATTTTCGGCAGAGCTTTTTCAACGTGGGGTGGTTGCTGCTGCTCATCGCACCGCTCGGCATCGGCATTCCCTATACCGTAGCGGTCCTGCTCCAAAACTTCGGCAAGAAAATGCAAAGCGTGAGCCGATTCATGGTCTACGTGCCGCATCTTACGGCTGGCCTGATCATGGCGCTGTTGTGGCGATGGCTATTGGAACGGGACGGCTTACTCAACGCCATGCTCGGCCACGTAGGGATTCCGGGCCTGGCCTGGATGGGCGAACCCTGGCCCGCGCGATTATCCGTGGCCATGGTATCGCTTAGTAGCGGGTACGGACCTTTCGTCATACTTTATAGCGCAGTTATTTTGGCGATCCCACGAGAACTCAAAGAAGCGGCGACGATTGACGGAGCCACGGCGGGACAGTACCGGAGGATGATACTACGGCCTATTCTTACTCCGACGCTGTTGCTTACGCTCATGCTGATGATCGTGGGCATATTGCAGATGTGGGAAAGCATTTACGTTCTGTTCCCGACGGGTGGACCCAAGGCCTCGGTGGCAACGCCGGTGTATAATATATTTTTGACCACGTTCATGTATTCGCGATCGAATCTTGGCGCGGCAAAGGGGCTGTTGGCCTTAGTCGTTATTGCGAGCGTTGTCGCGATTCAGCGGCGAATAGAGGCGATCTCGGGAGTCGAGAGATGAAGCTATTAAAATGGCCCATAATCTTGGTGCTGTTTGCGGGTCTGCTGTTCCCGTGCTGGCTCATGATCGTCAACTCTTTTTCGCCGGCAATGGGATTTATCCGCAACCCTCCGAGTCTCACGCCCTATGCGTGGACGTTGAAGAATTATCAACGAGCGTTTGCGCTCAGGCACTTGTCGAGGTGGATTGCCAATACCCTGGCGTTGACAATCGCAGTCATAGTCGGCGGGGTCTTGATCAACTCCGCAGCTGCCTATGCTTTCGGCTTTTGCAAGAAGCGATGGCTTGAGATAGTTTTTTGGGCGTTTATGATACCTATTTTTGTGACCAGATATGTGCTCATTATCACGCAGATCCGCGTCGTGGGCACAGTCGGCCTGGATGGTTTGCCGGCGGTGCTGTCGATGTCGCTGTTTTGGGCCACGGGTATTTTTCTATTCCGTAACTATTTCCGCAGCATACCGATTGAAGTCGTGGAGTCGGCCAGAATCGATGGTGCCATGGAATGGGCAGTATTGGTGCGGGTTGTTTTGCCGATGTCGAGGCCGATGATCGGAGCCGCTGTCGTATTTTTGGGCATGGGCGCGCTCGGTGATTATATCTGGCAAATGCTTAACCTACAGGCGGTCGAGGTCAGGACGTACCTGGTGGGCTTGATGGCAACGGCGATAGATGTCTACGCGGTGAAGAACCTTGGCTACGATCTCGCCGTGGGCACGTTGCTGTTTTTGCCACCCTTGGCTATTTTCGCGGTATCAAGTCGATATTTTGTAGCGGGGTTGAACGTCGGAGCATTGAAAGATTAGCCGTCCCTATTTTAAGTACAGATATTTGAGGGCTCGCCGGGAGCCATCGTGCCCGGCAAACAGCGGCGTGGCGCAAGGTTGACGCTAATTGGTCCTTTATAGGCAACAACCAGCCGGTAAAGTAGCGATGTTGTCGAACCGGTTAGATTCCGGTCGCCGCTATTGATAACCCCAAAAAAAAATGGGTTTTAGGCGTGGATGCGGAAATAGGGCCACGCCATTCGGGGCAGAGTAAGCTCGACCGGAGCCAACCCCCCCCAGGGAAACTCCGGGACGCGGGTGCAATTCCCGCCTGCTCCATATGAGCATAGCAAAACGAGCTCGGCTGAAAATTAACAAACTCAAAAAGGGCGACGGCACCCCGGCGATGAAGTCGAACTACCACATCGATGGCGAGAAAGGGCATACCAAGATTGTCCGCAACAAGCCCAAGGTCAAGATGTCCAAGAAAGAGCGGACCCGCCAGCGCTGGGATGGCCGGGACCGTTTCGGGGAGTTTACCAAGTGATCAAGCGCTACATCGACGAAGGCGGGAATCCCTACGAGGGACTCGAAGGCGACGACGGCAGTGTCTTGCAGTGGATTTACATGGGCGTTTGCGACGACGAGGTCGGACTACGGGCGGAACTCGTTCGGGGCAAGGATGGGTGGAGAGGCCATGGGGTGGAGTGGCATGTGCGGCAACCGCATGGCGTCGACGACCAGGTACACCACGTCTGCGGGATGTTTGGCAATGATAATTGCTATATATCCATGATGGCGCCAAACAGCAAAGGCCGATCGAGCATGGAGGGGCAAATGGGCGAACTCCATATACTGGGGGAGCGGTTGGTCCAGATATACGAGGGAATCAACGAGACCGTGCACGAAGCGCTCGAGAAGCATTGGGAGAAGTGGAGATGAAAATAATAATCCAGATCGGCGAGAAAACAACCTATGATTTCGGATCGAAGACATTCGGGCACGCCACGACATTCGTTGGGCCATTCAAGAGCGTTCTTGATCCGGCTTTCATCGAACTGAAGAAAGCGCGTGAACGGCTAAAAGAAGAATATGCGAAAATGGATCGGGGCGAGTCCTACGATAAGCGGTTTGTGTGCGGATCGGATCTCTTTGAGATATATAAGGGATGATAAGACGACTGCTCACAATCAAAATCGAAACGAAAAAAAAGAATGAGGAAACACCATGATCTGCATCGTCCCCCAGCACGCACATTCGGTCCGCCTGCCGCGCAAGGCATTTCGGGAGATCTGCGGGATCCCGCTCGTCGCGTGGTCGGTCATCCAAGCCAAAGCCGCCCATAGCGTTGACGCCGTCTACGTATCCACTGAGTCCGAGGAGATCGCCGATATCTGCACACACTATGGTGCCGACATCATCTGGCGACCTCAGTGGCTGCAGGACAAGGCCTTTTCCGCCAACGTCCCATTAGAACATGCAATTTGCGAACTCGGCATACAAGACAAACACGAGCCCTTTCTATCCAAGCTCGCGACATCGCCCCTGCTTTTCCCCGATGACATCGACCGGATCCATAAGCGATTCATGGAGGCCGAGGACGTGCCAATCGGGATAGGTAAACAGGTGGTTTTGGGTGCGGATGTGCAAGAAATCGTCGCTTATCGACGGGTGCGAAACCCGGAAGATAGACTGTGTGTTGCTAACTACGTCGACAAAAGCCAGGCGGTCCTCCCTTTCGGTGCGATGAATATTCTGTACGCCGATTACTACCAGGCGGCGAACCAGCGCGGTGAATGGTTCTTCGGGAACAAGTCAAAGGACGAAGACCTGGACACTGAGCTTGTTGACTACGGCAAGTTGCTCGGAAACGCACTGCTCTACTACGTCCCGTGCAAGCAATGGCAGACCCACGACATCGACGACGAGCAGGACCTTGAGCTGGTCGAGATGTTCATGGAGCACAAAATATTACAGGGCCGCGGCCCGGAGGTCTACTATGAGTACGCAGAAACCCAACTTTGACAATGTCCAGTCCAGCGAGACCCAGCCCACGGGACCAGGGACCGTAGATGTAGAGATTCCAAAGACGGGTGATCTGAGCGAACCCGGCAACAACGAGTCCAGCATCCGCTCACAGTCCGAGGCATACAATCAGGGCACCAAGACCAAGCAGCTGATTCACGAGGAGTACAACAGCGGGCGCAATCTCGCTCCCATTCTGGAATTGATCCGCCAGGGCCGAGCCCGAGACCTCGATGCCGAACCCAAGTCCGACGGCAAGCCGGTGCTGATCATTGGCTCGGGACCGAGTCTTGACGACGCGCTGCCGAACATGCGGCAGTGGAAGGGAGGCATCGTCTGCTCACCGTCCCATGCGGCGACGTTGATTTATCACGGCGTCGAACCCACCCATGTCATGGCCCTCGATCCGTTCGAGTCGTGGGCAACTTTCGAGGGCGTGGACTGGGCCAGGACCAGGACCAAGCTCGTGACCCACCCCGCGGTCTGGCCTGACCTGATCGCGAACTGGCCTAACGACGTGCTGCTGTACCGGCAGAACCTGGGCCGCACCGATAGTTTCTATGCCACGACGCAACGCCATATGTACAGCGACAGGGTCGGCGCACGCGACAAGTCCGAGTTCAGGCTCCACATCCGCACCGAGGTCACCGTGTTCGCGTGCTCCCCACCGTGCCAGTTGTTCGTAGCGGACCGACTCGGATACGGAAAGTTCTTCCTCGTGGGCTGCGACTACGCCATGACCAAGGAAAAACAGCGATTTACCGACTACACCGTGAAGAAGGGCGAGCAAGTACTCGAGACCGGCAACGCGCCTCCAGTGACGATCCCCATGGAGTGGGAGGAGCATGTGACACCTAACGACGGCAAGCCCTGGGGGGATAGGCATCAGGGACAACTCGTGACCACCAACAACGGGCTGCAGACGACTCAGATCCTGCTCTACTACAAAAAGAATACGATCAGTGCGTGCCGGCTCATGGGCAAGACCGTGTACGTCGTGCCACCGGGATCGATTACGGAGTTGCCGACGATCTCCTGGGGCAAACTCATCAGTTCCCAGGGCCTGAAGGCGAAGGGCCGGTCAGAGGCCTGGATGAAGAAAACCACGGAGCGATACCTCGCGGGCGTGGGCGCGTTCGTCATCGAGACCGAACCCGATGCCCAGGGCAAGATCGGCCATAACTTCATCGAGAGCGACGATCCCGAGACCCAGGTCCACGGCTACATGGTCAAGAAGAGCCGCCAGTACGGGTGTCCGCTCTGCGCTACCGTGATCGAGGGCAACGACGACACCGACCATACGGACATGGAATGTCCGAAGTGCAAAGAGGGGAAGATGGCGAGGCGGCATGTCTTCGACATCGGGAAGAACATGGCCAGGATCCGGGAGCTCGTGCTCTGGAATAAGAAACATCGGGGCTAGGATTTGGGCATAAAAAAACCGGCGATTGCTCGCCGGTTCGGTGTTTATACGCAGCTTAGCGCTTGCTTGATTTCCCCAAAATCCAGAATAGCATCGATAATCCACACGAATTCGCCGTTACGCTTGATGTAAATCTCCTGGCAAGCGTCGGTTACATCGATCTCGACCTGGCCGACGACGATGTAGACGTTGTAGGCGTCTTCCGAGTAATAGCGCATCCGGTAGACCGAGCCGCCGACGGACAAGTCCTTGACTCCTCCGGTGCCGCTCATATGGTCACTTCGACGGTCGCGATAGCGGATCGTGCGGTCGATACGGCATCGGCTTTATCGACGAATACCTTGACATCGTCGTCAAGGAAATGTTTCTCGACGGTGTCGAAGACGTCAACCGTGTAGTGCGCTTTTTTGTTCAGCAGCATCATAGACACATGGCTCTTGAGGCCGAGGCCTTTGTTCTCGAAGGTTTTGACTATCATTTTGACTCCTTGAAATAGGTTGAGCGGCAGGCTCCCGAAGGAGCCCGGCGGAATTCTCGCCTTTATGCCCTTGCCCTATCTGTCCCAATACTTTTTTGCAAGCGCGAAACCGTCGTCGCCAGATGATTTTCTCAAGTTGGTTGCCTGTTGCTTATTCAACGCGAGTGCACATCCGTAAAACACCAATTTATCAGTTTTAGACAATACAAATGTTTGTACTACGCCGTTTTGCAATGTTCCCCTAAAGTGCTTTGCTGCTTTCATTTCGTGCTCCTTGTTAATCATGTCTATAATATAGCCCAAACCTTATGGTATTACCATAGGCATAGACAAAATAGTTGCTGTATTCTCGCTTTTTTTCGGGGAGTAGGTAACGGGTGTGTAGTGGTTTGCAAGGGAGGGAGTCCTCCCATATTTTTTTGACTGGCAAATCACACGGCTATTGTCATACCATGCCGTAATAGGTATATTGGTCGTGGAGGCAAAATGGATATTAAAATCGTAGATGAGTATGAGGAGTTTCTAAAAAACAAAGAGATGAAAGTGGAGCCGGTGGGGATAGATGTATCGGTTGATGATTTGAATCCGATGCTTTTCGACTGGCAAAAGCGAGTTGTCCGATGGGCGCTCATGCGTGGCCGTGCGGCCATGTTCGAGGATTGCGGACTCGGCAAGACACCGCAGCAATTAGAATGGGCGCACAAAATATGCGAGCATACCGGGGGCAACGTCCTGATTTTGACTCCCTTGGCTGTCGCAGAGCAGACGGTCAGAGAGGCGGGCAAGTTTGGGATTGACGTCAAGCATGCGAGAACAGGCCGCGAAGGGCACGAGGGAATTATCATCACCAACTATGAGCGGCTGCATTATTATGATCCGACGGATTATGCGGGAATCGTTCTTGACGAGAGCAGCATACTGAAATCGTTTGATGGCAAGACTCGCAAGGCGCTGACAGAGTTTTCTTCGACAATCAAATACCGATTGGCATGTACGGCGACGCCAGCGCCAAACGATCTTATAGAGCTAACGAATCATAGCGAATTCCTCGACATTATGACCGGCAAAGAGATCATTGCTTTGTATTTCAAGCAGGACGGCAACACTACACATGAGTGGCGATTAAAAGGCCATGCGGTTGATGACTTCTGGCGGTGGATGGCTTCCTGGACGGTGGCGATTCGGAAGCCGTCTGATATCGGATTTGATGACGGTGATTTTATTTTGCCGGCGCTCAACATGCATAATATAACGGTTGACGGGCACGTGCTTGAAGGCGAGTTGTTTTGTGTTGAGGCGCAAGGGCTTCTCGATCGACGACGGGCGCGGTCCAAAAGTTTGTCAGATCGCGTGCAAGCGGCGGCAGATATTGCAAACAGCATAGACGATGCGGTTTTGATCTGGTGCGATCTCA
>Ga0098034_1000584_pt1 | contig 15130 bp, 21 predicted proteins | sample 2_EtaG_FD_77062 | JGI IMG/M metagenome (GOLD analysis project Ga0098034, IMG submission 77062) | Marine viral communities from the Subarctic Pacific Ocean - 2_ETSP_OMZ_AT15125 metaG | ecosystem: Environmental > Aquatic > Marine > Oceanic | place: Pacific Ocean | collected 2015-01-07
TGCTGGATGGGCCGATGAAAGTAAAGCCGGGAATGCATACATCTCTTTGAGCTTTACCGCACCGGAAGATGTGCCTGAAAGCAAATCTGAACTAAAAGACCTACCATTTTAAGGTTTTGAGGATTTGGCTCAAAAACGGCTTCCATAATGGTACCTCTAAGCCACTTTCTCATCATTAGGTAGGGTGATGTATGCTTATAATCTAGTGTATTGTCTCAATGGCGAGGAGCCATCTCCCCGCGAGTTCACCAAAAAGGGGTGGCTCCACGTCCGAGACAAGCTACTTTTCGACATTGCAATAGCAATATGAACCTCGAAATTACTGACGACCAGTTTTCGGACTTGCTATCTCAAGCAAGAAAGTCGAGTAGCGCCAACAAAGACTTCGACCTCAACTTGGCTGAAGGATTGTCCGGTGAATCTGAACTTAGCACCATACTGGAAACGGTTGAGGTTAAAACAGATTTTTTAACAAATGAGACTGGCAACGTTGCCGTTGAGTATGAGTCTCGTGGCAAGCCATCTGGAATTAGCACGACTAAAGCTAAGTACTGGGCCTTCAAACTAGTAAACATGGGGGTGTTTATTTTAATCGAGACATCTAAATTAAAAGCTATCTGTCGCCAGTATTACGTTGAGAATCCGGACAGTGCGGTGGTAGGGGGCGATGACTATACCAGTATGCTTATATTATTACCAGTGGGACAACTTGTTTAATGCGGTGGGTCAGCGTTTTCATCGTTACGCTCTATTGCGAGGCTCCTTGGGTTGCATCCTCCTCCCTTAGCCTCGTGACCTACCGCAATAATTTTAGCACCAAATAATTATGACTAAAGACGAATACGACAACAGAAGAAATTGGAAGCTACCTCGTGGTTTTCCGTTTGATAAAAAAACAATGGAAGAAAAACAAAGGTTTATGTACGGCAACGAAGGCGCCGAAAATGGTTGGTGGTACTTCAAGGACGTAAGCCAAAAACATATCCCCGATGCGTTTAAGAAGGCACGTGCAGAAGAGGGGGGTTATGGTTCCAATCCATTTGGTAGGAGGGGAAAAAGTAATGCTAATAAGCAAGAAACGACATGAGAACACACTAGAAGAGAAACGGCGCTACTATAATAGACAGGTAGCTAACGCTCTGTCTATTATTCACCAAATATCAAACACTGTGCTAAAAGCGGTGGAGAATTATGAAGAGCGTCGATGGGGAGCGAGGAAAACCATCTCACGTATCCATGAGGCGATTAATCGTTCGCTCTCCATCACTAATTCGCTCTTCAATACGACTAAAGAAATTAGTCGTGGAGAGATTCAACTAGACGTTGACGAAGAACCATCCGATGAAACGGAGACAACTCATCAACCTTAGTCATCAAGTCGTTCACAAAGCCATCGCTGTGATTAGCACGTTCACATTCATCAGCTACTAATGCTACGTGGACTCTCTGACTGGTAGAATTTTCTCCGGGCGACGTGTGCTTTTCTGCGTTACGCAAGACAATTAACTCATCTTCCAAAAACAGTTGGCCCACATATTGTTCAGCCAAATCTCTCATATCGGGGTAAAGTTCTAACAACTCTCGAATCCCGGCATGAGCCGAACTGAACTTGTCGGCGAAGTAATCCCTCACTTCGGGCTTGATGCTAACGGTTACGTTTGTTCTTTTTCTTTGGCTCATCTTTATACGCCTCCGTTAACATGTCCTCCATCTCATGGACGACGGTATACATTGGGAACACTTGTTCCAGTAGGTATTCCATGTCCGAGATATTTGAATGCTCTCGTCTATCGGTTGGCACCTTCTTCAAAACCCGGACAGCCTTCCATAAGGCTTGAGACAAGATGTACTGTCCCCGGACGCCTCGAGCAAACTCCAACGCCTCTTTTTGTGCGCTCATGATTTCGTCTCCTTTTCTTTTAATATGTCTAACTCCAAGAGTTCATACATTATCTCGTCTTTAGCATCAACGAGCATGTCTGACACTATGCCCTTCAACAGGTCATAGAAATCATCCGGAAACACAGTCGGATTGAAGGATTGAAAATCCTTATCCTTGCTAATCAACTCGCCAATGTTGTAGGGGATGTGTTTTTCTATGGTAGCGCCATCATCGTTGTATGATACAGTGATTGTCACAATAATGGGGTTATTGGATTTGCTCATGATTCACCTTCCTCGTTGTCTATCATAGAACCAAAGAAGTCCATCACCGGGCCGAGTTCGTACCGGGAACTTGTCTTGGTTCGCCGGTTACCTCTAAACGTGTCTACGGCGTGTCTCACTGAGTCCATATCCCATGGGAACATGATACAGATGTTTGGTCTCGGTCTTCCCTCGTTGTGGACTACGGCGAACACATCGTCCAGTGAGAAGTACACGTAGTTGTCATCATCATTTAGCACCCGGTATTGACCACTTGGGTGTTGTTCTAGTGTTCCGGCAATACTAAGGCATGTCGGGAAACCATCCTCTTCGTCGGGGTTTCTCACAAATGCCTTCTGAGAAATATAGACACAGACATGTCCATCAAGATAGTCTGCTAGGAACTGTGCTACACTCTCCTCTCTTGTCGCTTTTACGGTTGTTTCACTCATCGTTCTCTCCTTTGTTTGTTTCGTTAAGGACTTCGAGCACCTTGCTCAGCCTTACGGTTTTTTCGTTTTCATGTAGGTCGTCCCAGTCATCAGGGAAATGGAACAGGCCGATGGCTTTTAGCATCTTTGCGTTCCACTCGTTCTGCTCCTCTTGGGTGTCGGTGAGTATCCCACTCACAGACGTGGCAAAACCTACCGCCTTCAATAGACTAGTCAGCGTGTCTTTGGTCATCCTTGTGTCCTCTCTATGTAGTCGTCGACAACTAGTTGATGTTCCGCTGTCCGACTGATGATTTCATCTTCAACGTCCGACACGGACATACCTAGTGCTAACGACAGGGCCTTGAGGGCTGTACCTTCTACCCAGTCCTCATCGTAGTATTGACTGTCGGTTCTCAAGCCAATCATCAAGCACCGGAAGAGAGCCTCTACCGTCCAGTCCAGTCTCCCGGCGTTGTCTTTAGGGAAAGCGCTTAGAGCGCATCTGTAGTAAGGCTCCTCGTCCTTGATAGTCTTCATCTCAGCATCAGTTAAGATGTAGCGCACGGGGTGTTTATCTGTTGATTTAGTCATGATTCGTCTCCTTTTCTTTTGTGTTTGTCTCATTTTCCAACTTGATTAGAGTCTCGTATTTGTCGGCGACAACCTCGTCGTAGAAATCCCGTGGGTCTAGTTCGTCCCTAAAGATTTCAGCGACAGCTACGTCGTCGAGCCCTTTGCACCACATACACACAAACACCTTGCCCTGTAAGCCACACGATTCAATGAATCTGTAGTCTCTATATTTGACCGGGTGTTTCCGACAGACTGTGCAAGGTCGGCAAGAAGGTGGCTTAGGTGCGACTTCTCTCAAGGTCAGTTCTCTGACGATTTCTGAGTACTCACCAAGAGAGTGCACTCGCTCCGTTTTCTCCCACTGGTCGAATATATTATTTTCCAATTCGACAAGTTCGTCGGTTGTTAGCTTAGTTAATTCAGTCATGGCTAAGCCTCCGCCGATTGCCCGTTCTCACTATGGAGAATATCAAGCAACTCTTTTTCTGTGAGTTCCTCGTCGTCACCTGAGTCGTCACCTGATTTAGCACCTGAGTCCCCGCTCTTTTTGCCAGAGTCGGCGCTAGATTCAGATTTAGCACCTCCTTCTTTTTCCCAGTCCTGAGCCAGTTTCTCGACGGAGATTCTCACGTCATTCGAGAATCCGGACATCATCATGTCAGTGGTGATGACCTTTGTCCCGTTTTCCTCAATGTCATGCTGGATACACCTTACGACCATAGCGGTGTAGCACTCCATGTGCATCACTTGTGCTTTATCATACAGGATGACGGCATCGTTCTCCTTCTCTACGTGTTTGTCGCAGATACACATTGTCCTAGCCTTCATCTGAATGAACACTCCCTGTATCTCTCCGGGTTTTTCTTTTTTCTTACTCATGATTATCTCCTATTTTGTGATTGTTTACTGAAAGTGATACGAACACCGGAAGGAGTAACGTAACGTATGTTACGTTTTCCCTCTTTCCTGTCGAGAGTGCCGTTGCCTGTAGCACGTGCTAAAGGTGTATTGCACCTCACTTCGAGGTGTTTGTAAATAGTACTGTTACCACGTCTCATCGGTTTTACTTTTTTCGTTGTCATGATTATCTCCTATCTATTTGTTGTTTAGCACTTGAGACATAAACTCTTGTGCATCTTCAGTATGTTTTAACTCTACCATGTAGTCCAGTCCGAGGAACTTCATTGTATCCTCTTCTACTGGAACACAATTCCCTTTGCCATCGTCTACCGTGCCAATGTCCTCATTGATTGAGGCTACGTAGTCCATGCAAGCGAAAGAGATAAACCGCAAGAGGCCCGGAGCGTGAAGGCTCCCAATTCTCTGAAGGTCGAATCTCTCTTGGGCTCTTTTGACCGGGAAAATCAGCGAGGCGCCTTGGTGGCTATTCCTAAAGATTCTCTCGGCTACAGCACATGCGTAAACCTCTACAGCGTGTCCACGTCGCTCGAGTGCCTCAGCTGTCAACGCTCCCAAGGCTACGACCTTGAGAAAGTTCTTCTCAGCGTTGCCGTGAGACAGTGCTACGTTAATACCAAACCGCACCTTGCGACGTTTAGCACCTCTCTCCATGCGTGACCAGTGTTCCGGTACTCCGCTCATCCATCTGTCGATGTCCACCTCGTCACCCACGTCACGGATACGACGACGGCGCTTAGCTGATTTCGCCTCTCCGGAGAACTGTTCAGCGCACTCTACGTTGAGTTCTTTCTTTATCTTCGTGAGTTCAGACTGGTAGCGCTTAGAGGACACCTTGCCTTGGCTGATTTGCTCGAGCGTTGCCTTCTCAGACTCCAAGCTACCGAACGCCCATTTACGCTGTCCACGGTACTCTTCACGAGTCCCGGCTAGGCTCTCCTTGCCGTCTCCGTTTTGTAAGAACTGGCATAGGTCGTAACCACTGTCAAACTCCAGTGCATGAAGGTACGGGCGGTTATACAGCTCGTCGCTTATCTCTGAATGTCCTATTCTAAGCCTACTCATGATTGCACCGTACCTTCAGAGTCTCTCACTAACTCCACCAATTCGACCTTGGCTTTTTCTTCCTTAGTCCAGTCGATGGTGATGTTCTCACTCACGTCCTTGAGGGAATAGTCCTCGTGCATCATGAGGGTAGCGCCTTGCTCAAATGACCGGGTGCTAATAACGTACTCCAGTCTTTCTCTGTGCACTCTCTTCCTCAACTCCCACAGGAACTTTCCTAACTCGGGCACTTCCTTAGTCACCTTGCGCTCAAACCTCTTGTCATAGTCGATGAAGGTTTTAGCACATACGAACCTATCTCTGAAGGCTCCGTCGAGCATCTCTCTCACGTAGATTGCATCTTGTCCACCCTCGTAACCTTTGCCCCATGTATTCGAGGCACAGATTATATGACAGTCCGGGTGACGGTCAGCAAGCGGTTTGTCTATCCTGTTGGGTAGCGAGAGGTGCCCGTTAGCCAGTGCACTATTTAGCACCGTCATGACGTTGGCATCAGCGTTGTCCACCTCATCGAAGAGGAACACACCACCGTTCTCGTAGATATTCACGAACTGAGCCTCGAGGTAACTTCCGTCGATACTCATCCGTCCGAGAATGTGAGCCTCACTCATCCCGGCGCTACAGCTAATATCACCGAAGGGTAATTCTAGCGCCTCGGCTACGTGTCGACACATGGTACTTTTACCAGTACCTGCCGGGCCACATAACCATACTTGTTTGAGGGCTCGCACTTCCTTTAGCACCTTCTTGAACTGAGGGTGAGTATGTGATTCTATCCTCTTAGCCTCACCACCACCGGGAGCCTCAATAACAATCTCGGCACCACCTTCGGTGATTTGTGTCTCGAGATGTTTCACGTACTTTGTGAGGTTTGTAACCTCTTTTGTGAGAGCCTTCTCGTGTTGGTTTTGCTGATAGAGAGCCTTGTCCACATACTGAGAGCGTTCGTTGACGTGCTCACCAAGGTAGGTCACCTCAGAGTCATGTCTCAGTTGCTGTAGGCTCACGGCTCCAGTAGTCGTCACATACTGAGCATCTGTTGTATCCTCACTCGGTACGTATGACGGTGGTCTGTCGTTCTCCATGTCCTGTTTTTGATTCCACTCACCGTCCTCAGAGCCGTCCTCGCTACCTTCATTTGGTGTTCCCTCTTTAGGTGTTCCCTCTTTAGCACCACCTTCGGGTGAATCCTCAGAGCCGTCCTCTGAAGGCTCCTCAGAGTCCTCGTCCTCTGAAGGTGTCTCGTCCCAGTCCCCGGCGCCATGAGGGTCGTCCTCTTCAGACTCACCGTTCTCTCCGTCTCTATCTTTATTCTCGGGGCTCTCGTCCTCGTCACCGTGCTCTCTAAGGTACGTCTCGATGAGTTCTTGCACCGGGTCGTCCTTTGGATTTCTAAGGATAGAGTTGATTAACTCGTCCTTGCTCATCTTAGCACGCTCTCCGGACTCTCCGGGAAACTCGTTGTTGAACCCTCGAGCCAGACCTTCCTTGCCTCTAACTGGAAGAGTCTCGAGAAACCGTCTACATTCCTCGTCACTCCACTCGAGCGGAGTACGTCCCGGTTCTTTTCCATTGAACTCTTCTGTTATGTGATGTGTCTTCGACTTGATTCCCATGGTTATTTGCTCCTTTTCTGTTGTGGTGTATTATTACCGTTGCTGTATGCCTTCACTAAGAGGAAAAAGACTTCCTCTCTATCTTCCCGGCGTCGGTCAGAAACTGACATTAATTGTGCCGGGCTCACCTCGGTAATATGCTCATTCCATGTACCATAGATTTCACGTCCTCTATGGTCTATGGCAAAGTTATTGATATGTCTCGTAGTGGTACGAGAGTGGTACTGGTCAGTGACTAGCACCTCACCACAGTGAGCGATAGCTACTAATGTAGTATAACTAAAACAGTAGACGAAGCCACCATTGGCTAGCGTCACGACATTAGGTTGGTTCTGTAGTAGTCTCATGATTATCTCCTTGTTATTAACTTGTTTTTACCTTGTTTTTACCTTGTCACGCTCTACCCTCGAGCGCTACCCCAATATAAGGAGAGAACAAGGTAAGAACAAGTTATTACCTTGTTTTGAACAAGTTATTACCTTGTCACATGTGTTAAGTACATTAATATAGACAGTTAGCGCCGGTGACTTCGAGTGGTTTCGACGGCGCTGTGAGGGGGTCAACTGGTGCACCTTTCGCACTCAACGGGATGAGGGAGCCGACCCGAGCCGACATGGGGGGTGGGTCGCAGGGGAGAGCCAAACACCCATTTTCTACACAGTTTTAGCCCAGTTTAGATATGTTAGAAACGAATACGCATGATTATACTAGGTTTGGAAACGGTTACCGAAACGGTTACCTAAACGGTTTAGCAAACGGTTTACCTAACGGTTACCTAAACGGTACTATATATAGGTATAGGTTTAGGTATAGTAAGAAAAGAGAAGAATAAAGAAAGAGAAGAATAAAGAAAGAAACAAAAACACGCAAAAACCGTAAAAAAGTCATGTCAGGATACATCTTGACTCAAAATTATTTTACAGTTAAGTTTTAGCAATGCTTGTTACATGTCACGGCAGGAAGTTTGAGGTATATGAGAAACAAGACGCGATTAACAAAAAAGTAGATTTTAGGGCTGACTGGCGAAATGCAGATATTGGCGATTGGATACTCACTTCTGATGACAAGGTGCTTAAAGTCAGGGACAGAAAGGTTTGGACGGGTAATCGTGTTAAGCCTCTTATTTTTATTAGGACTGGGTATGGCGATACAACCATAACCAAGAAACACATCTATGCCTATAAAACAAAAAACTACGCAAAAGACAGGCGCAAAGATGCGTCCTACAATCCGGTTAAAAATACGAGACCCACTACTCTTCAAAAGATATTTCTTGACTACCTTACAAAAGTGGGTGAACCGACAAACTATAAAGGAAAAATCCTCTGGGACTCAGAGAGCATCATTACCGCCTACAAAATGGCTTACAGCGATAACAATGAGAACCAAGCCCTTCAGAGGGGTTATAGCATCCTCAAGAAAAAATTCGCAAAGGAATACATGAGTAAATTAATGAAAGAGCAGTTTGACGATATAGGGATAGACGACGAATATGTTGCTCTAAAGTACCGACAATTTGTAGAAGACGGGGACGTGCCCCACAGTGTCCGGCTGAATGCCTTGAACAAGGTAAGTGACCTGCGTGGACATAACGACAAACAACACCAAGAGGAAACACAGACAGTACTTATGCTTCACAAAAGCGAGGACGACAGGAAAATGCTCGCCGAGGCAAAAAAATTGTTCTCCAGCCGGCAGGGCTCTATGTTGATAAAAGAGGCAGAGGAGAATGTCAAAGCTCGAAATTCCAAAAAATGAGTTTATAGTTGAATTGGATGAGCAAAGAAGGGGGCTCATTATTTTGGATGGGAACACTTACTACCTCGACGGGGAGGTTGCTGACTTGGTAAGAAACATGCTGGAAGAGATTGATACTCTCAGGATTCTTAACACCGCGTTACAGGATTCTGCGGGTCAGACGGGAGTTGCTTAATGGGCTTTACAAACAAAGAGAAAAATGTTTTGCTTAGGAGGATGGCGATTGACCCCATTTTTTTCGCGAAATTCATATTGGGCGATAACACTCAGCCCATGAATTACCACATTCGCTCCAAGACACCTGATTTTCACCGGGAAATTGTTGACGCCCTGAACAATCTTAAAAAGGGCGACAAGCTTGCGGTGGCTGCACCACGTGGTCACGGGAAAAGCACGCTTATTAACCTTGTTTACCCGTTGCACCAGATTTTGTTCGGTGCGGAGAAGTTTGTTTTGCTTATATCGGAGTCTGAAACACAGTCAAAGTACAATCTTGAGGCAATCGGGAACGAAATTGAGCACAATGAAAAATTGAGAATATTTTTTGGAGACAGAAAGGGAGAAATTTGGGGAAAAGAGGAAAAAGAAATCATAGGAGCCTTTAAAGCGGACGGAACACCCTCATTTACCTGCAAACTGCTGGTTCGTGGTAGTGGACAGAAGGTTCGTGGCTTGAAATACGGTGCATATAGACCAACACTGACCATTATTGACGATGGAGAGGGAGAAGCCAACACTCTTACCACCGGACAGAGAGATAAGTTTCGACGCTGGCTAAACGCCGCGGTTATACCGGGTTCAGACTCTGCTCGACTAATCAATATCGGCACCATTGTCGACGAAGAGTCATACTTGAACAGAACAGCCGGTTCTAAGGCATACCACAGGGACGGAACGAAAAAAGCAGGCGGATGGCAGAACATGTTCTATCAGGCAATCCTCCAAGACAGAAAAGAAGGAGAGTTTATCGCTAGTGGCAAAGAGGTGCTAAACAAAAAGGGCGAGACGCAGGTGCTATGGCCCGACAGAAGACCACATAGTTGGTTATCTAGAGAAAGAGACCGGCTAATTTCTGAGGGAGACGTTGCTTATTTCTATCAAGAATATCAAAACATCCCCATGGACGATTCGTTCAGAGTGTTCAAGAAGTCCGACATTCAATATTGGAATGGTTTTTATGCGTGGGAGTCAGGGCAGTCGTTCTTGGTGAAAAATGACAAGGGAGAGAAAACGCGGTTCCCGGTTAATGTGTTCATTGGGGTTGACCCAGCATCATCAGAAAACGTGAAAGCAGATTACACGGTTATTATGGTTGTAGCGGTTGACAACAAGCATAATATATATGTTGTGGATTATTTCAGAGGACAGGTCACACCCATGGACGGCGCCGATAAGATTTTCGAGCTCGCTGACGAGTATCACCCCAGATGTATTAATATAGAGGAAACAGGCCATGTTATGCTTTCGGACTATATCATTAGAAAGTCCAAGGAGTCTGGTCGGTTTCTTAACATCAACCCTAAAAAAGCTATTAAAACCAAATATTATAGAATTAAACAAATGCAACCAATGTTCGCATCTAAGGCAATATACCTAAGAGAGAAGCAATACGAGCTGGAGCAGGAGCTGCTCTCTTTTACGGAGATTGGAAAACACAAGAAAGATACTTTGGACGCTCTTCGGTGGGCAACCGACGATATGTGGGCACCAGAGCTAGAACGAAACGAAAAAGGTGAGTGGGAAGAGCCCTCTCCTTTGGTAGGCTCAGACTGGCAAACAGGACAATTAATTTATGCTTGATTTTGTCGTCAATATAATTGTAAGATTAACAGGAACTTAGAGCATTTTAGGACGTATCTTGGACATACTGCGTGATTATGCCGAAAAAAGATTTACCGGTTCAATAACTTTGCACTTTGTTCAAGGTTTCGTCAAGAAGATAATTAAGCAGGAGAAAATTCCTCTGGACTAATCTAATTTAGGACATAGGCGACACTTCAAATGCCATTTTTTTCGTCGTAAGGCGGAAGAATGGCTTTTTTTATGGCAAAAAGAATAAATCCAAAACAACTACAATTACCCAGCTTAGACGCTGGCGACGTACGGAATGAATACGTTTTGTATAACTCGTCTTCCGCTGACCACCTTTATCAGATGGCTGAGGATGAAGCCTTTTATTTAGGCAACCAGCTTACCGAAAAGCAAAAAGAGTATCTTGTCTCTGTTGGGCAGCCCCCAGAGTCTAACAACAAGATTAGACCAGCCGTTGAACAGGTTTTGTCAAATGTTGCTGCTAGTTCCCCAGAGTGGGACATCAGCCCAGTGGGGAAGCTGGACAATGAGTTAGCATACGTCTACAATGCTCTTTTTGATAAAATTTGGTATGATTCAAAGGGCGATGTCCAGTTTAGGAACTGTGCTAAGTCCTTTATTATCAAGGGGTTATCATATCTATATGTATATCCGGATTGGCACGCCGACAACGGACTTGGTGCTCTCCGGTTAAAATATATCCGACCAGAAGCTGTGTTGGGAGACCCCAACTCAGCGTTGCCAGACTTTTCTGATGCGTCCTCGATTATATATTCCGACCTCCACACAAAGCACCACCTGCAGGAAGCCTTCCCACAGTACGCGGATTTAATTGAGGACGCTGAAGAAGATTATCTGTTATCAGAAACCGGCTCTGACAAATACGCTAGAGACCAAGTTCTTACTAGAGCAGACATGCCGGAAGACCATCAGCCTAAAATAAGAAAATACATAAGGTGGACAAAGGTAAGCGTACCTATAGCCGTGATAACGGAGACATTAACCGGTAATACGCAAATATTTGACCGAGAAGGATATATAGAGCTCACAAAAGACCCACAATATGACGAGTTTCTCAAAGACGGTGTTATCCAAGAAACACTATCTTACGAGACGCGCGTGAGGGAGTCTTGTGTGTTTGGAGATAAAATGGGGTACGACAATGTGCTACCCATTACAAGATACCCAATTATCCCATCTTGCAACGAGCACTCTGGGACACCATATCCTTCTGGGGATGTGAGACATGCTAAAAGCCCACAAAGAATGCTAAACAGGACAGAGGCTCTTCTTATTGCTCACACCACAGCAACGTCAAACTTCAAACTGGTTGTAGAAGACGGTGCTATTGACCCCAACGAGCTGGCGAAGTGGGCTGTCCCAAATGCTATTGTTCGTGCTAACCCCGGAGCTTTGGCGCAAGGTAAAATTAAAGAGTTCTCACCTCCAGCGGTCAGCTCACAGCTTTACAATGAAAAATCTAGATATGAGCTTGACATCGAACAGGTTTTTGGGGCTTATAAGTATCTACAGGGCTATGCTGCAGAATCACCGGGAACAGTGGGTGAGGCACAGCTGGTTGATGAGGCTGTTGCCAGAAAACAGAATTGGAAGATAATGCCGCTGTTTGATATGCTAACACAAGCGGGACGAGTTGTTAAAGAGTGGATTCCTTTTGTGTATAATCAACAAAGGGTGATACGACTGGTTAACGAACAGGGTGAACAGCAAAATGTAACTATGAACCAGCTTGTGAAAGACAAGTCTGGTTCGGTGCAAAGAATGTACGATATGATTTCAGCTGACATGGACGTTAGAGTGGTTATTGGCTCTACACGCGCTAAAGCACCAATGGCTGAACTACAAAAAGATTTAGCTCTCATGAACGCAGGTATTTATGACAGGACTGAAGTGATTATGAACCTTCAGGGCGATGTTGACAAGATTGGTCTTGTTCAGCGCCATGGTGAAATCGCTCAGCTGTCACAACAGGTTCAACAACTTGGAGAACAGGTGAAGAAGTTGAGCGGAGACCTGCAAACACGAGAAAGAGAAGTTTTCCACGCGAATATGCGTGCAGAAATAGCAGAAGCCACCAAGCCAGTAGCTCAGGCGATTAACAATGTTAAGGCTAATGCGAAACTTGAAGAGTCAAGGCAAAGAGATAAAACGCGCCAAGCGGCGCAGGATATTGACACCTTGATGAATACGGTTAACTCAGAAAACCGAGCTTCCGCATGACGGAATAACTCATAAGGACAGGAGCACCGAACAATGAGCGACGAAAAAGAGACAAAAGAAGCTGAACCAGAAGGTGGAGAAACCCTCATGGGGGCGTTAGATGATTTTAACGCTCAAATGGAAGGCCCTCCAGAGGAACAACAAGAGCCTGCTGAAAAAGAGCCTGATACAGAGCCGGAATCTCCGGAAGAATCAGAGCCCTCAGATGAGCCGGCATCTGAACCTCAACCAGAGGTGAAAACTTCAGAAGAACCACCTACCGTTGAAGAAGAAGCACGGTGGTTGATTGAAGGAAAGTTCAAAGACAATGATGAGGGCAAAGAAAACCTCGCAAAATCTTATAAAGAGATGCAAAGCCTTAGAGATAAGGATAGAGCTTCTTTTGAACAAGAACGCGACAACTTCAAGCCCTTGCAAGAGCTGGACACTTATTTGAAAGAAACACCGGAAGCGGTGGAAGCAATTCAACAGGTTGTGGCTAAAGAGAAGGATTCTTTACAGTCTCCTGAGCAGCCTGATGATTTTGATGTGCTTGATGTTTTTACACCGGGCACTTCTTCAAGTGAGTGGTTTAATAAAACTCTCGATTTTAGAGAAGAGCGCGGCGCCAGAAGGGCGCTGGACGCGATTGCTAATACCGAGAACAAAAAATCGGCTGAACAAGAACTTCAAGATGAGGGTCTTAGCGCTGAAGACATTGAGTCTTACAAGCAATTTATGCAAGACCCTACAAAAGCAACCACCAAAAACCTTGTGCGTACGTGGCGTCTCTTAACAGATAGAGAGTCTGCTGAGTCAAAAGAGGGCTCGGCAGAACCGCCCCAAAACGAACCGGGGAAAGTCCCGCAGGTGGAAAGAGTAGTGTCCGCTGCCGCCATAAGCGGCTCGGTGCCACAACCCAAGCCAGCTGCAGACAAGAACATGGAAGAATTTTGGGGAGGTATTATGGAACATTCCAAATAGACGGAGATAAATAACAATGGCTGTAAACTACGGTACAGGTACCGCAACACAGTTCACTGATGCTACACAACGTCAGGTTCTTGAGCTTGGAAAGAAGATACATTACTACAATCCAAGCGTCACTCCTATCCTCACTGTCGGTGGAAGAGCGTCTACTCGCGTATCTCCCGTCCCCATTTATGAGTGGATGGAAGATGAGTATATGCTCAAAAAGAGCATTTCTATAGTTTTTGGCTCTGGCACTCTAGGTAACTCAGCAACTTCTGGTGTTAATAACGCCAGCTGTGTTGTGTTTCTTAATCGCCAAGCCCAAATGGAAATGTTTGAAGTCGGTGGGGTATACAACGCCTCTGTTAGTGGAGGCAATGTTGGATTGGCGAGCATGGTAGCTTATATGTGTATCGCTGTTGGAAAGAATGTTGACCACGCGTCTGCAACGGATAAATGCGTTCAGTTCGTTGGGTTTGACACTATTTCCGGCGCTAGTTACACGTATGACCAGACAGGTGCAGGAACAGAAATCCTGACAGGTACGTCTGGTACGCTTACGCTCGACTTCGCTGGCATTGCTCAGACTGGCAGTCTTAGCGGTGTATTTGGTCATGCGGCTACGCAGACTAACTTAACGAACAATGACGTTTTCACTGTTTCAAGCCTCGGCGGGCACGCAGAAGGCGCCGGTGTTGGCAAGGAATCACGCAAGAGAGTCAGGCGGTTGAAAAACTGCACGCAGATTTTCCGTGAGCCCTATACCATCACTGGTACTGCACAAGCCTCTAAGCATTATGGCGGCGCAGAGCTTTCAAGGCTACAAGCAAGGAAACTTGCTAAAATTAAGGGAGACGTAGAGTGGGCTTTGCTCACAAATGGCGACATTTCCCTTGATGCAACCGCTGAGAATCCTCAGCGCACGTTTGCTGGCTTTGGAGTTGGTAAAGCTGCTGGTGCTGTCCAATCCTTTGATGGGTTTGATAACACTGATATGCAAATGAGCTATGCTGATGGCGACCTCGATGGCTTTGATAGTATACTGGAGAAAATATTTCACGATATGGTCTCCGGCACTATGAAAAAGACAGTGTTCGCATCCAACAAATGGATGAAGAAGCTAGTGTCAATGGCAAGAGGGGACAGTTCAACAGCGTTAAATGCGGAGATGGGTTCCTCAGAGACAGCAGGTCTCAGAGTTACCAAATACTACGGCCCGGTGGGAGAGTGTGAGTTTATTCCTCACCCCTACCTCAACGGCTCGTTGGAAAACTACGCAATCGCTATTGACTTCGGCAACTTCGAGTGGCGTCCGCTTAACGGTCGTGACATGAAGCTGCGTCCTGACATTGTGCAAGACGGTAGTGACGGTAGAACTGATGAATGGCTGATGGAAGCCGGCCCGGAAATCCGGAACGAGCAGACTCACGCCATTATGAAGCTCACTGCATAAAGCGCGGTTCTGAAGTTATCCTAACGTAACAATCAGATGGTTTATGAGCCGCCCCTTTTTGGGGCGGCTCCTCTGAACCTAAAGGACTATGGGAGATGCGATACCAAGAAGCTTATGAAATAATTGATGCGGGTTTGGTCAAGGCAGCCCTTGCTTTCCCCACA
>Ga0098034_1000586_pt1 | contig 15063 bp, 18 predicted proteins | sample 2_EtaG_FD_77062 | JGI IMG/M metagenome (GOLD analysis project Ga0098034, IMG submission 77062) | Marine viral communities from the Subarctic Pacific Ocean - 2_ETSP_OMZ_AT15125 metaG | ecosystem: Environmental > Aquatic > Marine > Oceanic | place: Pacific Ocean | collected 2015-01-07
AGGATCATGGCATTCAGCGACCAGAGCGAAGCCGTCAGCGGCCATCTTGAAGTTTCTGCTAGTGCTAGTGCCGTATTTCTTGCCGCGCTCCTGTGTGACGATTTTAAGCGCCTCATCGAAGGCGTCCGTCGCACTTGGCCGAGGCTTTAATTGGTCCTTGGCAAATGTCGCGTATTTTTTCTGTTTTAAAATGCCAGCTAGTTGTTCGTCAGTCATTGTTTTCTCCCTTGATAAAATTAATCCATCCGGCGACCGCTGTGTCGAGCAGGAAATTCATTGGAATAAACTCCCAATTACAAGCCAAACGTAGGCCGCCCCGAAGATCGACAGGACGGCCAGGAACTCGCCCAGGGCGGTCATTCGTCGTCTCCCTGGCGTACTTTGCGGGTCATATCATAGATGGCCTCGACTACATCCTCCAGGCGGTGCAAGGAGGCCTCCTGGCGCTCTATCTGCCCGTCCCTGGTATCGAGGGTCTCGGAACGCTTAGTAAGCTCTAAGACCTCCTCTGAGAGGCTCTCGTAGCGCCCCCGGAGAAATTGCGTCTCCTGGAGCAGATCGCGCAGTCCCATCTGGTCGAGCTGGGCGACGCCGTTGAGCTGAATATCCAGGAGATCGCCATCGATGACGGCCTCTTCGCCTGGTGCGTTGAAATTCGGATCACCCATTGCCCAGCCCCCACTTTTTGTAGAGCCGCGCCTTGGCCCGATCGAACTCGGCGTTCGCCTCCGGCGTATTGGGGACGTCAACGGCGCGGCGGCGGATGCCGGACTTCTTGCGCCGCGCCATATAGGCCCGCTGGGCCTTGGCATGGTCTTTGTCGTAGGTCTTGCTTACCATTAGTATCCTCCTGATGCACAAGTGGGTCCAATGCCGCTGGCGATGCTCGACGGCACTGTCAGGCGTTTGGAGCAGCGGCAGCATTTGCCCTCATGCTGGATGGTTAAATCTTGAGGAATAGCTCCTCGGTTCAAGTGCGCCCAGGCCCAAGAGAACGCCTTGAACGAGGGCGCGTCGGGTTTGCCCTTGGCACCGGCCAGGAGACAGCTCTCGCCGTCCGCCTGGATGTATCCGATGTACTGGTAGTTCTCCCAATTGTCTGGCCCGTTGAGGACGGAGACGAAGAAGGGCGTCAAGTTGACCTCCTCGCCTTCGCCCTTGTCTTTCTGATTGACCTTGAACGTGAAGTGTTTGTCGGTCTTTTCCGACGTGATGGTGAAGACGGCCTTGCCTCCTTTGATGAAGGTCAGGGCGTCTTCGGCAGTTTCAAATCCAGCGTGTGATGTCATGTCATGTCTCCGTTTCAATGAATGTCCTTGGACATTAATCTCATCAGGCGCTGATGTCAACCCTCAATCGGTGCGGCGTCATGCATACGAGCGCGGCGTACCCTCTTGTGCTAAACAGCACCAATAAAAACATCATAAATCTTTTTAGCGTAGCCATTTTACCCTCCTAATCTAGTTTTCCCCAATTGGGGCCAATACCGCCTTCGACGAGGCGATCTGTATTCGCCCCAGGGAAGACATCCAAGAAGCCGCCAATCATGTCGGCCTCCATTATCGCCAGGCAATCTGGCGCATCCTTTTTCTTTGCTTCGTCAATCAACGCATCGTGGATCGTCGCCAGCATTCTCGTCCACTCCTGCCCGCCTTCCGAGCGAGCGGCGTCGAGGCTGTTCTTGTGTCTGGTGATCGCCGCCGCCATGATCGATAGGGCCGCCCGCTGCACCGGGTAATTGGCGCACTTTGGTAGGTCCGGCTTCTTGCCCATGTGGATGGTGCCGCCGTCGGCCATGCGGATGTACCTGGTGCGCTTCGCCTCGTTGAGCATGTCGTAGCGATACTGGAACGCCTTGGCGTAGCGGATCGACCAGAAGTCGATATAAGCCTGGGCTGCGGTCTCCGGGCAGCGCATGGTCGCCGACAGCCCCCCGGCTCCGCTGCCGTAAATGATCCCGAAGCTGACGGCCTTGGCAGCCGATCGGAGCGCCTTATCCTTTTGCTTGTCGATCTTGCGACCGGCGATTTTCGAGGCGACCTCCAAATGAACGTCGCCCTCGATCATGTCCTCCAAGAGCTGATCGTCGCCGGAGAGCAGGGCCAGGGCGCGCAATTCGATACCGCTATAATCTAGCGATACCAAACTGCGCCCCAGGTCTGCCGTAAAAGACGACCGCACACTGGTCGCCTCGCCTAAAAGCTCTTTGTCCCTGGGTATCTGCTGGAGGTTCGGATTGGAGCTGGAGAAGCGGCCAGTCTTGGCGGCTCCGATATTGAAGCGCGCCCTGATCCGGTTGTCGCTATGCTCTTGCGCCTTGTCGATGACTGTCTGGCCGAATGACGACAGATATTTCTGGATCGTCTTGTAGTCGGCGAAGCAGTCGAAGAACTCTTCGAGGGGCGTCCCAGGGAACGTACCCGCCAGCATCGTCAGCGTCTCCCTGGTCGTCTGGAGCAGGTCCGTCTTCTCCGTCCTGGGCCATGCCCTGGTGATATGATCGGGCATCGTCCTGGCGAAGTAGTCGGACCACTGCGGGCCGGAATTTATATTCTCGACTTCATCGACGCCGACCATCTCCCTGATTTTCGCCAGCTTCTCATCCTTGATGTCGGCCCAGCGCTGGCAGAGGATTTTGTGCTGCTTGATGTCGATCGCCATCCCCGTGTCTTCCATCTCGATGACGCCCGGCACCATGCTATTGAACATGTGAAACGCCGTCCATCTCCCTGGGTCGGCCTGCTGGCTCCAATGCTCCCACAGCCGCCAGGTGATGTCGGCGTCGAGGTAGGCGTAGTCTAACTGCTCCTGACGCAGTACAGGGGCCGCCCAGTCGCTCGCCTGCTCCTCCTTGGACATCTCGTAGCCTAAATCCCACAAGGCGATCTGAGCGAGCTTAAAACGGCCTCCTCCCAGGATGGCGCGTCGGAGATAGCCGACGTCGTATATTGTGGGCTCGGCCCCGGCGTCCATGAACCAGCGCATCTCGAAGCCGCTGTAAAAGACGATCCAAGTACCCTGCTCGAAGAGCTTGGCGCACTTTTTGAAGCCGCCCCTTATCCTGTCGAAATCGACCAGGGCAGAAACTTTTGTATTGCATAGACTGACCAGGCGGACCCGGCCTTCGGCTGGAATAAGCGACGTCGTCTCGAAGTCGAGAGCAGTGTGGCCTTCCTTGGCGCAGTGCTTCACGACGGACTTGAGCCGTTTGAAACTTGTAATCATTTCGTATTCTGTGGTAGATGTCATGTCTGGTCTTAACCTCCAGCGATAGCGTGTACGGCGAAAGATAAAGAACTAGGCCCGGCGAGAAATTGCCGGGCCTAATTCTATGCGGCTACTTCTTAGCGCGCTTGCCCCGCTTCTTTTTGGGCTGCTCGCCGTCGAGGAGGTCGTCTTCTGACATATCCCCATCGAAGTAGGCCTCTACGGCCCCCCTGGTTGTCCAGGTGATGACGTCCAAGACAGGTTTGTAGTTCTTCTGATCCTGGGCGACGAAGGTCTCCGCTCCCAAGGTGAGAAGAGCCATGTCCGGTTCCTGGTTCGCCATGCGCTGCCCGATCTCCCGGATCAGATCGCCGAGGGCGTTCCGACCGGACTTCGAGTTGACGCTGAACTTGACCGGCGCACCGTCCGCCAGGGACGCCATGCCGAAGCCGACCAACTTGGCCCAGCCCTCGCCATCCCGGTAAGGACCGTGATCGTCCAGCTCGCTCTCATGGATCGTGTCGGTCTCCCGACGATAGATCGACCACTCGAAGCGATCGACTGCTTTTGAGGCCTTCCAGCAGACGTGGCCCTCGATGACGGAGAGAGGCTCCACCAGGTAGACTTGATCCGGGTCAGGCGTCTCTTTGCGCTGCCCGATCGTGTACGCTCCGGTCTTGCCGGAAAACTTCAGGTAATCGACGCCACCGCTGCCGGTGCCTGCGATGTCTGCCGTCTCCTGGAGGGCAGCCGCAGCCGCCTCGTTGGAGATCGCCGGGAGATTGCTTCCCTCGGCTTTAATATATTTACTCAGTTCTTGTGCCATTTGCTTTTCCTTTTCAGCTAACACGTTTCACAAGGAGGCGCTCGGATGAGGCCCCCACTTTCTCAAACGGGGCCAGGTTGACGCCCGCTGCCTTCGCCGCCTTCTTGTCTAAAGAAGTGCGGCCCTTCACCTCAGACAACTCGATAACGATGTCGCCTGCGACGAAACTATTGGTCTCCCTCTTTTTGAGGTCGGCCTTAATGTCTTCAGAGAGGGCGGCCTTCTCGATCTTGAGCGCCTCCTCCTGGTCTTTGATCTCGACGTGGCGCTGCGCCGCCGTCTCGATCTTTGATCCTCGATTGCCTTTGGTCCTGCCCGTCGCCTCGGCGACATCGACGCCGCAGACTTCGGTGTATGAGCAGTACCGGCAGTCGCCGTTCTTCTTGCCTTCACGATCCAGGGCGTCGGCGCTCTTCTTGCCGAGTACCTGGCGCGCCCTGGGTGCCATCTCTTCCAGGATGCCGTCCTCGAAATCGACACGAAATTGGATGATGTCGTTGTAATTAGAGGCGTCGGTGTAGACGAGCAGGCCAGCCCTGATGCCAGGATTGTCATGGTACTGGTCGAGCAACTTCATTCCGATCTTGAGCTGGGTGACGTGTCCAGACCTGGGCAAGTTCTTTTTGTTCGTCCTGGGGTCGATCGTCTTGAATTCAATCGGCACCCACTCGTCCTCATAGGCGATGACGCCGTCGGGCGTCGCGGCGATCTTGGTCTCCGGGTCGTGGAGGGTGAATTGATCGTCACCGGCAAAGCGCAGCGGCACGTTGGCCGCCTCCAGGCTCTCGGCCATATATTTTTCCATGTGGGTGCCGCGCCAGGCGAAGCCCCAATCCTGCTCCTGGGGCTCGAACGCCGGGCGCTTCGAGTACCACTGCTTGCGGATGCAGCTCTCGGCTTCTGAGGCGGTCATAAATTTAGCTCGATCGACGTTGAAGCTCTTCTCGGCTTCGATGGCGGTGCGACCGGCGATGGTCAGGTCTTTGATATTAGTCATTGGCTTGCTCCATAATTTGGTTATGCCCGACGCGCTTGCGGGCGACAATTTTGCGGACGGCCTCATCCAGCCGGGTATCGGTTTCGAGGATTTCGACGTGAACGTGCTTGGCCTGCCCCATGCGATGCATGCGGGCATAGAATTGATCCATCAGGGCCGGGCTCCAATCCTCCTCGACGCAGATGATGTTGTTGCCTCCATGCTGGAGATCGATGGCGACGCCCATTGCCGCGATCTGCCCGATCAGGACTTCCAATTTGCCTTCGTTAAACCAGTCCTGGAGCCGCTGCTTTTCTTTGGGGCTGGTGCGGCCATCCAGACAGCCCACTCTGTGGCCCTGTAGAGCCTCCTGGAGGGCGTCTATGACGTCTGTGTGCCAGCAGCCCACTAGGATGGGGCCTGCGCCGCTCTCCAGGCGCTCTAGAATGACCTTAGAGGCTGCCTCGACCTTACCCATGCCCATCAGGCGGCGTGTCCTGGAGAGGCTCTCGTCGTTGCGGGCGATGCCCTGGGCGATCTGGGCCTGGGTCTGGTTTTTCATTTTAGCCAGAGCCTCGGTCAGGTCGGCATTTTTGGAGAGGCTGATCGTGGAGCGGGTCGTCGTTATGGGAGGCATGGCGGCCCAGACTTCTTTCAGCTCTCTGCGGACGGCCAGGCCGCCGTCGAAGATCAATTCGTTCAGCTCCTCGGTATTGCGGTTGCCGACGACCATCTTGGTCGGGAAGCGGGCTCCAGGGAACTGGCGCTTCTGCACGATGCAGTAGCGCAGATTGAAGTGGTCGGCATCGACTTTGCCGATCTTCTCTTTGAGCAGGCCGTTGGAGGCCCGCACCAAAAAACTGAATATGTCATTATTCCAACGGGTCACGGGAGTACCCGAAAGCGCCCAGCAAAAGTCAACGCTTTCGCAGAGACCGCCACGACCGAGGATGGCCTTGGTGCGTTTCGCCTTGATCGATTTAAGGGCGTGGCTCTCATCCAAGATCAAAACCTTCGCGCCCAGCTCCTTCAGCTCATCGCGGCGCTTGGTCGCGATCTGGTAGCTCAAGATGTAGGCGAGGGCGCTGTGGTCAAGTTTGGTCTTGCCGGTCTTGACGATCTGGGCGGTGTAGCCCAGGAAGTCCGAGAACTCCCGCTGCCACATATTCATGGCGATCGGGGGGCAAACAATAATGGCCCGGTCCTCGACGGTGTCGCTGACCAGGTCAACGGCTGCGAGGGCGGTGAGGGTCTTGCCGGATCCCATGCCGGAGAAGTTCCCGGCGAAGGATTTGGACGCCAGAAAAGCGGCGTCTTCGATCTGATGATCTAGTAATTCTTTCATGTCTTTAACCTCCAATTGAAAAATGGTTGTACGCTCAGTCGCTGATATTGTCAACGGTATTGATGAGCGGTCTGTCTTTGCGGTTCATGTTATTTCTCCCCCCGGTAAAAGCGGGCGGCTTCAAGGGCGACGGCTGCGGTCTTCATATCGTCCAAATGCTCCAAGTGCATGGACGCGACGGAGTTGATTTTTAACCCGGTCTCGATAGCGTCGAGGACCATGCGGATGGCCCCGCAGAAAGCAGTGATGCGGATGGGCTGATCGGCGGCGGCTGGGGTGCTGTAGTAAGTGAACCCGGTATCTTTACTGAACTTGGTCATGTCTAAAATTCCTTTTTCAAATTGCCCTGTCTCATCAGTGCCAGGAGGGCGGGTCTGGCAGACGCCCCGAAGGGCGTTTCGACTAGTTGATGATGTCGAAATCTTTGTGGCGGGTGATGGTGGCGAACTCTCCGGCGACGGCCTTGATATGCTCGACCAGTTTCTTTTTGGAGCTGAAGCCGTAGCTCCAGGGCTTGATGATTTTCTTCGGGGCAACGGAGTGATCCCAAACGTCGCAGCTCCACTGCTTGTTCAAGCCGAGGAACGTGTCGCGGTAAATGTGAAAGCTGAAATTTTCAAAATCGTTGGTCATGTCATGTCTTCCTTTTTCAAATTGCGCTGTCTCATCAGAGCCGGGAGCGCGGGACCGGCTGACGCCCCGAAGGGCGTTTCGACTATTTTGATGCGTCGCGGCGGCACAAGATTGCTTCGTCGCGGGGGGCGCAATCGAAGCGACACTCGAAGATCAGGTTGGCGGTCTCTTCGCTTTCGCCGGTTTCCAAAACATAGCTCTCGACATATTCGGCCTGGTAGCGATCCCGCTGGGCTTCGGTCATTTCTTTCCAGGTCAGCTTAGAGAGGTCGGCCATACCTAGCAAATCTTGGTATGCCTTGCGAGCTTTAGTGAGGCACTCTTCAACCGTCTTGGCGGATACGGTGCGATTACATTCGATTTGAAAAGCGGCTTCGGTAGCATTATCGCGAACCGTTGCCATCGGGCCTTCGCCTTCAAAATTAGTAAGGCACCCAATAATAGTTCCTTGCTCATTCTTTAAATCCCAGGTCGGGACTTGAGAGGCGGTGCGTACTGCTTTAAAGTTTTTCATGTCATGTCTTCCTTTTTGGCTCGTTTCGTTAAGTTCCCTTGGAACTTAAACCCATCAGAGGCTGATGTCAACCCCTGACGGGCATTATTTTTATCTGTCCCAGTTGGGCTTGGTCTTCTTGTCGAGCTTCCCCCTGGGGCCGACCGCTATGTGCCAGTAGTCCCTGGCGATGCTGGCGGCCAGGGTTCCCTCGTCGCCGATCATCCCATACTCGGCAGTCAACCAGACGACGCCGTATTCGGTGACGTCGGTCTCCCACTTCTTCCACTCATGCTTCTCCGGGGCGTAGAAGGACGGCAGGGACGTCTTGAGCTGCTCGATGGTGCGGAGCTGCGCCTTGGTCGCGACGCCTGGTGTGAAGGCTCTACGGGTCTTGTGCGGCATGCTGTGGCCGCAGTTGGAGCAGACCCACTGGCGGCCAATGATTTCGCAGTCGTCGCTCCAGACGGCTTCGCTGCGGAAGATGGCTGCGCCTTCGATGTTGGGGCAGCAGTTGGGGCAGGCGGCGTTTTTACGATCGGTCATGTCTATTCTCCTTTAGATTTGTTGGCCTGCATCACTTCACCAGAGAGGCATGTGATGCAGATGGTATCGCCGAAGTCGTCGAGGTCGGTCGGGTCACAGCAGTCGTCGCAGACGGGGCCGCCGCAGACCCGGCACTCTTGCCAGAACCATGTGTCGGCAATCTTGGGGTCGTCTACCCAGATGGGCTTGACCGGCGTGTGGCACTCTTTGCATTTCTGCTTGGAGGATGTCCGGTTGGTCTTGGTGAGGTTCCACATTATTAGGCGCTCCTTTTCAAGAATGAGGGGATGGCGAGGGGATCGGTTTCGACTTTGACGCCGACCCACTCTTCGATGGTCTGGCCTTGCTTGATGGTCTTGCCATATTTCTTTTCGAGATCGACCATCTTTTTGTAGAGGTCCATGTTGCCTGCCTCGATGGCGTTGTTCCAGTCGTTGGCATTTCCGAAGACACAGAAGAGGCAGGAGAGGCGGGTATTACCCTGGTCGTATGCGAAGTGGCGTTTCTGACCGGACTGCTCGATGATCTCCCAGACGCGCTCTTCGGAGATGTCGAAGATGGGATAGAAGTCATACGCTTCGCGGACGCTGTTGCTGTTCTTTTTGTTTTCGGTCAGGGGGCTCTTCTTGGCGCGCTCGCCGCTTTCCTGGGCGCGGATGCCGACGCAGTTGATGGCGATCTTGGCGTCATGGTTGCGGATGAATTTCCAGATGGGGTCAACTTTCAATTCTCCGGTGCAGTATTGCGCGCCACGGGCGGGCCAGAAGTTGGCGTCGCTGCCTTTGTCGCGGAGGCGAATGGCGTTGTTCTCGATCTTGTCCAGGAGGCCCTTGGCGCTGCCGTCTTTGTACATGCCCTGGACGACGTTGAGGTCGTGGTCGATGTTGGCGTTGATGTGGTCTTGGACACCGGCCCATTCGACGCCGGGGAGGTCGGCGTGGACGACGACGATCTGATCGTGCGGCACCAGGGAGCTGATGACGGCGTACATTGCCTGGCTGTCTTTACCGGCGCTGTGGCCGACGAAGAACGTCGCGCCCTGGGCGACCCACTCTTGGATTTGGGCCTGGTACAATTTGGTGGTGCCGGTTTCAAAAATGTTGGTCATGTCTTTTTCCTTGTCTGTCTCGTTAAGTTCCCTTGGAACTTACTCTAATCAGCCGCTGATGTCAACCCCTGACGGGCATTATTATGAAAATAATTTTTTGTTGCCATCGAGCCCGAAATTGGACTATTTTGGCGATTCGATTTATTTTGGAGGTTAAAGACATGACAGACATCATCAAGGCTGCCCTGGTAGTCGCCAAGAAGTTCCCGGTCTTCCCGACCATCAATAAGAAGCCCTGTTGGAGCAACAGCGCCCTCGGCGTGAAGAAGGGTGAGGGCGGTTACAGGATAGCCACGCAAAACCCAGACGAAATCCAGAAATTATTCGATCACACCAGAGCCACAGAGATCGCCGTACCAATGGGCGAGATGTCGGGCCTGCTGTGCATCGACGTGGACGTCTATAAGTACCCGGACCTGGAGAAGTGGATCGACGACAATTCTTGGCTCGCCGGTACGCTGTGCCACAAGACCAGGTCTGGCGGCTACCATTTCTTTTTCAAGCACCCAGGCAACGACATCAAATTCCCGGCGACGCTGCGAGAAGGCGTCGACATCAAAGCAGCCGGAAACGGCTACGTCTGCTTCCCGCCGACCGAGGGCTACAGGCCAATGAATAGGAAGACGGCGAAGAAGTTTCCGCTGGGGGTCCTGGTCGATGCTATGAAGGCGAAGGGCGGCACCGGCAAGCTCAACGGGTCAGGTGACAGCGAAAGCGACGGCGCGCTGATTACTCGGATCGTCGATGCCAGTGATTTGTATCCGGCGCTCCGGGCTCTCAGTTACCGGCTGCCGGAGATGAATGAGTCGCTGTCGGAGCAGGAACAGATCGATGCCCTGGAGGCAGTGATGCAGGACAGCGTCGCAGCCGACGAGGGACACGCCAGGCATGAGGACTGGCTGGATCGGTACTCGAAGATCGGCGACCTGGTCGAGAGCGCCAATCGGAAACATAACGAGCCACTGATGAGCGACGAGGCGCTGGCGATCGGAGCCGCCATTGCTGATAAAAGCATAATCGATCTGGGGAGGATGATAGCCGACGGGGCGCGACACGTCGGCCCGCAGCGAGCCCCGACAGCCGACAAGATCGGCCAGCTCGTTGCGGAGGAAAATCTTCTTCCCGATCAGCAACTCATTACAGTCTCAGCTCAGTCGCTGAAGAAGACATTCATTGAGGGGATCAATTGGATCATCCCAGGCGTTCTACCGGCGGGGAATATTTTCAGCCTGGCCGGTGCATCGAGCGTCGGTAAAACTCGCTGGCTTGCCGGGTGGGTCATGTCCCTAGCCGTCGGCGATACGGAGAGGATGGGGCTGCCCAGTTGTGGGCGGCCCCGTTCCACGTTATGGCTGGCTAACGAAGAGAGACAAATGGATATTGTGAGGCGCTTAAAAGCCTGCCAGAGGCAGCACGCTGATAAGACGTCCGCCGACATCAGCATCCGAGGCAAGGACGAGGGGCAGCTCCGTCTGGTCAACGTCAATGAATTGGGCCAGCCGGAGATCGACCAGGACGTCGTGGCCCGGATCGTCAAGTGGATCATCGAGACCAAATCCGAAGTGACGGTGATGGACCCATATGTGACGCTGTCGGTCGGCGGCGATGAGAACTCCTCGACGACGGCGTCCATGATTACCGACGCCTTCATTTTGATTATCGAGACCGTCTGGAAGCTGGCCGAGTTTCGCTGCTCGATTGCTAATGCTCACCACACGCCGAAGGGCGCTCGATCGGATGACGACGACTGGTACAAGGGCGACCAGGCAGCGTGGCGTGGCTCTGGAGCCATCCACAGCGGGCTGGACACCGGCTTCACATTGTCGCCGTACATGCCGCCTGGGAAGGACGCCAGGAAGAGCTGGAAGGCCGCCAAGCTGGAGCATCGATTGGCGCGCTGGGTGCGGCTCGATAGCTGCAAGGTCAGGGAGGGTGAGACGGTGCATCCGATCGTCTACGAGCTGGTCGGTCAGGAGATGGACAAGGGCGAGGGGGAGCCGATCGGCGTCTGCCGCCTGGCGTCGGCTGACGAGGCCGACAGCGTCCTGATAGACGCCGGTATCGATGCCGGTCGGGGGGCCATCGTGGCACGCTCTCTGAGGGCTGTGATGGGGCCAGGCAAGCACGACAGCAAGACGCAGATTGAGCAGCGAATGGCAGCAGCGTATGACAGCGACAGCTTGGAGTGGCCCTACCCCAAACAGCTCCGACCGGATCACCTGGCTAGTCTGGTGAAGCTGCTGCAGGACGGCGTCGGCGGGGTGACGTTTAAGCAGCTCAGGCAAGGAGAAAACCCCAAATATAGGCTGGAAATCGAGTGAAAGTGAAAACGATGCAAATTTCACAAAAACGCTGCATCGTTTTGCTAATCGGTGCAGGGGTTATTGGAGCTAAGTCATTGAAAACATTGAGCTATCCTGCCAGTCATGCAAACGCATTGCACAGCTTGAATATGAGAGGCTAAGTTGTTGAAATTAAACGGTAATCCAGCCTGTGCATCATATGCTCTCTAAGAGAGAGAGCCCCTGGGGGAGGGGGCTCATCTCTTGAGGAGCTGAGAACTGAACTTTTTGAAAGGACGGGAAAATGATAATTTACGGAATTGATCCAGGAATAAACGGCGGCGTTTCTGCCATCAACGGAGACGGAAAATTGATCCTCGGTTTGAGGATGCCGACGGTCAAGATCAGCAGCGGCGTAAAAAGCAGCAAGAAGAAAAAGATCGTCAACGCGATGGCGCTGCACGAAGTCTTTCAGCAGTGCCTGCCCAACGTCATCATCATCGAGGCGGTTCATGCGATGCCAGCCCAGGGCGTCACCAGCTCGTTTTCGTTCGGTCGTGCAGCGGGCGCTGTGGAGGCAGCAGCGATGATCAGCTACGCTGATGTCACCTGGGTGACGCCCAGGGTCTGGAAGCGCAGCTATGGGCTCGACAGCGACAAGGAAAAGTCCACGGCACTGGCGACGAAGATATTCGGCACCGACGAGCCCTGGCGAAAAAATGTCGAGAACGGCGTCGCCGAGGCTGCGCTGATCGCTCGGTATTACTTGACCAGCCTGGCCGACTTGGGGTAGAAAGAAATTGTTCCCCAACGGGAACGCCTCCCTGGCCCGCTTCCCAGGATACCTGGCGGGCCACAAACTAGCCGAGGGAGACCCCTTTTCCCTCGGCGGCTTTTGGAGAGACGATGCAGATCGAACCGCGACCCACTGAAGACCTCGTCCCGTTCGCCGTGAACGCTCGGACGCACAGCCAGGAGCAGATCACTCAGATCGCCACGTCGATCGAGATGTTCGGCTTCAACAACCCAGTCCTGATCGACAAGAAGGACGGCATCATTGCAGGCCACGGTCGAGTGATGGCGGCGAAGCAGCTCGGCCTCAAAGACGTGCCGACGATCGTCCTGGGCCATCTGACGAAGAAGCAGAAGCGCGCCTTCGTCCTGGCCGACAATCGGATCGGGCTCAACTCAGGTTGGAACAACGAGCTGCTCACCCTGGAGCTGGAAGGGCTCGGCGAGCAGGGCTTCGACCTGACGCTGATCGGCTTCGACGACGGAGAGCTGATGCAGCTCGACGATCCTCTCCAGGAGGATACGCTGCCAGGCTACGGCGGCGCGACGGCGATAGCCAGGGGCTCGGCACCGCTGAAGCTCTGGCGCTCTAAGAAGCTCTTAAAAGGTGACGTCCTCGACTTCGGGTCGGGGCAAGACCAGCATGAATATTTCAAGTACGACGCATTCACCAACCCTGACGTCAGCGCGCTGACCAGGGACTACGACACGGTGATGTGCAATTACGTTCTCAACGTGCAGCCGAGTGACCATCTCATCACCGAGATCGTCTGCCTGGTGAGCAAGCTGGTGAGGCCGAAAGGCCGCGCCCTGTTCGCCGTGGTGAATACCAAGGAGCTGAACGGCACCGATGCAGCCGGTGGTCGTGACCTCCGATCGGCGGAGCAGCTCTTCGATTTGATCCGGCCATTCTTCGCCGACGTCGAGCTGATCGAGCGCACCAAGTTCTTCGGATTTGTCTGCAAATAGGAGCGGGAATACTTCCCGGCTATAAAACGATGACGAAAGCAATAGCCAAACGAGGCAGGGGCCAGCCGCCGCATCGAGCCAACGCAGCGGCGCGCCAGGCGGTCGAGCAGATGTCGGCGGTCGGCATCGACCAGGAGACCATCTCAGGCGCTCTGAAGATCGACCCGAAGACGCTCCGCAAGTGGTACGCCGAGGAGTTGGATCACGCCGCGACGAAGGCCAACGCAGCGGTCGGCGGCAAGCTCTACAACAAGGCGATGTCTGGCGACACGACGGCGATGATCTTCTGGCTCAAGACCAGGATGGGCTGGAAAGAGACCAATCACGTCGAGCATGTCGGCGACTTCCAGATCACTGTGAAGCTCGACAAATGAGGGGCATCCAGTACACGCCGCCGAAGGTCTTCAACCCGCTCTGGGAGGCCGAGGGGGCGCGCTACCTGGCAAGTCATGGAGGCCGGGGATCGGGCAAGTCCTACGACATGGCCGCCCGCATCGTCGTCAAGCATTGCACCGAGCCCGGCGTCCGGGGCATCTGCGTCCGGGAGGTACAGAAGTCGCTCCGGGAAAGCTCGCACCGGTTGATCGCCGACACCATCACCAGGCTCGGCGTCGAGCAATACTTCGACGTCCAGACAACGCAGATCAAGACGCCTGGCGACGGGCTGATCAGCTTCGTCGGCATGCAGGACCACACAGCCGACAGCATCAAGTCGCATGAGGGTGCCTTTTACGCGCTGCTCGAAGAGGCCCAGGTAATCTCCCAACGATCCATCGAGCTACTCAGGCCGACCATACGGCGACCAGGCAGCCAGATATGGGCGAGTTGGAACCCCAGAGCGGCGTCGGACCCTATCGAGTTTCTGAGGGGCCTGGACGCGCCTGAGAACGCCGTCGTGGTCGAGGCCAACTACATGGACAATCCGCACTTCACCGAGGAGCTGAGGGCGGAGCGGCTCTACGACAAAAAGTACAGCCCAGATCGATACGGTCACATCTGGCTGGGCCAGTTCGAGCCGCAAGCGATCGGGGCCATATTTTCGAGGCAGGTGATCCATGACAACAGACGAGCCGACTATCCCGACGATCTCGAACGTATACTGGTCGCCGTGGACCCGGCTGTCAGCGACACGGAACGCTCGGATGAGCATGGCATCGTGGTTGTCGGGCTCGACAGCGGGGGGCATGGCTACCTCCTCGAAGACGCCAGCCTCCACGGATCACCCCATCAATGGGCAACGAGAGCCGTAGCAATGTTTGACAAATGGGAGGCGGACAGTATCATTATTGAAAAGAATCAAGGCGGCGATATGTGTCGGCACACACTTCAAACCATTCGAAAAGCTCTGCCCATTATTGAGGTACATGCTACCAGAGGCAAACACATCAGAGCGGAACCAATTTCGGCTTTGTACCCAATCGGACGCATTTCGCATGTTGGCAGCTTCCCGGAGCTTGAAGACCAGCTTTGTCTATTCACCTCTAGCGGATGGGAAGGCGATGATGGCAAGTCACCGGATCGAGCCGAGGCAATGATCTGGGGATTTACCGAGCTATTCCCGGCAATGACAACGGCACGAGGCCGCAGCAGGCCGTCAGCACACAATTATCAAGAGGGAGGATGGCTTGGTGGATAAAATAACGGAGAACGGCTAAATGGCAAATGATAGAAATGACGGCGTAAGCGATCCGATCGTTCGAGATGCACTGGAACAATTCGAGTATAGTGAGGAAGGGTCCGTCGAGAATCGAGAGGCTTATGAAGAAGATACAAAATTCTCTCGTGGGAGCGATCAGTGGCCCGCAGCAGTGAAAAAACAGCGCGTCCAAGAAGGGCGACCAGTTTTAACAATTAACAAGCTGCCAGCCCTGATCCGCTCTGTCGTG
>Ga0098034_1000591_pt1 | contig 14990 bp, 28 predicted proteins | sample 2_EtaG_FD_77062 | JGI IMG/M metagenome (GOLD analysis project Ga0098034, IMG submission 77062) | Marine viral communities from the Subarctic Pacific Ocean - 2_ETSP_OMZ_AT15125 metaG | ecosystem: Environmental > Aquatic > Marine > Oceanic | place: Pacific Ocean | collected 2015-01-07
ATTTTTAAATAATGTTGACTATCAAAATCCAAATATAGGTTTTATAAGATGTGGTGATATAGTACCAGGTACAACAAAAACGGGAGGTTTTTTATATTTAACAGATATAACAAGGCAAAACCCAAACGAATATAGGTATCACTATAATGTTGCATTAGACGAATATCAATTTAAGTTAACAGGCGACACAACAACATGCGTAGATGGATATAGAAAATCACAACTTATGCCTCATGGTTCGATAATTAATACAGATTGGCCAAGAAATGAATATCCTACTTCAATATTTTCTGGTTGTGTTATGATCGAAAACGGTTTATATGTTTTATTCGAAGGTGGTACGCAATTTTATACACAAGAAGAATATTGGGTTGATGATGGTACGATATTAGAAGATACAGACCTCTCTGATGATAGTGATTAAAAATACTTATGAAAAAATTTTAATATATCAAAAAAATTTGTTATATTATACTATATGAAAAAAGCATATGAAAAAGCAATAAAAGTAATTAATAGTTGTACAAACTATAAACACATTATATCTGCATATAATTATATATGGAATTTTAGAAGATTATATGGAAACAATAAAATATGTAAAAAGTTAACTGAAAAATTACATGAAAGATGTTATAAAAAAAGAAAAATATTAGGAAATGGAGATTAAAATGGATTGGATATACACAACAACTTGGGGTGATATTGACATAAACTATATTTTAGTATGACACATTGTCATAATATTTTTGCCAAATTGTCATTGAAAATATTTTTTTATGTCGGAAAAAATGCGTAGATTTATAGTATAAATCAAAACACCTTAATCATGAAACAAAAATTCGAAGTTTATTTAACATGTACAGCCTTTCCAGGTAAAGTACGAAAATCAATTGTAGAGGCTTATCATTATAATCAAGCCAAAAGACTCGCTTTATCCCTTTATCCAGGGTATACTATACTATGATTGTTAATAACTTAAACAATATTGTTAATAACTTTATGCAAATAAATTTCATTATGTCGGAAATTTTGCGTAGATTTATAGTATAAATCGGATTAATAACAAAAACAAATAATATGTCAAATTTCTTAAAAAATACAATTTCAAGCTTCTGGATGGACGACGACTATGATTTCGACGTTTTAACTGGAGAAACACTAAAACCCGGTAAGGACTATGTAAAAATGGCTTCTACTTTAAGAGCTATTGGAAATTTCGTTAGTATCGTTACAGGAAAATCAATACCTGTTAAATACAATTCTAAAGATGATAGTTATACAGACGGTAAGCAAGTAGTTATATCAAGTAATGTTAAAGATAAAGATTTTGACCCAACTGTTGGTTTAGCCCTTCACGAAGGTTCACATTGTTTATTGACAGACTTTAATGTACTTCAACAATTATTACATGAAACAAAAACATGCTTACCATCTTCATTAGTTGTAGATATTGCAGATAAATATTTTGGTGATGAAGGAGATACATCAACTCAACTATATGATTCTGAATGTTACATTTCACAAAAAGTAAAAATGCTTCTTAATTATGTAGAAGATAAAAGAATTGATAATTTCATTTATCGCTCAGCACCTGGCTATCAAGGATATTACCAAGCAATGTACGATAAATATTTTAATGCAAAAATTGTAGATAAAGGTTTACAATCAAATGAAAAAAGAAATCTTGATTGGGACTCATACATGTTCAGAATAATAAATTTAACAAATGCAAATAGAGATATAAATGCTCTTCCAGGTCTTTTAGATATATGGAATCTATTAGATTTAAGAAATATTGGTAGAATACCAGATACACAGGAAGCTTTAGCTATTGCTATTAAGATGTTCGAAATAGTAGAATCTAATTTACCAAAACCAGAAAAACAAGACGAAGACGACAATAAAGAAGGTGGTGATGAAGATGGAGAAAACAGTGGCAATAAAATACCTAAAATTAAAAAAGGAAATCTTAATCCAAATGTAAAGGAATTATCATCCAGCCAAATACAGTCATTGGAAAGAGCAATCAAAAAACAAATAGATGCAATTAATGGTGAAACTAAAAAAACAAATATTTCTAAATCAGATAAGAAAAAAGTTGAAGCAATGAAAAATTCTGGTTCAGAAATGAAAACTGTTGGTGATGGTATTCAAAAAGCTTGGCATACTCCTAAAGGAAAAGGAACTAAATGTTTGGTTGTAAAAAACTTAACAAAAGAATTAGCAGAAGCTGGTCTTTACAATACATTTAAGATATATACCTGGAAAGATTATATTAGACAAGGTGAAACTATAAACAAAGGAATTCGTTTAGGTACAATGCTTGGTAAAAAATTACAAATTAGAAACGAAGAAAATACTTTAACTTACAATAGATTAAGAAAAGGAAAAATTGATAAACGAATGATACCATCACTAGGTTTTGGTAACGAACAAATTTTCAATCAAGTTTTCATTGACCAATTTAATCCTGCAATGGTTCATATTTCAATAGATGCTTCAGGTTCTATGTCTGGTACAAAATGGAACAATTCACAAATATCAGCTATAGCAATTGCAAAAGCTGCTTCAATGGTACAGAATTTAGATGTAGTTATCTCATATAGAAGTACTGAAAGTATCGGAACCACAACTCAACCAGCTATATTTATAGCTTATGATAGTAGAAAAGATAAAATAACTAAAATTACTCAACTATTCAAATATATTGAATGTCCAGGTATAACACCAGAAGGATTATGTTTTGAAGCAATTCAAAAAGAGATAGCTGAAGGAAATAATGGAATTGATAGTTATTTCATAAACTTTTCTGATGGTGAACCTTACTTTGAAAATAAAGATATAACATATTATGGCCCTGATGCATTCAACCACACTAAAACTCAAATAGATAATATGAGAGATAGAGGAATTAAAGTTCTTAGCTATTTTATTTCTAGCAACCATAATGGACAAACAGATATAAAAAACTTCACTAAAATGTATGGTAAAGACGCAGAAAATGTCAACGTAACAAAATTAAATCAATTAACTAAATCTCTAAATAAGAGATTTGCAACAAAATAAAAAAGAAAAATTATGAAAATACACATTTGGATAACAACAAAAGATGCGATGGAAGGTAAATTAGACCCTACAAATTATTATTGCCAAAAACCTTTATATGAGGTAAAAGATGGCCCTGAATATGTACAGGTATCTATAACACCCGATGAGTTTACAAGATTAGAAGATTGCAATGATTTTATGCATAATCAATTAAGTGATTGGAAATCTAATTATTGGTTAACAGAACAATATAACAGAAATAGAGAATACAAGGACCAAGTTAAATCTGTACAAAATATTTTTGATACGTTTCCTGACTATAAAGACGTAACATTAGAAAAATTTGCAAATTGGTGGGGTGATATGCCAGAAGATAAAAAAGAAAAATTTACTGAGATATTTAATGAACAATTAAGTAAAAAATAATATGAATATAGAAAAAAGACAACAAGAATTTCAAAAAATAAAAAAAGTTGTACATAGAAAATTTAAGGGTGCAAAATTAAAAGCAAATAACGGTAAGTTTTATATACACGTTAATGGTAAAAATGTAGTTAACCCTGAGTGGCCAGATTTACAACATGCAGATAGTGTATATGATGCTTATCATAACGCATTTACTTCAGAACATTGGACTAGACAATTAGGTAAAAAACCTAAAAAAGTTAAAGCTTCAATTGTTAATATGGTAGGTGATACAACTAATTTACCAAATAACAAACCTACGATTGATAAAGAGCGTAAAAGCAAGGTAGGAATAGATGAAGAAGTATTTGATGAGATTGATTATTCATTAGATAGAATGGAAGATTGGGAATAATATGAAGCCATTAAAACCAAAAGTAAAAAGAACGCGTAAAGGCTATATAATACTTGAATCAGATATTCGAGATGCTATGAGAGTAACGCGTTCTAATCTTTCGGCAGCAAAATATTTGGGTATATCATATAACACATATAAAAAATGGGCAGAATTACATATTGATAGCGAAACAGGTAAAACACTGCTTGAATTACATTCAGCTTGGGATTATGAAACAAATACAATAAAAACGTATATACCAAGAGGCAAATCAAGAAAAGTAAATAAAGGTAGACATAAACAAAAATTGGAAGATGTACTAGATGGTAAATATAAAAAATATCCATTAAGTAATCTTAAAGAGCGATTATTTCATGCAGGTTTAAAACCCAATCATTGTGAATCATGTGAGTTTAATCACGCAAGAGTCATAGATGGTAAAATACCATTATTATTATCACAGAAGGATGGAGACAGAGAAAATTATGATATAGATAATTTGGAAATACTCTGTTATAATTGTTATTTCCTTATATCAGGTAATGTATTTGGTAGAGATAAGAGGATGCCAAAGGATTGGCTTAAAAAATTAGGTAAAGGATATGAAGGTATAAAAGTAGATGATGATGGTTATCCTATTAATTTAAAAGAGTTCGATAAAGTAAATATAGACCCAGATAAAATTGATAATGATATTGTATTACCCGAAGGTAGTCCATTAACGTATAGGGATATATTTGAAGAGGTAAAAAAGAGAGAAGTAGAAAAAGACCAAAAAGAGCACTATATAAAACATAAAAAGGAAAAAAATGAATAAGAGTATAATATATAAAAACAAAAATATTTTATTTAAAAATCTTTTAGAAACAGGCTATAACATGGATAAATTTATAATTGATGGTACAATATTTTCTAGACCAGACCATCAATATGAGTTATTCTATAAACATTTAAAACCCGGTGATATAGTTTGGGATATAGGTGCATATATTGGTACATTTGCAATACCTTTTTCAATAACAGGACATAAAGTTTATGCGTTTGAAGGTTTCCCTGATAATTTCAATAAACTTGTTGAAAACTGCAAACCCTATGATATTGAATGTCATCTTTGCGCACTGAGCAATGAAAATAAAACTATATATACAACTTTTGGAGATTGTCAGGACCAAAAAATTACAAAACAAAGCAATATAAATTATGTTAAATTTGATGAATATGTTTCAAATCATAATATACCAGACCCAAAATTTGTAAAAATAGATATAGAAGGTAATGAAAGTTTAGCTTTACTTGAAATGACAAATACATTAGAAAATATAAGACCAATATGGCAAATAGGTTATCACCATCCAGGAGAAATAATTAACAATGAGAAATATCCAAAATTTATAAAGACTGAAGATGGTGGTTTTGATTTTCAGAGATTTGAAGAGTTAGACTATATTGTCTATAATTTAAAAACACGTAAACATTCTAAATTCATATGGGGAGATAGTAATGGCGAATATATGTGTATACCAAAAGAAAGAGTAAAGCTATGAGTAAAATGAGAAAAATTGCTGGAGTTAAAGTAAGAGAACTTAACAAACCAGTTGAAATGAAAATTATAACAAAAGCACCAAGTAAATGGTTATTGAAAGATATGGAAACAGGCCAAACTTATATAGGTACAGGTAAAAAAACAATAGGAGACCAATGGAGGGAAATAAATGAAGAGAAGTATAATTGGTTAGAGGAAAGAACAGCAAAACAATATAAAAGCGCTGCTCTTGGAGCATTTATAGGTTGGGTAGGTATAATCTTATTGTGCTTAATTATGTTATTGTACTCTGGCTGTTTAAAAACAGAAACCATAGAAAATGTAAATGACGATGAAATAAACTTATCTTATCAAGATGAAAATGTAATGTGGATAGGTGATAACGGAGACACTATATGGGAATAAAAGAAAAAATTAAAAGAGCATATAAGATAGATATATCCAAAGCACCAGAAGATTGGAAATCAAAACACCCAGTCCACCCTCTCTCAAAAACACCCGGGGGCGCGGCGGTATACGTAGAATATAAGACCAATGAATTAAAAGTTTACGAAAACGTCAAATATCCAGATGCGTATATAAAACGTATATGGAGTATGGACGTAAATGAAAGGATAAAAGATATATGGACTATAGTATAATGATATTGTTGGCGGTTATAACATTGACAATCCTATTGGGTAGATATGCGCTAGCAGAAGGTAGAAAAATAGAACAACGTAAAATCGATAAAAAAAACGACCCTTATAATGGTAAAACTAAAACCGGAGCATTATCACCAACAGGTGCTAGGCAAGAAAATGATTAAATTATGTAAAGAATATCCGTATTATACAGCATTCATATTATTGGCTATATTAAAGGTATTGGGAATAATAGAATTGAGTTGGTGGATAATAACAATCCCTATATGGTGGTGGTGGCCAATGGCAATTGCAGTAACATTATTCGTAATTACAGTATTGGTTATAGAAGAGATTATTAAGATACGGAAAAACAATTGATGATAGTAATAGGATTAATAGTAGCTATAGGATATATAGCACTAATGGTATATACCCTATGGGATATCGAAACACTAAACGACGATGACCCTAGGTTCTAATACGGGTCTATGGTCATAGCCTCTTCTCGTATATCAAGAGTACTCATATACTAGTTTCTTGGAGGATAACGATGGATATATATGGATATATGGAATATAAGATATGGCAGAATTTGAATTAGACCTGGCACAAGCGCGTCGTAGTCGCATTTTTATACGGCTAGAGAGCATATCTGAGGGGTTGTGTATGATACGTTACCCAAAAAATAAACGCTGTTATACGCTCTCTAACACTGTGAAATAGCGTAATACATGCCTGCTTAGACAGCTTCTTTGACATGCTAGACCCCTATGCTTAGATACTCTCTATTACACTCCTGGAGCCTATGCTTAAACGCTCTCTAATCTACCCATGCTTAGACACTCTCTAATGCCTTGGGAAAAAGGTTGACACATTGTCATGGTATTTAGACAAATTGTCATTGAAAAAATTTCATTATGTCAGTTATATAGCGTATATTAGTAGTATAAATCATTAATCAGAATAACCTATCATGAAAAAAACCTTCGGTAATTACTCAATCACACTGGACCAACACTCAAACATCATATGCTTAAACAAAAATAACATGTTATTCCAATCAATTCAGGCCACAGCACAAACATCAGGCTCTGTATTTAAGGACTATACAACCAAATTAGAGAAACATGTTAATAAAATCAAATCATATTGTTAATAACTTTGTGAAAAAAGGCGGTAAAATCCTTTCATATGTCAGAAATTTTACGTACCTTTATAGTATAAAGGATATAAATTAAAATAGTAATAACAAAAATAACCTAACAATGCAAAAATTATTTTTTCAACCTACATCGGACACCACATTTACAAATACATATGGTGACGTATATACGGTTAAGGCCAATACGAAGGCTGCAGAGAAATGCAAATATTCGTTTAGAAATGAAATACTGTTATCTGTAAAATTAGAAGGCAGTGCAACAACTTATGGTACAGCCTCTTCAGGTACACTATCTAAGTTCAGTGAAGAATTACTTCTTACAAATCTTAAAAAAGCTAAGGTAGAAGACCCTACACTCCCTAAGGAACAGATAGAACTTATGAATTTTATTAAAGAATCGGGAGAACTTAAACCTGATATACTGAAAATGCAGGCCATTAAGTGGAAGTACTTAATGAGGTCGGCTATGAGGGGTAAGAATATATTAATGACTGGACCTGCTGGTTGTGGTAAGACAATGGCTGCAAAAGCGGTATCTGAAGTATTGGATAAACCATCCTTTTACTTTAACCTCGGTGCTACTCAGGACCCTAGGTCTACTCTTATAGGAAATACACACTTCAATAAAAAGGACGGAACGTTCTTCTCTGAAGCTCTATTCGTCAAAGCTATACAAACCGAAAATGCCATTATACTTTTAGATGAATTATCAAGAGCTCACCCTGATGCCCACAACATTTTAATGACGGTATTAGATGAAGGCCAAAGATATTTAAGACTAGATGAAGCTGATGGCTCGCCTACTATAACAGTGGCAAAAGGAGTTACGTTTATAGCTACTGCTAATATAGGTAATGAATATACAGCTACTAGAGTTATGGATAGAGCATTGATAGATAGATTCACTATAGTAGAGATGGATGTATTAGATAAGGAACAGGAAATAGATTTACTCACTTATCTATATCCAAACTTAAATGGAAATTCAATAGAGGCTATAGGGGATATAGTAGGTGGAACACGTATAGAACTAAACACCGAATCACCACGTATATCAACTATGATATCTACAAGAAATAGTGTAGAGATGGCTAGCTTAATTTACGATGGCTTCTCATTAGATGAGGCAGCAGAGGTTTGCATCTACCCACAATTCGATAACGCAGGTGGTCTGGATTCGGAAAGAACATTCGTAAAACAACTCGTTCAAAAATGGTCTTACGACAAGGAAACGCTAGACGACGGAAACGACGAATTATTTAACACAGATGATATGGAAAACGCAAAATAGGTTGTTAGGGGCAATTAGCCGAAGGATAGCTTAGATACTCTCTAACGCTGTCCCTAGCTAATTGTTTGTAAGCAGCGGACCATGACAGTATGTCATAACGCTATAGGCTACTCCCACATCGGGGCTGAAATTTTGTCCCTAGAAACAACTGTTTAAGACATGATGGTAAACCATCAGATAAAATAAAGTCAACAATTAAAAATAATAGATATGAAAGAAATGTATAACGAAATCAAACAACAAATAAAGTCAAGGATTAAATTCGACCCACCCCATCTATTGCGCAAAGATAAGAATACTATACGTGCTCTATATGGAAACAAGGCCGGCGTATACAGATATATACTATATGGTATTGTTATCTACATTGGCCAATCTCAAGGTAACATATATTTACGAGGTCGTTCTTTTATAAGGTGTATCATCAAGCTTCTATCAGGTACCACTGATGTATCTGAAAGTCATTCACCTAAATTCCTTAAAAAAGGATATACTGAAAATGATTTAGATAATGTAATTGTTGAATATATGATAACCCCATCTGCTATGTCTCATTTAACTGAAAACATTCTTTTGGATTTACATTACGAAGAATATGGTTGCTATCCAATATTAAATACTATAACATCATAATATGAAAAAAAGTAAAAGACAAAAACAGATAGACTTATTAGAAGCACTACTAAAAAGAATAAAGACAAACTATAAAAAGGGTTACGCAGGAGATAAATTTATTGCCACGTCACAAGAAGTATATGATAACAATATACGCTGGGTACAAGAGAAGATAGATGAAGTAGCAGGAGGTGATGTTAACCTAGATTCAGGGGGGTTAACTAAAGATGATATGATTCTGGCAAACGGTATGTGGACTCGTCATGCATTACCCTTCCGTCAAGGATAATAACCACAATATAATTTTTATATGTCGTAAATATTTGTTATATTTATATATACAATATTATTAAAGCAAGTCGATAGGTAGCTTCATGTCAACAAAATAATAGGAGAAACATTATGGAAACAATTTATACAGTTTTAATTACACTTGGGGTAGTGGCTTTTATAGCTACTGTTTGGGGTGTGATAAGGTTGAGCAGAAGGGTCGCAGACTTGGAGCTAGTAAGAATGGAGTTGGTTGATTTGGAAGGACAGTTCAAACAACAACTTGAAAATGAAATTCAAGATAGAGAATCATTACAAGAAGATATACACAAAAGGTTTGATGAGTGGATAGCTTCTACTGATAGACGAACAGATAAGTTATGGGCAGAGTGGCATAACTTAAATGACAGAGTAAAAACGTTAAATAAAACAATAGAATAAGATATGGAGCTACCTATGGACGATAATAAGAAAAAATCAAAAACACTTAAGCAATTACGTAAGAATCTTAAGGTGCGTACCCTAAAGGATAATTTAGATTTTGTACCCGAGCCGCCGGGGCAATATGATAGGAAGCGCGACCAAGAATATAGTCAAGACAATTGGGACAATGCAGCTGAAGACTTAGGACCTAATCCAAATTCATTATTGAATCACGGATTAGAAGATACCAATCTTACCTATCCTGAGTTTGTAGAAAAATACTATCCTAAAGAAGAGATAACTGTTGACGGAGGTGAGATTGAAGTGACAGTAACACCAACTGAATTACAGATGATACACGCTAAGCTAGATAGGATAGATGGAAAAATAGAATATCTACTTAAATACCTAGAAATATGAGAAAGAATGGGGATGTAGCTCAGTTGGCTAGAGCGCTACACTTGCACTGTAGAAGTCGTGGGTTCGAGTCCCACCTTCTCCACAGCATGCCACATTGTCATTGTTTTATGACACATTGTCATTGAAATAATTTCATAATGTCGGAAAAATTGCGTACCTTTATAGTATAAATAAAGGATATAAATTAAAATAGAATAAATATGACAAATCAAAGATGGAAAGAATTGCAAACTGAAATTGCTAAATTAAAAGAACAAGATGATAGAACGACTGAAAGGATTGTTGCAGAATTAGATGCAGAGATTAAAGTTCCTTGTTCTCTAGAACAGGATACTGAATGGGCTAACGAATCAATATAATTATGAATACATTAAATACACTTCAAACATTAGTAGACGATTTACAACTTACTACTAGTTCAAATCAAAAAATAAAATGCTTGGAAGTATATTCTGAATTTGAAGATATAAAAAAGATACTAATTCAAATATATAGTCCTTATATACACTTTGGTGTAGGTTCTAAAAATTGTAAGAAATTATCTCATTTAGGTACCTCACATCCTCATGATACTATATTTAATTTACTACGCAGACTAGCTGATAGAACCTTTACAGGTCACTCGGCAATTGCAATGGTAAATGGATTTGTTGAAGCTAACAAGGAACACGAAGAACTTATATATAATATATTAGATAAAGATTTAAAAACTAGAACTGGAGCTAGCTTAATAAATAAAGCTATCCCTGGTTTAATACCACAATTCAAAGTTGCTTTGGCTCAAACTTTTGAAAAGGCACCAGACTTTGAAAATGAAGATTGGTATGCTAGTCAAAAGCTTGATGGTGTAAGATGCTTGGCTATAAATACTGATGGTGATATAAAATTTTATTCTCGTCAAGGAAATGAATTTGAAACACTAGATAAATTAAAATGGGATTTATCAGATAACTCACCTTTTGAAATGATGGAACCTAACACTGTACTTGATGGCGAGCTTTGTATAGTCGATGAAAATGGTAGTGAAGATTTTCAAAGTGTTATGAAAGAAATTAGACGTAAGGACCATACAATAGAAAATCCTATGTTTATTATATTCGACCAATTAACTTTGGAAGAATTTAATTCTCAAAAAAGTACAAGAACACTTACTGAAAGAAATGCTAATAAAATTTCAGGTAATCACTTCCAAACTTTAGAACACACAAAAATAGCAACTGAAGAAGAATTATTAATAGCACAGAAAGCTGCAGATGATTGTGGATATGAAGGTATCATGTTAAGAAAAGATATAGGCTATGAAGGCAAAAGAAGTAAGAATTTATTGAAGGTAAAAAAATTCCATGATGCAGAATATAAAGTTATCGATTGCGAAGAAGGTACTGTTCGTTATATTAAAGATGGAAAAGAAATAGAAGAAGTAATGTTAAGTAATATCATAATCGAACATAAAGGTAATAATGTTGGAGTTGGTTCTGGATTTACAATAGACCAACGAAAAGAATTTTATAAAGACCCTTCAAAAATTATGTTCAAAATAGTTACGGTACAATACTTTGAAGAATCACAGAACAAAGCTGGAGAATACTCATTGAGATTCCCAGTCTTAAAAATAATTCACGGAGATGAAAGAACAGTTTAACATATTACTAATAGCTCTATTGTTTGTGGCTTGTAGTAAAGAAGAGTATATACCTCTTGACCATGACTTTGAAATAGATGCCAGGTTACCTATAGACTCTAATGGTTATTATCATTTACAATTAGATAACGATTGGCAAACATTACATAGAATTTCTGGTAGTGTTCCATCTATAACACAAGATTATAATACAGCTAAAGTATATTGGTCAAGTTCTCATTTTTGGTACATCGGAGATACGTTAGGTTATATAGTACATCAAAACAATACACTAAACGATTACTATTATTATATGACACCAGACACTACTTACATTACTTGGTTCGAAGGACACGAAGTACCTATTGTAAATAGCATATCATACCAAACAAACGATGGAGAAATAAATACAATGATAGCACCTGTAAGGTCTATGATATACGATACATTAAGTATAAGAGCATATCCAGAATTTGCAGATGGTTATATAGGAAGTAAAATAGAAATAAAAATAATATTAAATTAAAAGTTATGAAAAATAAATTAACAATTTATATAGATATGGATGGCGTACTAGCCAACTTTGATAAAGCAGCAAAAGAGAATCCACATATTAAAAGACCAGATTTACATTTGGACTTCTCAACATTCGAACCTATAGTAGGTGCAGAGGATGCTGTCAAGAAACTTGAAGATATGGGTCACGACTTATTCATTGCAACAACACCTCCCTGGAACCACCCAGATGCTTGGGGTCAAAAAAGAAACTGGATTGAAAAATATTTCCCAACACTTAAAAGAAAAATGTTTTTAACTCACAGAAAAGATTTACTTAAAGGAGATATTCTTATAGACGATACAATATATAGAGGTCAAAGAGATTTTGAAGGAGAATTTATGTGGTTTGGTCAAGATGGTATGGACTGGCCTTATATAGTAGAAACAATAAAAACAATAACTAATTTACAAACATTAATAAAATAATTATGAAAAAACAAACACACACTTACAACTCAGGAGACATCGTAACATTTAAGTTTTTAACTGGCGATGTACACACAGGAAAAATTATAGATAGAACTTATAAGAAGGATGGAACGGCTGACTACAAAATTAGAGTAGAAGATAACAAAGGCTTTACAATATATCCTTGCATGACAGATGAAAGAATAATCAAAAGAAATAAGACTGCTAAACAAGCAAATAAAGATTTTGACCAAAAATATCGAGATACATTAATAAAAGAAAGAGATATGGCAAGAAAAAAGTCTAAGAAAAAAGTTAGCAAATCAAAATTAGATGATGCTATCAAAGCTCAACAAGATTTTACCAATGGTAAAGTATCAAATGAATAATGACAGGAGAAATCTTATATACAGATAATGATGAAGTTTATGAAATTAAAAGGACTATACCAGAACAGCAATTGAAAAATCCAGATATGAAAATACTAAAACAATTTTTTCATTGCGATACAGTATTGAGAAATCAAGGGAAGTTATATTTTTGTAATCACATAAAATGCGTAGAGTATGAAGAAGTTTAGTCCGTTAGCGGAAAAGAAAATAAAGCATTATGTATATTCATTACGTTGTAAAAAAACAAACAAGTATGCTTATCCAGGTAAAGGTAAACACTCTCGAGTATTCGAACATAGAAACTCAATGTATCTAACTGAATCAAGAAAAAATTCGTGGTTAAGAGAAAATGAATTCTATGAATATATACATTCAACGCATAGAACTAGTCAAGGAGCATACGAAGCTGAAGCGCTTTTAATTAGTATGCTTAATGAACATCCTGAACTTGTAATAGAAGGAGGTCTCCTTAATGAAGTACCAGGCCATCATGAAACAATGATGACAGCGGAAAGATATGATAAATTATATGGAGACAAAGGGGATTTTGATAGGGAAGAAATTGATAAGATATTTAGAAAGCAAAATAGACGTGGTGTTATATTAAACATCATGAGAAGTGAAAATACAAACAAAAGAAATAACACACCTTATAGAGAACTAGCTTTTGGTTATAGCAATGCAAATAAAGCAAGATTACATTTAGCTGAAGAAGTTTTTATAAGATTTAAGGGTTCGATTGTAGAACATTGGACAAACGTCAAATGGATTATAGACCCATGTAAAGGTAGCGTATGGCACGGTAAGAAAATGGATTCAGATTTAGCTCCAACAAGAATGACAGGCAAAGCAAGAAATTCACAGGCTTCAGCAATATATCTAAATATTGATATGAATTATAATAACACTAAAATAAAAAAACAAACAACATGACAAAATTAATTTGGAAACTTTACAACACAGGTAAAATAAGTTTGAAGGCAGCAGTAGAGTTATTAGCTGTACACGACAGAAGAAAAGAATTACAGTATAAAAATAAATAATATGATAGAATTAACAATACAAATATTAGGAATGACATGGTGCGCTCTTTGTTTAGGGTGTATCGTATGGACACTTGGTAGTTATATCAAAAACAAAACAGAATAAATATGGGATTTAATAAAATTTATATCGATTTCGATAAAATAATTTCTGAATGGAAAGAATACGGCGCACAAGGTGTTGCTGATATGTATCAGAAATATGATGGAGTTATTATGACAGATAAACAGTCTATGGTATTTGGTAGGATTATGGAAAAAGAAATTTCTAATAAAGAAAAAAATAATCTTATTGAAGTTTATATCGAACAACTCTTAGAAGGTTTACATAAAATAAACTAATAATTATTTTTCTATCTCGGAAAAATTTGATATATTAGTAAATATAAAATAAATCAGGGGCTAGTCGAAAACCCTATTTAATAGAGTAGACATAATGCTAAATATAAAATAAAATGGCAGACAAATTTAACCCAAAAAAGTACGGAAAATTATGGTCAACTGTTGACTGTGAACTAATTCAAGGAATCAAAGCAAAGGTACCTACAGGAGATGCTAATCAACCATTGATTGGTACATTTATAATCGGAGGTAAGAGATTCGAATTAACTTATTCAGAAACTAATAGAGTTATTGAAACTATGTTAGATATGCAGAATGTATATAAGAAAGCTCAAAGGCTTGGAATGCTTGATAAAGGTACGGGGACATGGAGAGGATAATGATAGCACTATCAATAATTTTAAGTTATATATTAGGTTGTAC
>Ga0098034_1000599_pt1 | contig 14894 bp, 16 predicted proteins | sample 2_EtaG_FD_77062 | JGI IMG/M metagenome (GOLD analysis project Ga0098034, IMG submission 77062) | Marine viral communities from the Subarctic Pacific Ocean - 2_ETSP_OMZ_AT15125 metaG | ecosystem: Environmental > Aquatic > Marine > Oceanic | place: Pacific Ocean | collected 2015-01-07
ACCGTTTTCGACTACCGCCTGATACACCTGCGATTCGATGAATCGAACCAACAGGCTGTCTAGCAACGCCTTGGCATCCGGTTCATACAGGTAGTCCCAGCTTCCGGGACGGGCGTTTTCTTCGTCATGCTTAGCGTCTGCGCCCATATCGGACGACAGAGGAAGAAGCTGACGCACTACCGGCCGCTGCGTCATGGTGTTAACGAATTCGTTATACACCACGTACAGGCGGTCTAGGCGTCCTTCGTCGTACGCTTCGAGCATCACCTTAACACTACCGATCAGACCCTCGACGGTCGGTGACTCTCCTAATCCGCTTTTCGCAGCAATCAAGTTGCCGCCGTAGTTGCGGAAGAAGGCACCGGCCTTCGAGCCGAGGGCGCAGAAGTCTAGCTCAGCGCCTTGCTGCTTCCAGGCAACAGCGTCTTTCACCACTGCCTTAAACAGGTTGACGTTTAAGCCGCCACACAGGCCACGGTCGGTGGAAACCACAATGTAACCAACGCGCTTTACCTCGCTACGCTCGACCATATAGTCGTGCTTGTACTCGGGGTTTGCGTCGGCAATGTGGCCTACCACGTTACGAATCTGCTTGGCGTACGGCTGGCCAGCCTTCATCAGATCTTGCGCTTTACGCATTTTCGATGCAGCCACCATTTCCATGGCACTGGTAATCTTCTGCGTATTTTTAATGCTCCCGATCTGGGTGCGTATCTCTTTTGCAGCTGCCATAGCGATCTACCCTTCGTTCGTGGCTCTCAGAAAGCATGCAAGCCCGCCCGCAGGCGGGCCGGACATTATCAGCTCTGAGTCGCCTTGAACTTCTCGAGACCTGACTTCAAGCCGTCCTGAATCTCGCCGTTGTAGTCGCCGGTCTGGTTGATCTTATCGAGCAGCTCGCTGTGCTCAGACTTCATGTAATCGTGCAGAGCACGTTCGAAGTCCAGCACCTTATCGACGCTCACGTCGTCCAGGTGGCCTTCGTTAGCGGCGTACAGAGACAGCGCCATTTCCGCCACTGACATCGGCGAGTACTGCTTCTGCTTCATCAGTTCGGTCACGCGTTGGCCGTGCTCGAGCTGCTTGCGCGTCGCTTCATCAAGGTCAGAGGCAAACTGCGAGAACGCCGCCAGTTCACGATACTGAGCCAGGGCTAGACGAACACCGCCACCCAGCTTCTTGATGATTTTGGTCTGCGCAGCACCACCTACACGAGAAACCGAGAGACCTGCGTTAATCGCCGGACGAATACCGGAGTTAAACAGGTTGGTTTCCAGGAAGATCTGACCATCGGTGATGGAGATAACGTTGGTCGGAACGAACGCCGATACGTCACCACCTTGTGTTTCGATGATCGGCAGTGCAGTCAAGGAACCGGTTTTGCCTTTCACCTCACCGTTGGTGAACTTCTCAACGTAGTCAGCGTTAACGCGCGCAGCGCGCTCCAGCAGACGTGAGTGGAGATAGAACACGTCACCCGGGTAAGCTTCACGGCCCGGCGGACGACGCAGCAGCAGCGATACCTGACGGTAGGCAACGGCCTGCTTGGAGAGATCGTCATACACGATCAGCGCGTCTTCACCGCGGTCACGGAAGTACTCGCCCATGGTGCAGCCAGAGTAAGCGGCCAGGAACTGCATCGGTGCCGGATCGGCAGCGCCTGCAGCGACGATGATGGTGTGTTCCAACGCGCCGTGCTCTTCGAGCTTGCGAACGACGTTAGCAATGGTCGACTGCTTCTGACCGATCGCTACGTAGACACAGGTAACGCCCTTGCCTTTCTGGTTGATGATCGCATCGATGGCAATGGCAGATTTACCAATCTGACGGTCACCGATGATCAGCTCACGCTGACCACGACCGATTGGCACCATGGCATCGATAGATTTCAAACCAGTTTGGATCGGCTCATCAACGGACTGACGGGTGATAACGCCGGGCGCTACTTTTTCTACCGCGTCGGTCATTTTAGCGTTGATATCGCCCTTGCCATCGATGGGATTACCCAGCGCATCGACAACGCGACCAATCAGCTCAGGGCCTACCGGAACTTCAAGAATGCGACCGGTACACTGAGCGGTCATGCCTTCTTCAAGCTGCAGGTAGTCACCCAGGACAACGGCACCCACGGAGTCGCGCTCCAGGTTCAGTACCATGCCAAAGATGCTGTTGGGGAATTCGATCATTTCACCGAACATCGCGTCTTCGAGGCCGTGAATTTTCACGATACCGTCGGAAACGCTGACGATGGTGCCCTGATTACGGGCTTCGGATGCGACGTCAAGCTTCTCAATTCGCTGCTTGATGATGTCGCTGATCTCGGAAGGATTCAGTTGCTGCATGCCATGTCCCTCAGACTCAAGCGGTCAGCGCTTCGGAAAGCCGGTTCAATCGACCACGCACCGACCCGTCAATGACGGTATCGCCGGCACGCAGGATGACACCGCCAATAAGCGACTTGTCCACCTGAGTAGTAATGGAGATTTCGCGATTCAAACGTTTCTTGAGCGCGTCTGCTAGCTTGGTCTGCTGTTCGCCGTCCAGCTCATAGGCGGACGTAACGGTCACTTCAACACGCTGTTCATGTTCGGCACGCAGGTACTCGAACTGTTCAGCGATAAAGGGCAGTGCCGTCAGGCGACCTTGGTCGGCCAAGGTATCCAAAAAGCGTGACAAATCGTCGTTCTGCTGTTCCGGCAACATATCGGAAAGCAGCGCTACTTTTTTGTCATTCTCAAGTTTTGGACTGCCCATCAAGCGACGAAAGTCGCTGTTAGCAACCGCAGCGCTTAAAAAACTAAGCGCCTGAGACCAGCTATCAAGCGCCTCATGATCACGCGCGTATTCAAACGCCGCCTTAGCGTAAGGACGAGCGACGGTAAGTAATTCCGCCATGGGTCACCTCCTTACAGTTCAGCAGCAAGCTCATCAAGTAACTTGCGATGTGCTTTCTCGTCGACCGAAGCTTCTAATACACGCTCGGCACCAAGGATGGCGAGGTGAGAAACCTGGGCACGAAGCTCGTCTTTTGCACGATTCACTTCTTGCTCAATTTCGGAACGAGCGCTTGCCATCAGGCGTTCGCCTTCAGCGCGAGCCTGTTCGCGTGCTTCTTCGATCATTTGAGCAGAGCGCTTGTTGGCTTGCTCGAGAATTTGAGAAGCCTGCTCCTTGCTTTCACGCAGCGTTTGCTCAGCGCGCTCTTGAGCTAGCTCAAGGTCGCGAGTCGCACGGCTGGCTGCGTCCAAGCCATCAGCAATCTTTTTCTGACGCTCATGAAGCGCGTTGCTGATCGGAGGCCACACATACTTTATGCAAAACCAGACAAAGATCGCGAAGGCGATCGTCTGCCCGATAAGCGTCATGTTGATATTCACAGGGATGTACCTCTGACAAGTTCGTGGCGACCGGAGTGAAACAAAACCGAGCGGGTTAGCCGCTCGGCGATGCAATCATTAACCGGCAACAACGAAGATCAGGTACATCGCGATACCAACACCGATCATCGGAACGGCGTCCAGCAGACCGGCCATCAGGAAGGTTTTGGTCTGCAGTTGGTCGCCCAGCTCAGGTTGACGTGCAGTGGACTCGATCAGTTTGCCACCGAGGATAGCGAAACCGATACCGGTGCCCAAAGCGCCCAAGCCGATCATGATGGAGGCAGCAATGTAGATAAGTTCCATGGTAATGCTCCTAGTTTTTCAAGTTTAAGTGCAAGGTTGAGGGTTAAGGTTAAGGGTTAATCTCACGCAAGCGGTGCGCTTAGTGATGCTCGTGAGCAGCACTGAGGTACACGACGGACAGAACAGTAAAAATGAATGCCTGCAGGACAACGATCAGAATATGGAAAATCGCCCACGGCACATCCAACAGCCAAATTGCCCAGAACGGCAGCATGGCAATCAGAATGAAGATAACTTCACCCGCAAACATGTTGCCGAATAGACGCATTGCCAAGCTGAACGGCTTCACCAGCAGAGCGACAATTTCAAGCAACAGGTTGAAAGGAATCAGCGCCCAATGGTTGAACGGCGTCAACGACAGCTCCTTGGCAAATCCACCTACGCCTTTCACTTTGAAGCTGTAGTAGAGAATGAGGCCAAAGACGCCCAACGCTAAGCCTAGGGTGGCGTTAACGTCTGTTGTCGGCACGATTTTCATATAATCGACGCCTAACTTGCTGAACAACACCGGGAAGTAATCGACCGGAATGATTTTCAGCGTGTTCATGAAGAGAATCCACACGAACAGCGTCAGCGCTAGAGGGGCAATAATAGGATTGTGCCCCTTGAACGCACCTTTAATCATGTCTTCTACGAACTCGAAGACCATCTCAACGGCGTTTTGCAAACCGCCAGGCACCCCAGTAGTCGCCATTTTACCGGCTTTACGGAATAGGAAAATGAACAGCAAGCCCATGGCAATCGACCAGCCCATGGTATCCAAGTGGATCGCCCAAAAGCCCATTTCACTTGCTTCTTCAGCAGAGTGCGCCAACGACCAGCCATTCTCTGGGTGCTTACCAAAGGTTAAATTCTGCAAGTGGTGCTGGATATAGTAAGTCGTTGAGACTTCGTTACCTGCGGCCATAGACATGTCACCTCAATTAGTTGCGCGGTGCCTTAGCATCAGCAATGGAGCCAGCCAATGTGTCAGAACAATCGCGACATAAGCGCTAAAAAAGAAAGCTGGGTTTGAGGGGGGCACGGCAACAAATACGGCTGTAAAGAGTGCCACCGTCAAACCAAACTTACCTGCCTCGGCGCGCAGCAGCATCGCTGACCGCTGAGAAACGTTCGTATGTAAAAACCCCATCCGATAGACAAAAAAGGCATGTGGCAACAATGCGACAAGGGCGCCTTTCAGTACTGAGGTCACGCCCGCTAGCTGTGTCGATGAATACGCAAGCAACATAGCCATCAGCGTCACTAGCAGTTGAATAATGGCCAACCGTAGGATGTACGCTTTACGTCGCTGGGTCTCAATTCGCTGCATATTTCCCCAGTACGTCAAATGAACGGCCATTATTGCTTTGGCAGATAGGTGACTTAACACCAACCTGCACAAATCTTGCGCGATTATAGGGAAGCGCTATCACACCTTCAACCGAAGTTGCACGGAATTCGCGCGTTTCAGCCTCGACTTGCGACCAAAGGGCTAAAAATAGGCCGTATCTTTCATTAGCGTGCTATTTAATATGCGCTAGAATTCCATCCAGCTCTTCAAGGCTTGTATAACGAATAGTGACTCGGCCTTTGCCTTTTTGACCATGATCAATCGAAACAGGCGCGCCGAGAAGCTCGCCCAGATGGGTTTCTAAGCGGGCCACATCAGGTGTTTTGGCTGACTGCTTGGCAGAAGATACAGGCGCCTGATGGGTTTGCACCTTTTTCACCAGCGCTTCGGTGTCGCGCACGGTAAGGTCTTTATTGACCACTTCATGGGCGACTTGGCGCTGCTGTGCACTGGTTAACGAGAGCAGTGCGCGAGCGTGACCCATATCTAAATCGCCCCGCTCTAGCAGGGTTTGCACCTCTGGGTCGAGGGCCAGCAGACGAAGTAAGTTGGCAACCTGGGTACGAGACTTACCCACTGCATCAGCAATCTGTTGCTGAGTGAGCTCAAATTCATCGCCCAAACGCTTCAGCGCAATCGCTTCTTCAATCGCGTTGAGGTTTTCCCGCTGGATGTTTTCAATCAGCGCTAAGGCCAGCGCGACTTCATCACTCACATGGCGTATGACCGCCGGAATAACGTCCAGCTCGGCCAGTTGCGCGGCGCGCCAGCGGCGCTCACCGGCAATAATTTCATAGCGGTCTTTACCTACCGGACGCACCACGATGGGCTGCATCACGCCTTGGGCACGGATCGAGTCGGCAAGCTCTTCCAGGGCTTCAGGCTGGATGTCTCGGCGCGGCTGATACTTCCCACGCATCAGTTGCCCAAGTGGCAGACGCTCCAGGCGTTCAGCCATTGCGTCATCCACCGCCACGTCTGGCATCGGGGCGTCGGCGCTCTCAAGCGTTGCGCCACCGGTCAGGTCTAAACTGTCACGACGACGTGCGCCCGCACCAATCAGGGCATCCAGGCCACGTCCTAGCGCGCGTTTACGCGTCATTCGCTTTCCCTCGTACTTTTAACGTTATGTACTTTGAACGCTACAGCGGCAACCGTTACAGCGATAGACGCCGAATCATCTCTTTGGCCAACACGCGATAGGCTTGGCTCCCCCGCGAAAAACGCGCGTATTGAGTGACCGGTACGCCGTGGCTTGGCGCTTCAGCGACTTTCACGTTGCGCGGAATCGTCGTTTTCAAAAGCGCATCGCCGAAAAAGTCGCGTAGCTGCTTATCTACTTCTCGGGTGAGACTGGTGCGCTTATCGTACATGGTGCGCAAAATGCCGGAGACAGCCAGCTCAGGATTCACGCTTTGCTTGATCTGCTCCACCGTATCCAGCAGCGCCGAGAGCCCCTCTAGGGCGTAAAATTCACACTGTAGCGGAATCAGTACGCCATGCGCGGCGGTGAGCGCATTCACCGTCAGCATATTCAGCGATGGTGGGCAGTCGATCAGCACCACGTCGTAATCGTCCGCGACGCTGGCAAGTGCAAGCGATAGGCGGCTTTGACGTTGGTCGCTATCCAGTAATTCCACTTCCGCGGCGGTCAGGTCGCCGTTACCGGGTAGAACATCGTAATGAACCGGCAGCCCGCGAACGATAACCTCGCCCGCAGTGGCTTCGCCAAGCAACACGTCCAGCACGCTTTTCTCAAGATCGTACTTGTCGATCCCGCTGCCCATGCTGGCATGGCCCTGTGGATCCAAGTCCACCAGCAGTACGCGGCGGTCAAGAGCAGCCAGGCTGGCGGCCAGGTTAACGGCTGAAGTGGTCTTGCCCACGCCGCCTTTTTGGTTGGTCAGGGCAATGATCTGGCTCACTACTCAACTCCTTTTGGGGTCAGGATCAACAGCTGCCGCTCGGCCGTTTCAAAGGGTACATTCAACAGGTGGCGCTCGCTGAGTTCAATGCCTTCCGGCAGGTTACGCAGCTCGTCATCAGCACCGGGGCCTTTCATTGCTAGCCACTGGCCATTTGCAGATGGCAGGGGGCGCGTTAGCGTCACGAAATCCACCAAACTGGCAAACGCACGTGAGATCACCTGATCAAAGTGCTGGCCGGTGAACTGCTCTACCCGTGCCTGAGTAGGCGTCACGTTCGTCAGCGCCAACTCCATCACCGCTTGGCGCTGGAAGCGGACTTTCTTGCCATTGCTATCCAGCAGCGTCACCTGAAGTTCGGGCTTCATAATCGCGAGTACCAAGCCGGGTAACCCAGGCCCTGCCCCCACATCCAGCAGCGTTGGGCCGTGAACGTAGGGAGCAACGGCGGCGCTATCCAGTACGTGACGCGAGACCATTTCTTCAACATCACGCACTGCGGTGAGGTTATAAGCCCGGTTCCACTTGTGCAACAGCGCCAGTAAACCAAGCAGTTGCTCTCTCTGTTCAGCGCTAATCACAACCCCTAGCGCTGATAGGCCTTGATCAAGTCGTGATGCAACGCCATTGGGTAAGCTGTTGACCAGCGGCTGGAGTCGACTCATCCGTTGGCCACCTCGGCGTTAGTAATCAGGCGGCGTTTTTTCAGATGCACGAGCAGAATCGATATGGCTGCGGGCGTTACCCCAGAAATCCTGGCTGCATGTGCAAGGGTTTCTGGACGGGTGTCGCTGAGTTTTTGGCGAATCTCGTTGGAGAGACCTTCCACCCGGTGATAATCAAGTTCCGCAGGCAGCGGCGTAGCTTCATGACGCTTAAGCTTATCGATCTCATCCTGCTGACGATCAATATAGCCCTGATATTTGGCTTGAATTTGCACCTGTTCGGCCACGGCTTCGTCGTGTACGTCACCGCTTTCCATACCGGGGAGCGAGGTAATATCGGCATACGTCAGCTCAGGGCGTTTCAGCAAATCACTTAAGCAGTACTCTCGGGGTAGCGGCCTGCCGGTTTTTTCAGCGATTTTTTCCGCCGCCGGGCTATTGGGTTGCACCCAAGTGGTGGCCAAGCGTGCAGTTTCCCGCTCGATGGCTTCGCGCTTTTGACTAAATGCGGCCCAGCGCGTGTCGTCGACTAAGCCTAGCTTGCGGCCTTTTTCGGTCAGGCGCAGATCGGCATTGTCTTCACGCAGCAGCAGTCGATATTACGCCCGCGAAGTAAACATGCGGTAGGGCTCTTTGGTGCCCATGGTGATTAAGTCGTCTACCAAAACGCCGAGGTAGGCTTCATCACGGCGGGGGTACCAAGCGTCGAGCTGTTTAGCGCGGCGAGCGGCGTTTAAACCCGCCAGTAGCCCCTGGGCACCTGCTTCTTCATAACCAGTTGTGCCGTTGATTTGCCCGGCAAAAAACAGGTTGTGGATAAATTTGGTTTCCAGCGAGTGTTTCAAATCCCGTGGATCAAAGAAATCGTACTCAATGGCATAGCCAGGACGCGTGATGTGTGCGTTTTCTAACCCTTTGATCGAGCGCACCACCTGCAGCTGCACATCAAACGGCAGCGAGGTCGAGATGCCGTTTGGATAGAGCTCGTGGGTATCCAGGCCTTCAGGCTCGATGAACACCTGATGGCTCGATTTGTCGGCAAAGCGGTGCACTTTGTCTTCAATTGAGGGGCAGTAGCGCGGGCCGATCCCTTCAATCACGCCAGAGTACATTGGCGAGCGATCCAAGTTACCCAGAATAATCTCGTGGGTGCGCTCGTTGGTGTGGGCGATATGGCAGCTCACCTGCTGGGGATGCATCTCCCGCGAGCCGAGGTAAGACATCACCGGCGTTGGGGTATCACCCGGCTGCTCTTCCAACTGCGAAAAATCGACGGTTTTGGCATCGATACGCGGCGGCGTGCCGGTTTTGAGCCGGTCAACATGAAACGGCAACGCACGCAGTCGTTCTGCCAGCGCGTTGGAGGGCGGGTCACCCGCGCGGCCTCCGCGGCTTTGATCCAACCCGATGTGGATAACGCCACCCAGGAAGGTACCGGTTGAGAGCACAACGGATTCTGCGTGAAAGCGAATGCCGGTTTCAGTCACGACGCCGCGTACGGTGTCGTTATCCACAATGAGATCACCTGCCGCCTGCTGAAAAATCGTCAGGTTGGGCTGGTTTTCCAGCATGCCGCGAATGGCGGCTTTGTAGCGGATGCGGTCGGCCTGGGCACGGGTTGCGCGCACCGCTGGCCCTTTGCGTGCGTTGAGCACACGAAACTGGATGCCGCCTAAATCCGTGGCTAGCCCCATTGTACCGCCGAGCGCATCAATTTCTTTCACCAAATGGCTTTTGCCGATGCCGCCAATGGCGGGATTGCACGACATTTGGCCAAGCGTCTCGATGTTGTGGGTTAGCAATAGGGTTTGACAGCCCATACGAGCAGAGGCCAGTGCGGCTTCAGTTCCCGCATGGCCACCGCCGATGACAATCACGTCAAAGCGGTCGGGGTAGTTCAAGAGACACCTCGTCTTGTGCCTGTTGGCACGGATGATGTGGTCAGCATATCGGTGCTGATGGAATAAGCCCGCCAGTATAAACCTCCTGTGGGTAACCGTCAGGTTTTTCCACACCCCGGTTTAAGGGTTCTGTCTTTATTAATAACAAAATAAAAATAAATAAGAGAAGTTCTGTTGATGTAGTAACTACTGGTGTGGACAAAATCTGTTGATAAGTCTACTAACGCTAGTTTTATCAATATTTTACATTGTTGACCTTTAGGTGATTAAGCAGCGGAGTGCCTGCGTAGAAGCGGTGTTGGAGCTGTGGATGAAAGTGCGACTTACCCACAAGGCTGACTGACAACGGGTTATCCACCGCTGGGTACCTGGCTTGTTACCGCACCTGTGAACAACCTGCTTCACATACTCAAATCATGCTGATAAGCGCTCATGGTGGGCTTCGTGGCGAAGTAGCGAGGAGCGTGTAAAAAATAGTATCCACAGGCAAAAAAAAATGGCCTGTCATGAAGACAGGCCATTAGATAGGACGTTTTAAGCGCAATATTGGCGATTTAAGAGCGCATGGTTAGCACGACATTAGTGCTTCAGTACCCGTGCCAGGAACGACTGAGTGCGTTCGTGTTGAGGGGAATCGAAGAGCTGCTCAGGGGTGCCTTGTTCGGCAATTTCGCCTTTATGGATAAAGATGATGCGGTCGGCTACCTCACGTGCAAAGCCCATCTCGTGAGTAACAATCACCATGGTCATACCCTCTTTGGCAAGCTCCCGCATGGCGTCTAGCACTTCGCCAATCATCTCGGGGTCAAGGGCTGAGGTTGGCTCATCAAACAGCATGAGGCGCGGCTCCATGGCCAACGCACGCGCCAGCGCCACACGCTGCTGCTGGCCACCGGAGAGCTGGCTGGGGTACTTATTTGCCTGGTCGGCAATACCTACGCGATCAAGTAGCCGCTTGGCAGTCTCTTCGGCATCCTGACGGCTCCAGCCACGCACCTTCATCGGTGCGAGAGTGACGTTATCGAGTACGCTAAGATGCGGGAACAGATTGAACTGCTGAAACACCATGCCCACTTCGGTGCGGATGGTTTGTAGCGCCTGACTGCTTTTACCGTTCGGTAGCAGCGTATTGCCGTCCACATCCAGGCTGCCTGACTGAAACTCTTCTAAGCCGTTGATACAGCGAATGAGTGTGGATTTACCCGAGCCGCTGGCCCCGATGACCACGACGACTTCACCAGGCACAATTTCCAGGTCGATATCTTTGAGTACGTGCAGGCTGCCAAAGTGCTTGTGGAGCTTTTGCATACGCACAATGGGCGTTTGAGTAGAAGTCATTGTGCGCTCCTTATTGTCCGGCGAGGCCGCGGCGCTCGATTTGGCGCAGCACCAGTGAGAGGGTCCAGGTAATGGCGAGATACATCAGTGCCACCATGAAGTAGACCTCCAGTGCGGTGAAGGTGGTGGCGATATAGATCTGCCCTTGGCGTACCAGCTCACTGACCCCGATGACGGAGAAAAGCGAGGTATCTTTGATACTGATAATGCCCTGGTTACCCAGCGGTGGAATCATACGGCGCAGTGCCTGCGGCCAGATCACATAGCGGAACGCCTGCACCCGAGAGAGGCCAAGCGATAGCGATGCTTCCCGCTGGCCGCGCTCGATGGACTGAACGCCGCCGCGCACAATTTCAGAGATATAGGCACCGGAGTTGACGGCAATGGCCGCTATACCCGCTACCAGGGCGTTGATGGGCCCACCCAACAGTTGCGGCAAGCCGTAAAAGATAAACAGCACTTGGACCAAAATAGGGGTGCCGCGGAATACTTCAACATACACAACCGCAGGCCAGCGCAGCCAGCGTACCGGGCTAATACGCAGTAACCCAAAGAAAATACCGATGAAAAAACCAATCGCCAGGCCGCCAAATGAAATCAGTAGTGTCCAGGGAATACCGGGTAACAAGTAGGGGATCGACCCGAATGCAGCCGACCAATCAAACTGAAAGTTAACGTCCACGCGTTATCTCCAGGCAAGAGGAACAACGACACAGGGCCGGGGGTAAATGGCCGCCCGGCCCTGTGGTGAGAGTCGCTTTAAGCGTTGGTTATGGCATATAGCGCTAATTACTCAGCGCTGGGTGCTTCACCGAACCACTTTGTGTAGATCTCATTGTAGGTGCCGTCTTCACGCATAGCGGCCAGCGCTTCGTTGGTCGGCTCTACCCACTCGCTGCCTTTGTGAAATACGATGCCGTACTGCTGACCTTCGTACAGCGGGCCGACGACTTTAGTGCGACCTTCGCCACGGGTTTGTGAGAAGTAAGCTACGTTGGGCGCATCGTAAAGTACGGCGTCGACGTTACGGCCCAGCAGCGCCATGTACATATCAGCGGTGCCTGGGTAGGGCGTGATATCGGCGTCTTCGCCAAGCTCTTGTTGTAAGAAGTCGTAGCTGGTGGAGCCGATTTTGGTGGCCACTGACAGTCCTTCGAGATCCTCGATGGAGGAGACCTCTTCGTTATCAGCACGTACGATGATTTGCAGACCGGAGTCGTAGTAGGGATCAGAGAAGTCAACGACCTGAGCACGCTCTTCGGTGATGGTCGTGCCAGCAATGGCAATTTCCTGGCTGCCGGTTTGCACCGCAGGAATGATGCCCGAGAACTCCATGGTGGTGAGGTTGACGTCAAAGCCAGCGCGATCAGCGACTTCATTGATGATGTCCATATCAAAACCGATCATTTCACCGGTCTCGGGGTCGAGCATCTCAAAGGGCACAAAGCTTGGGTCAGTGGCCACGTTGACGGTAGGCGTTTGTGCAAACGCGGTGGTACTGCCCAAACCCAGTGTGATGGCGGTCGCAATAGTAGAGGTAGTGAATAGGTGTTTCATTAGTTTCCCCATGTTTTATGTGGTTAGCCGCGCAATTTATAGAATTTTTTTTCTTATAAATTGGCTAGGCAACCGTTATTGACCTTTCAACCTTGGCGAGAAACCGCCAAGGCGTCAAGTCATGGGGAGGGGTTGTCACCAACGTTGGTCACACCATAAACGAGGCGCCACATCCGCACGTGGTAGTGGCATTGGGGTTTTGGATACGAAATCGAGCCCCTGCTAGGCCCTCCTCGTAATCCACTGTGGAGCCTACCAAATACTGATAAGAGAGCGGGTCGACCACTAGCGTTGCATCGCCAAATTCGATGAGTGTGTCGTCTTCGGCAACGCTGTCCGCGAAGTCAAAGCCGTATTGAAAACCAGAGCAGCCGCCACCGGTAACGTACACGCGCAGTTTCAGCGCCGGGTTACTCTCTTCAGCCATTAACGCTTTGATGCGTTTGCGTGCACTGTCTGACAGTAACAGAGGAGTTGGAACAAAAGCTTCTGCACCGCTCATGGGTACCTCCCGCGAGCTTTAAGAACGAATAATCCGTATTAGGGGGTGATTATGGGTAATTCCCAGCAAATTGGTCAACTATTGCTGGGAATTCCTCAAACGTTAGGGCATCAGCGCGGGGGCGTTAAGCCCCATGTGCTCATCAAAGCCAAACATCAAGTTAAGGTTTTGAATGGCTTGCCCAGAAGCGCCCTTCACCAGGTTATCAATGACTGAAAGCACCACAACCGTATTGCCGTTACCCGGGCGGTGGACCGCGATGCGGCAGGTATTGTTGCCTTTGACACTGCGGGTTTCCGGGTGGCTGCCGGCGGGCATGACATCGACAAACGGCTCGTTGGCGTAGCGCTGCTCAAAGAGCGCCTGTAGATCTTCTGGCTCGGCGGTCAGCGTGCTGTAAAGCGTGGCGTGAATGCCGCGAATCATAGGCGTTAGATGGGGAACAAAGGTCAACCCCACTGGGTTGGGCTGCATATCGCCCAAGCCTTGACGAATTTCCGGCAGATGGCGGTGGCCACCCGCGCCGTAGGCCTTCATGGATTCACTAGCCTCGGCCAGCAGCGAAGCAACTTTGGCACCGCGGCCAGCACCGGTCACACCAGATTTGCAGTCGGCAATCAGCTGGTTCGGATCAATTAAGCCAGCTTCTAACAGCGGCAGATAGCCTAGCTGAACGGCGGTGGGATAGCAGCCAGGGACAGCAATCAAACGAGCCGTTTTGATCTTTTCGCGGTGCATTTCGGGCAGGCCGTAAACGGCTTCTTCAAGCAGCTCCGGCGCGCCGTGGGGCTGGTCGTACCAACGGCTCCACTCGTCGGCATCCCGCAGGCGGAAATCGGCAGAGAGGTCGATGACGCGGGTGCCGTTTGCCAGCAGCTCTCCTGCAAGCGCGTGGGCAACGCCGTGGGGAGTCGCAAAAAACACCGCATCCATTGCGCCTAGCGCCTTGGCGTCGGGTTCGCTGAATGCCAGCGTGTCGTAGTGACCACGTAAATTGGGGTACATGTCGCACACTTTTATGCCCGTCTCCGAGCGAGAGGTGATGGCCTTGACGTTTACCTGAGGGTGCTGAGCCAGCAGTCTGAGAAGTTCGACGCCGGTATAACCGGTGCCACCCACGATGCCAACGTTAATCACAAACCACTCCTTGTGCGCTTCGCGCAATCGACGCTTGAATAATTAACAGCCTAATCAGTGTGGCCAGGCTGTTGAAGTGTATCTAGCTATGATACACAAGAGAGCCAGCGCTTAAGAGCGCTGCGCAACGCGAGACAATGAAACGAACAATAAACGCAAGGACGGACGTTGTGGCACGTTTTTCTCGGTCAGATTTCACTCTAGAGAGCTTTCGCCGCCAGTTGGCGAACGTGGATGCCTTACCGCAGCTGTGTGTGCTGGGGTTGGTGTCTGGGGTGATTACTGGGACGGTGATGGTGGCGTTTCGCCTGCTGCTTGAAGCCGGGGCGGTGCTCTATATGCCGGAGGGGGAGCCGGAAGCCTTCGAAGGATTGTCACCGTGGCTGAGAGCACTTCTGCCGATCGTCGCCGTCACATTGATTGGCCTGTTGCTATATCGGCAGCGCTCCGCTGCGCGCAAGCTCGGGGTCAGCCATGTGATTGAGCGTCTCACCTATCACCAGGGGCGCTTTCCACTGCGTAACTGGCTGAACCAATGGTGGGTGGGGGTCGTCTCCGTGTTGGGTGGCTTATCCGCCGGGCGCGAAGGCCCTGCGATTCATTTAGGCGCGGCGGCTTCCAGCGGGTTAGGGCTAAAGCTGCGGCTGCCCAATAATAGCTTGCGGGTGTTGGTCGCTTGTGGCACGGCAGCCGGTATTTCGGCCTCGTTCAACACGCCCATTGCTGGGGTGATCTTCGCCATGGAAGTGGTGATGATGGAGTACACCCTGATGAGCTTTATGCCGGTGATTTTAGCCTCCACCATGGGCGCGCTGGTGGCGCAGGTGATGTATGGCAATGCGCCCGCATTTCG
>Ga0098034_1000606_pt1 | contig 14812 bp, 30 predicted proteins | sample 2_EtaG_FD_77062 | JGI IMG/M metagenome (GOLD analysis project Ga0098034, IMG submission 77062) | Marine viral communities from the Subarctic Pacific Ocean - 2_ETSP_OMZ_AT15125 metaG | ecosystem: Environmental > Aquatic > Marine > Oceanic | place: Pacific Ocean | collected 2015-01-07
AACCGAATCTCTTTTTGAGACAGTCAACGAGAGCCAAGCAATCCTCAGCCAAGTCGTTGAGCTAATGAAAGCAGAGCAAGAGGACGAAACAACTGATGAACACGGGGACACGCTGCATTGATTGTATGCATTGACCCTGGAACCACCTGCATAGGCTTCGCAGTATTCGCAAAAGAGGATTCTGCGTTGCTGCGTTGCGGGCTCGTGCGCGGTGATGATTGGATAGATACTGCAGGCAAGGTGCCAGCGTTCCCAAATTGCGACATCTTAGTGGTTGAGGATCCTAGGATCTACCCGATAGCCAAAGCGCGCCCGAATGACTTGATGAAACTAGCCAAGGCTGTCGGCGCTATCGTTGCCACAGTGGGCGCTAAGTATACAAAGCTAGTCACACCCGGCACATGGAAAAAATCGATTCCCAAAATGATACACCAGAAGAGAATCCGCCGCGCACTGACCCCAGCAGAGAGGGCGATGCTAGATGCAACAGCGTGTCCCAAATCGCTACTCCACAACACCACAGACGCAGTCGGAATCGGGCTGTGGTACACGAGGAGGTATCGTGCCTAGAACAGAATCCCAAATTGCTACACTGCAAGCCGTGGTTGATTGGTGTTGGCTTGCGCCTATGGATATTCAAGAGCTGTCAGTAGTGCTCAACGTAGCCAAACCAGCAACGCGCAGATATGTCGCGAAAGCTCTTGAGCTAGGGCTGATTTGCGAGGCTGGCGCGACTCCAAATTCCCAAAGTGAGTCGCCCGGTTCCTCGTGCCTTGCGCCTGTCCCACGATACACCGCAAAACCCCAAACCCCTTACACCGAAAACAGCGATTTTCGGTGTAGTCCCAAAACGCTATACGAGGATCCCAAAACGATACACAAAAAACCCAATGAAATTCGCAAAACGCTACACGAAAAACGACAAAAACAGGGCCATTCTCAAAACGAGAATCGATAAAAATTCCCCTGTGATTCTAAGGGGTTACAGAGGGCGCGCCCGCAAACCCTTGATCTTCCGGGCTCTCCTGGCGTGTATCATTCTGGGATTTTTGTAAGGCAAAAGCCTAATGATTACAGGGACTTAGAGAAGCTGTGTAATTAGATTGACGACTTGTGACTACATGTGATAACTAACAGACGTTGTTGAGTTTGTTTGTTTTACACGGCTGGTTAGCCAACCCGGAGCACCCGAGAGGGTGCCGCGAAAGGTATGAAAATGTTTTACATTGCTTTGAAATCCCAAATTGCGAATTCGCAAAATGCGAAAACGCAAAAACCCTATCCGAAAACACCCCTCAAAAATTGGTTTGTTGAGAACCGCGACACGCTCATCTGTGCCGCGTCAATCGCACTCGTTATTGCGGCTCGCATCATCACGGGAGTCGCATAATGAAAAGCGCTCTAGTTAGCCCCAAAGGATCACCCTCTGCACGCAGAGAGCTGACCCTGTTGCGATTCCTCGAAACCATCGAAGATGAGTTTCAGCTCAACCGCACACACCTAGACACGTTGCTGTCTCAGTACCACGCCAGCACGCCCTTTGAGCTTAACCGTCAAGCGGTAGCTGATGAGGTGACAGACCCCGAGGATCGAGAGATCGCGATCGAGCCTCTGCTTGAGTCGAAAGCAGAGAACCGAAAACACCGGCAGCAGCTCAGAGAGCTACGCGCAGACGGGGATCTTGCTTGGCTTGCATCAATCTCAAAAAGACACGGTAGAGAGGTTGCTTGTTTGGTTGCGCGACTCGATGCGCAGCGCCTGCAGATCAAAAACCTACACCTAGACCTCAAAGAATTCGGGGTCGCAAAATGAACAACCTAGATCCGAAAAAAGTTGTTCTCGATTTGGGACAGCTAAACGTTGACCTCAAGTCAATCAAGAACAGGCTGGCTAGAGAGCTGACTCTCAACCCTCAGGTAGCTGACAAAGACCAACACGTACACCTGGACATCTTCCTAGCGGCTGCGTTGCGCGATCGAGAAGAGATTTTCGAGGTGCTCACAATGACGAGGGAAATAGAGCGTTCGTTGAGAGGTTTGATTGTGCAAGCGTCTGAAGAGAACGTGGTAACCGCGCAGATCGAGGCGCTCTACAATGAGGCTATGTGGTCAGTGACTGAGTTGCGGTTTGCAGCTCATCAACACCTGAAAGCCTTAAACGATTTTGAGTTGTTTACGACGGGCTATGTGCCCGGACAGTGTTTGAACAAGCCGTTGGGGCTTGAGGGAAAGGGAGTCGCAAAATGAAAAGTTTTAACAGCAGACCAGCAGTCAAGCAGATCAGGGACATCAACTGTCGCATCAACGCAAAACTCAAATCTCTAGAGTCTCAAATTGGGTCACAGGAAAAACTGATCACCCACATCGAGAATCGGCACAGCGATCACGCTGTAGCGTGCGACAGTGCTGCGGCTCTCAGTGATTGTCAGAAACTGCGAGAGCGGTGCACAGAGATTAGAGACTTACGTATACGCTCTCTAGCGCGTGTGCTTGGGCCATCGCACAATTCACCCTCGATGGATCCTTGGGACACCGCAAACCGCCGACACGCAGCACAGACGGCCATAGAAGCTCTGAGTGTGCGACTCAAAAACATCGCGCGCCGTTTGTCAGCGGGTTGGCGTATCGGTTGCGAGCTACCCAGCCGCACGGAGATGGCCATTTTAAGCAGAGAGTGTGCGCGTCTCGTTTTGCGACTCGCTGAAGCCGGTTTGGTTAAGCATGTGCAGCCCTCAACCGTGGGCAACCGTAACTCTCTCTACTGGCCGGACGTTGCCGATGATGCGGTCGCAAAATCGGATCACACACATGTTGAGTATTACGAGGTTAAGAGCGCACCTCTCGGGGCTTTCCTGTGGCGCGTAATACATTGCGATGGCGCACAGGCTCAGGCGCGCATTCACGATCAGGTTGCTGCTGAAAAGGCAGAGATAATTGAGGAGGAAATCCAGCACATGCTTTACACGAACGCAGACCGCGAGACGCTGCTCAACATCAACTGCAGGCTTGCTGAAAAGAAGCGGCGGCACGCTGCCTCTCTGTTGTTGCGTAGCTATTCGTTGATGTCTGAATTCGTAGATACGCACGGCATGGATCCAGCGACTAGCAAGTTTGAACACCTGTCTCATTTTGACACTGTGAAAGAGCACGATCTGAGCGACTTGCAGAGAACGCCCGATCACTCTGGTTTGCTTGCGCGGTTTCCTAGTTTTGGAAATGCGGTTGCGAAACACCCAACCCTGTTCGGGCATGACTCAGAATGGGACAAGCCTGTGTATTTTCAGGGCGGCGCGGCTCGCTGGTTTGAGCCGTCAGAAATCGAGAGCCGGTTGTTTGGTGGCGTGTATTTCATCACCGGGGATAGCGTGTGCGAGATGCCGGGGACTCGTATGGTGAAAGCGTACACGGTGCGCAAGGTTGTGAAGACAGGCGTTGACCAGATCGGGGGGTATCGATGTTTCTCAGATATCGACACCGCAGTTGATTTCATCAGTCAGTGTCTCGGACGCAGCCCGCACCATTGCCGGGTGTGCTGTGCTGAGGGTGTGCGCTCAACGCCCGACACAGCCGCCTGTCGCACTTGTAAGGGCACAGGCATAGAAACCATTAGCTAGGGATAGAAAGGCCCCCAGATCGAAACCTCGCACGCGACAAGGGCGTGCGTTGTCTGTGGCTGAATGCCGCACTGACGAGATCAGAGTTTTTTGACAACTGAATAGTAGATTTTGAGGGCGCGCATCCCGTGCGCCCTGGCAGCAACAAAGTCGCATTTTGCGACAAACATTTAGGGAGGCTCTTATGAGTCCACGAACTAACAAGAAAGCAGCTCCAAAAACCACAGCCAAGAAAGCAGCAAAGCCCGTCGCGGTTGAGCCTGATTTGTTGGAGATGGGGCTTGATGATTTGGCGTCTCAATTTGAGATCGCGCCAAAGCAGTCGGGCGATCGTCTCGGGTTTAACTTGAGCGAGCGAGTTGACGAGCTTGAGGCACACACTGAGAACTGTTTGAAGGTGCTTGAGCTGCTACGCAAAGCACAAGAAGAAGAGAACCCAGAGCGCCGCAAGATGCTCGCGGTCCTCGCGCTGTCTCATTTCCGCGCTATGCGATCCAAGGATCACCTCGATTCTTGGAACAAGATGCGCAACGGCTACACCGCGCTGACGCACCTGCTCCCCGTTGAGCTTGTAACTAGGGCCTTTGATGCAATCGGGATCCCGGTTCCGAAGTCGCGCAACGAATACCGCTCTGATGAGGGCGACACCGAATCAGAGAGCTAGGCTTTGCAACTGATCTCATTTTGAGATCGCAACCGGGCGCGGTGTGGGGGGCTTGCCCCCTGCGCCGCAACCCGCGAGGTTTTCAAATGACTTTAGAGCAAGAGTTTAAACAAGAGCTTGAGGGTTTAGAGGATCTGATAAAGCCGCATGATGTGTCCCCGATACGTCAGCAGCTCAGAGACGATCTAGCCCGCGATATGAAAACACTAGGTGAGGCATTCGTAAAAGCCTCGTGCGTTTTCAACGTTGGTGATGAGAGCGCAATGCGCGTTCTGATCAAGCAAGCCCGCGAGCGTCTCAACCAACTTGAGACACGGGTAAAGATTGCAAAGGACATAGGATTCAAACGCGGAATCAAATGATCCTGTTTTGAAACACACAACAGCCTGAAAGAGTCGATCACTGATCGGCTTTTTCTTTATCTGGATCAGTCGCAAAATGAGACAATCAGCGACAGTGAATTCTAAGATCTTGGGGGAGATCAAAATGACAGAAGGAGTTGCTTACAAAATGCGCATGAAATTGAGACACAGGCCAAACGGCCAAAAGTATTTGGTGATTTACCGCAAAGACATAACCGGGCGCGTTCATGTGGAACAGTGCCCGCTAGTTTTAGACGGCATCCTAGACGGGTGCCGCCAACAATTTTATATCTGCGAGAGAACCAACATGAACATACCGATAGACACGACAGCTAAAAAGCCAACACCAACCAACCAACAGCGTCCCATTTTGGAACAAGAGGTCGCGGTGATGATCGATCAGGTGTTTGGGAAAAACAAACGCAACCGAGTGATCAAACACGTTGAGGCATCTAGCACAGAGATCTTTGTTGACTGGGTGATCGAGGGCGAGGGGCTAGAGTACACAACCCGCATCATCAAGTCGGGAGATGGCAGACCGAGCTTTGACACGTACCAAGCCAACCCGCCTGTAGCAGAGTGAGAATCGAAAGAGCGAATGCGTAAGCATAGCAAAACCAACTAACTATTCTGGAGGGAATAGGGAATGAATATTGAAAGCATTATTGAGTGCAAGGTGTGCACAGAGCCAACAACCCGAACAGGTTACTGCCTACAACACAGCAGCAACTGCGAGGGCTTCGAGGAATTGAAAGAGGAACACGCAGAGCTGTGCAACTGCGGACATCATCTAGGCTATTACAGCCTGTTTGGTTTCAACCTCGTCAGTGAGGCACCGCGCAACCGAATGAAAATCACGGCAACGATTGAGCCAGGAAACTCGATCAGCGTTGTGTGCTCAAAGTGCGACCAGCAAACAGACGTTGTCGTCGGGGAAGACTACGCACTGAAAATCGTCACCGCTAGCAACTTGGTTTTAGTTGCAAGCATGTGACAACAACACAGGGGCGTCGCGTTTTCGGACGCGGCGCATCTACTTGATGGCTTTAGTAGAGCCAAACGAAAGGTATTAGTTATGTGGAGTTCAGCAGGTTTATCAGACTACCGCACACGCGGGGCTGATCAGAGTTTTAATGATGTTCATGATCTACTTGATTATGTCAAAACGCGACGGGATTACTCAGAGCGTGTTGGCCATCCGCTAGATCTTATGCGTCCCATTCCGGGATCGGCGATCGAGGGCGGCGCGGATGCGGTTTACATCGGCAACCCTAAACGAAACACAGCAGCGCGTTTGAATCATCACAGCTTCGGACAGCTCGCGAGTTTTGTGCCGGGGCTAAAGGGTTGCTTGCCGTTTATGCGTAAACACAGCAACCGGCTTGCGGCTGCGATGATGACAGAAGCGATCAAGGAATCAGGTGATCGCAGAGATCTGCAAGTGCTCGAAACGCGAACCCCCGAAGGGTTAGAGATTCGCGCAGTCAATAGCCCGAGCTATGGCGTGATCTGGGACCACGAAATGGTTGACGAGATCATGGAACACATTGATCTCTCACAGTGGCAAGTTCCTGCAGCGTCTCGAATGGGGACAAACAAAACCAAGGCAACAACGTGTTACGCGAGCGATCGAGACGTGTACATGTTTCTCTGCAACGAGAGCAACCCGATCGAGATCCCCGGCAACGGCGGTCGCGATCTGATGTTTCGGGGTTTCATTGCAAAGAACTCTGAGGTTGGCGGTAGCTCTTTGACGTGGGCGCAGTTTCTCTATCGTAAGTTTTGTGACAACCGCATGATCTGGGGCATGGAGGAAAAGGATCAAGTCCGAATCCGCCACACCTCGGGGGCACCGATGCGTTTTGCTGCAGAGCTTGCGCCAAAGGTGCAGCAGTTTTTGCAATCTGGGACACAGGACACTGTGCAGAAAGTTCTTGCGGCGCAGAACTTCGAGGTTGGCAAAGAAAAGAAAGAGGTGATTGCGTGGACCATTAAACATTCGGGCGTAACCAAAGCGGTTGCAGAGAGTGCGTATGATCGCGCAGAGGAAGAAGAAGGCAACCCGCACACAGTGTGGAATATCCAGCAAGGGATCACGGCTATTGCTCGCGATCGCAAGCATCAGGATTCTCGTGTTCAACTTGAGACACAGGCAGGCAAGTTGATGCGAGTTGTTAACCCTTAGGGTTTACTAGGGGCGTCACGTTTCGCGACGTGGCGTCCCGCTACTAACGCGCCATAGGTTGGGTCCGCAGTCCCAACTTGAGAAAAGCGGACGGGTAGCGAAACAATATACAGAGGGGACGAGACTGATGGAAAGTCCGAGAATCCATTTTGACGGTTGGTTAGAGCGACAGAATTACCAGTGTGCGCCGTGGGGAATTCCGATGACTGCAACGCAATGGGAAATATTAATAGAAGAAGTGATGGAGCTTCGCAAAGCAGGAAACGCTGGAGAGTTGAGAGACTTGTTCATCAATTCTCAAAACGCGAATATCTACATGCCGGGTGTTAGGAGGATGTATGAGTTCTCTTCTGTCTTTGGGACTATGCTTTCTTTCATGCGATCGGGGCGGCAGGTTTATAACTTATCGACCGAGCTAATCGAAGCGTTCAAAAGCACGAAACTAGATAACCTGACGTGGGATGACTTTCGGTTGCCCTATGATGGCTTCTATATCGCTGTGCCGCCCGGAACGTTTCGCCTGTGGAGCGGGTATGAGTTTGGGTATCGGGACGCGGTTGGGGTGTACTTTCGATCAGCGTACGATTTTGAGAAAGAGGTATGTGATTTTTGTATGCAGATCAACACAGCGTGCCCAGACAAACACGACGAAGAATCAGACGAAACATATTCCTGGATAGGGTTTAAGAAGTCGCAATTTGAACACTACGGTAGTTTCGAAAAAATGATCGATGCTATTTTTGAAGCTGACAATGGGCACAAAGCGCCCGGCATTAAAGGCAACGCTGAACGCGAGCGGGAACAGCTAGGGTATTTGCGCAGTGCTTTACGGTTGGCGATCAACCTCTGCGCGTATCTGCAACAGCCAAAAGAATACGTTGATACTCGGCTAGACATGCAGCAAGAAAACAACCGGTTGCGATTTGAGAACGCACACAGGGAGCGCAAACGTTCTATTGATGAACAGCGCGCAATGAAAAGAGTCACGAGGATATCAGGCGTGCGCCTAGTTCATGTAGGCTTTGCACGCGATCCACTAAACCGAAGCAAGCTAGAGACCGGGCACATGGTTTCGGCACACTGGCACCATTACTGGTGTGGGCCTAAGTCAGATCGGTGGCTAGCACTGCTTTGGCTGTTTGAGTATTTCAAACCAGGCAGCGACGGAAAGTCTCAAATTGAGACAAAGAGAACCTATGAAGTGAAGGAGTAGTCACATGACTGCAGCAGAGGAAACCAAAAACAAAAAAGAACAGAGAGTTATTCGTGCGCATGTGCAGAAAGAGGCACGCGCAGAGCGTAGCGATCTAGAGCAACTGATCCTGATCAGTACAGACCCCAACCGGGGCTCAAGTATGCGCGAGAAATTGCGACTCATGCAACGCATCCGCGATCGCTACCGCAACGATCCGCAAGGGTTAGAGGGTGCGCGCATGGCGTTGAAAGAAGCAGGGCTGAAAATCAAACTGTGAACACAGGCGGGCGTCCCGTTTTGGGACGCCGTCGCAAACTAACTGGAGTGAAAACTATGAAAGTTGATCAACAACTAAAACCAATTCAGAGAGAAGCAACCCAAGCAGCTAAACCGCTGCGCAACCTCGCGGATGATTACATGATCGAGGGCGAGATCGGGGAGGTAATTGTAGACACCGACGCGCATTATGAAATGGTCGCGGCGGACTTGTTGAGTCTCAAAAAGATGCAGACAGCGATCGAGGAAAAGCGGGACGAGCTTTTAGCGCCAGCTAAGAAAACCGTTGCCGCGATTCGTGCGATGTTCAGCGAGCCTCTCAAGCTCATCTCTGAGCTAGAGGCAGAGCAGAAGAGAGGGCTGTCTAAATACGTTGAGTTCGTAAGGCAGCGCGCTCAGGACATGCTCAACGCAGCTGTCGCAAAACAGGACATCGATGCAATTGAAGAGGCGCAAGCGTGCACGCATCCGGCTGTTGACGGTGTGCAGGTGAGAACATCTGAGAGGGTTGTGATTGTTGATGAGAGATTGATCCCTCGTGAGTATCTGATGCCGGACATGAAAAAGATCAAGGCAGACAAGCGCGTTAAGATTGCCGGGGTTGAGCGTCGTAGCTCTGTGAGTTTGGCGGTTGCGAAAAAATGAAACTGTCAGAGCACATCAAATGGGAAATGGATCGGCTTGAGGAACAGATCAAGTTTGCGCGGCGCATGGAAATGTTTAACCGCGCTCTGCGTTACCTCTCAATCCCTGTGATTGTTTGGGCGATCTATGAAGTAGCTATGTCAATTTGAAACACTAACCTGATGCGGCGCATTCGCGCCGCGTTTCTAACACAGCCGCGCACAGCGCGACGGTCTGCAGCCCGTGTAAATCGTGGACAGGGAACACATAACATTAAGGATTTGCAAAATGACACAAAGAGACTTTGGTCGGGGAAGGTGTAGAGAGCAGAAGAAACCTCCTAGCGGTTTTCCGTGGGGCGGTTTGCTAATAGCGGGGGCGTTAACAGCCGTTCACTCTGCTTTATGGTTTGGGGGTGTAATAACCTGGCGGGATTTTTTCCCGCGCCCAGAGCAGAAATCTCAAATTGAACATACTCAGATCATGAAAGAGGAGCCCGTCGTCGATGATGAGATCGCGGGTGTTGATACTATTGACGTGTTCAAGCGTGTGCTTATGAGGTTGGCAGGTGATGAGGGGAAAATCAGCAAGGTAGATCAAGACGGTTTAACGGCTATCATTGAGGGGGAGTTAAAATGAAACAGAGTGCAGATTATGAATCAAGAAAAGCTAAATCACAGAACATCACCAACCTAATGTCGCAGATTGAGACAGCCGCAGATAGCGCCGCAGCCTTGGGCGCAGAAGAGAAAAGATCGCACATCATGCTAGATGATGCAGAGGCTGCAGAGCGTGCCGATATTTTATTTGAAGCTGTTGGAAACCTGCGCGCAGTATTTAAAACATTGAGCGAGGTAGAGGAGAGCTGCCAGCAAGATGCGCTAGAGCTTTACAAACCGCCGACGATTGGTTGGAAGTTTCTACGGTTTATCACTTTGGGACTGGTAGGGAGTGCAGCATGATAGCGCCTAGCGACATCATATTTATTTCATCGTTCGTTCTTATTTGGTGCCTGTTTGCGTGGATCACTTATCTGAGATCACCGCGCCGCAAAATAAGACAGGCAGAGGGGCTCTACGATCTAGCTTTGAAAGTGCACCAAAAAAGAAACGGTGACGCTTTCAAAAATGGGCGAGAGTGGGAACGCTACAAGTGGGACCAAAAGGGAACTAAAGAAGTTCTTGACGAGTGGAGACGTTAAACAAGTGGGTGTCTCGTTTCGCGACGGGGCACCTGCGTAACATTAAGAAAACAGGAGTCGCAAAATGGGAAACCGTGGCGATGGTGAATGGATAGCAGCTACGCAGGGCAAGCGTAGACGCAACCGGAAAAACAAAAACAAAACCTTGGAAGCTAGGCCGACAATGCGGGGCGCTCTGCGCGCAAGCCGGCCTGAGTGTAAGCCGTATGAGGGGCCTGTGACTGTAACGTTCGTTGAGAAAAAAGAGGAGTCGCAAGATGGGACATAATGACAGCAGCAGAATATATCGCACCGAGGAATTTGTTGGTAAAATCCTGAAAGAAGTGACGTCAATTAAAACATCTCTAGAGGTTTTATGTAGCAGCGTTGCGCGACTCAGTGAGCGAATCGCTAACGTAGAGGGGAAGCTAGATTTTCTAGAGAGTGAAATAGACGAAAGAGAATATGATCTTTAGTCGCAATTTAAAACGGGGGACCTGCCCACACACCCCGTACGAAAACGAGATACACTCTTAGAGTGCATGGATGATACAATAGCCGATATGGCAAAACAGGAGAGATAAAATGAAACACCTAGTGATGTTCAGTGGCGGCCTAGGCTCTTGGATGGCTGGCAAGATTGTGGTGGAGCGGTATGGCGTGGAAGATGTCGAGTTAATCTTCGCCGACACAAAGATCGAAGATGAGGACCTGTATAGATTCCTAGAAGAGGGGGCCGAAAATATAGGGGCCCCGCTGGTGACCATTGCCGAAGGGCGCACGCCTTGGGAGGTTTTTCACGACACCAGATTCTTGGGGAATAGCCGGGTTGGGAATTGCTCACGGGTTCTCAAGCGCGAGTTTATACGCAAGTGGATAAAGGAGCGGTATGAGCCCGATGAATGCGTGATGTATCTAGGTATTGACGGGATGGAGGCCCAGAGGCAAGAGCGGGCTGCGGAGTGGTGGAAGCCTTATCGAGTGGAAAGCCCGCTTTGTGAGCCCCCGTTTGTGAGCTACGGGCAGATCAAGGATAGGCTTGCTACCGAGGGGATTGAGATACCCAGACTCTACAAGCTCGGCTTTGCTCACAACAACTGCGGCGGATTTTGCGTTCGGTCGGGGCAAGGCCAGTTTGCTCATCTACTCAAAGTCATGCCGGGGCGATACGCCTATCACGAAGCCAAAGAGCAAGAGCTGCGAGAGTACCTCGGAGCCGACGTAACGATCCTTCGGCGACAAGAAAAAAACGTGCGTATCAAGATGACACTCACCGAATTTAGGAAGCGGACCCAAGGCGATGGCGATGATTCTCAGCTCGAACTTCTAGACTGGGGCGGTTGCTCTTGTCTTGTCGGCGACCTCTGACAATTCACCGGCCTTGGCTCTCAGGGTCGTTGAATACCTGCTGTCCCAAAATGCTTTTACTGAAGATGACGTGTTGAAGGTTTTCTACGCGGACAAATTCATTGGGTGAAATCCTTTCTATGTTAGGCGTCGCGATGATAGGTTTTCTAGGTCTTGCACTGTACTGCATAAATGAGAGTGATCATGGACCTAGACGAAATCATACGATGTCTCGAAACGATACACCTGACACCTCAGGCATTCCTACCTCAGAGGCAAAACGAGATTCGGACTCTACAAGAGTTTGTGCAAGGATTAGCCACAGGCGACTCCGAGCACGTCAGCGCGGGTAATAATCCCACGTTGAGTTCGTCGCTGTGTCTATAAAGACTCGCACAGGGCGCAGCCCGAATCTCGTTTTGCTCCACACTCGATCGTACACATAGTACACGCCCGCACGCAGCCCGGCATCTAGAGCTATAACCTCAGCAAGGCTGAACTCCGTTGTCGCAAATAGAGACAGAGTGACAGTTGTTGCTGCAGCCATCAGCCCCCACACAACAGCCTTAGCCGCGCTCCTTCTTTTTTGGATTAACATTACAGCCCCCTCCTAGAGATTGAGAAATCTGGTGTAGCAAAACGCCAAACGTTTGAATCTTATTATGGTCAAGCCCTGCCTCTGTGAAAAAGTTTATAGCCTCAACAACCTCGTGCCAAAACGTCTCATCTTGAACAGACTTCTTTGCGTCTTTGTCGATCAAGATCCTGAGATTTGTAGGATCAAAAATACCATACGCTTCCTGATACGAGACAAGCCCCTCAACAAACTGAATAGAGATCGTGTGTCCGCCTATTTGTATTGATTTGGGAATGATCATTTTGCGACCTCGATCAATTCACCCTCAACAACACACCGATTTCCCACAATAGGAACGGGGGTTAGTACTACAGTGCCGCAGTTGAGCAGGTAACCGATCCCAAAACCGGACACCCAGTCCGTTGAAACCTGCGCGCTGTGAGCATAATCAATTTGAGACACGTCCCCAAGCCAACCAAACATCCCGGACATCAACAAGAGCCCGTCGATACTACGCCTAGAGACAGTCCCCGCTCTGTGCGTGTGCCCAATGACAACAGGCGCACCGATTCTCTGCGCTGCTGTACGGTGTGCCGTCTGTCCAGCGCTTCCGTAGTCATGGGCAACCGCTAAACGCCCCAGCATGATGTGCTTTTTGTAGGGCACATACTCCCAACCGTGTTGATCTAGCTGGAACAAGTCGCAAATTGAGACAAACCCAAACAGCTCAGGGGCTTTGCTTGCTATGTAGCGCTCTAACCTGTTCTCATGGTTGCCAGATATGAAGATTTTGCGCTTGATCTTGAGTTTCTCAAAACGCGACAACTCAGATCGCACTGCAGCTACCTCATCAGCTAGGATAATGCGGCGATCGGGGCTCTTGTCGTGCGCGCTAACAGAGTAAAAGTCGGCAAAGTCCCCTAACACGCAGAGAATATCCGGTTTCAATTTGCGAATAGCCTTATGAAGTAGCTGCATAGCTACCGTGTCCTGATATGGGACGTGCGCGTCCGTCACAAAAACGATTTTTTGGACGCGCTTTCTGGTCATGCCCAAGACCAGCCTTGATCTATCCACCTAACACGCTTTGTTGGGCGCATATCTACGTGGATGCGCCCCGCATAGAGTCCTATTCCGCGAAAACCTAGGTAGTCAGCCGCAGCATAGAGGGCTAGTACGTCCTCACGTGTGGGGCTTGTCCTAATATCGGACGCGCAGCAGATGCCGTCGCGTGGTATGTGCCAAGAATGCTGCGCTGCTCCCGAGATAGTCGCGTTGTAGTAGCTGCAACGGATACCGCTGTTGATCTTGATGCTACGTCCTACGAGATCCCGCAGAGATTGCAGCTTTGACATGAACTTAGGAGCCATAGTCGAGGCTAAACACGCAGGATTGCACTTCCCGCTGCAAGCAAATTCCCAATCTGAGAAGTTAGCTGTTAGATTTCCCATTTTGAGACTCCCTCATACGGTCTAGTTTGTAGTGAATGAGCGAACGCAGCGTGACTTGGTCCTCTGGATCTTGGCTGTGTGCCAATTTGCACACGAGATCGATTAGCTCCCGCATCAACTTGTCGATCTCGTATCTCACCAACTGACCTTTAGTCCCGCAAGCGCTCCCCATTCTTTATTAGTAGCGATATGAGAATTAGCAAAAAGAGAAACGGACTCAGAAACACGTGTGCTAACGTCAGCGCTAAGAGTTCCAACAGAGCCATCAAAACCCGCGCCCAATACAAAGCGCCCTGACCCAGGCGCAAAACTATCTGCGACAGAAAGCGCATCACTGACCCGTTGCCCTATGTCTCTTTTTGCGATTCGGGCTTTTTTGCTAGCTCGCCCTCGACGTGAGCAGAGCCCAAAGCCTCTTTACTCTTAACCATGCTGCGCCCTAGCGTGTAGCTAGCGCCGCAGACCGCTGCGAGAATAGTGCCCACCAATTGTGTCCATTGGCTGTCGCCGAATGCGCCAGATCCCATTATGACACCAGCCACAACGCCCACGGCGTTGAGCCAGAACTCAGTCGTTTTCCAACCCTGCTTGCCCGTTCCCATTTTGAGACCTCCTCAATTCACGAATAGTTTCTTTGCGAGTCTCTTCAGCTTTCCACTGCAAACGAACGTCCTCGCGAAACTCGCAGAACTGTTTGTGAAACTCGTTAGTTTTTTCTATTAGCATTTTGAGATCTGCTTTGAGATCAGAGACCTCATTCTCAAGCAGAACTATTCGGGTGTAGGAAGTACCGCCGTTTTTCTTAGCTAGCTGTTTCTCAACAACCTTGATCAGAGCCATCACAACCCCGACAAGGGCCGCCGTCCCCGCTGGTTGCGCTAGCTCTTCCATTAACCTTCGTCCGGTTTTGGTAAAGCCCCCGCCCAATCTGATGCCTCTTTTTGGGACATGAGAGTGTATCCCAAATTGAGAAACGCTTGAGGGTCTCCATCGATAAAGCTCAAGTCAGAGCACTTGAAGATCTGGTACGTGTCGCTCTTTGCGCCAAGCCCACATTTCCTACAGCACCCAGAGTTTAGAAACGTAGCGCGGACCTCGGTTTGATTGCCGTCCTCGTCTGTCTCAACCCAATCAAAGCGCCGAATCGGTAGCTCGTTCTCTAGGTCCGATAATGGGACCAGCATATATGTCCAGGACCATTGACTCATCATGAATCTCCCATCAAAAATCGCTTGCCCTGCTCAAACAATGAATTAAGTTCTGCCTCAACCCAGGGGGTATCAGAGCCATGCAGCCAGATTCGTGGAAAAGCCAGAGGGCCATTGAGGTTGTAGGCGT
>Ga0098034_1000622_pt1 | contig 14537 bp, 20 predicted proteins | sample 2_EtaG_FD_77062 | JGI IMG/M metagenome (GOLD analysis project Ga0098034, IMG submission 77062) | Marine viral communities from the Subarctic Pacific Ocean - 2_ETSP_OMZ_AT15125 metaG | ecosystem: Environmental > Aquatic > Marine > Oceanic | place: Pacific Ocean | collected 2015-01-07
CTGGCAGGGCTCAATGATTTTGACCCAGCGTCTGACACGGTGGCTAATGTCACACTAGTGGCAACCACAACCACCAACACAGACATGAGGGGCACAGACTCAGCCAATACAACTGTACCAGATGCAGCAGGCACAGCGGCAGCTTTGCACACCACAACAGATGCAGCCATTGCAGTCGTTGACGGTGTGGCAGATGCCATCTTGGTTGACACAGGAACCACATTGCCAGCAACCCTGACAACTATTGATGGGGTGGTTGATGCCATTCTGGTTGACACAGGAACAACCCTGCCATCAACTCTCTCAGGCATTGAGACCAAGGTTGACACAGTTGACGGTGTGGCAGATGCCATCTTGGTTGACACAGGAACCACATTGCCAGCAACTCTGGCAACTATTGACACAGTGGTTGATGCAATCTTGATTGACACAGGGACAACCTTACCAGCTGCCATCCCATCGGTCTCTGACATCTGGACAACAGCCTTGACAGAGGCATATAGGTCAACTGGTGCCACAGGCACAGCTGCCCAGCTGATGTATGAGCTGATAGCCCATCTTGGCGAGCACGCCAACAGCGGGACGACTCGCACACTCAAAAAGCTGGATGGCTCAACCACAGCCAAAACTTACACGTATGATGATGCCACCAGCCCCACATCAATCACAGAGGCAACCTAGATGTCAATTGCTCTCATCACCACTGGTGGCTTTGGCAACGGCACCCTGACAACCACCATGGCCAATGTGACCACCAGGGGTTATACCCAAGAATCTATCGCCACACCCACGGCTGGTATATTTGCGACTCTGAGAGACTTGAGACCATACGCCAGTTTGAATGATGACCGGCCGCTTGTGGCATTGGATGATGACAGGCCATTTATAAAGGTGCGTTATGACAATTGAACTTGATGACCAGCCATGTCTGTCTGTGGATGACGTAGAGGCTTTCAAGGTGGATCTAACAGCCCATCTGGGCAGTGACTCTCTTTCAGGCAGCCCCACAGTGGCACTGGTGACAGCTGATACAGATGTGACGATTGGCACACCAGCCAACAACACAGCCACCTATGTTGACAAAGATGGGGACACGGTGGCTATTGGCAAGGCTGTTGAATTTACATTCACCAGCACCAGCACAGGCAGCCACCAACTGTTGATAACAGCCACCACAGCTGCACGAACCATCAAGAGGCTCTTGGGGGTGACTGTTGAATGAGCAAAGCCAAAGGCATCAGTCAAGAGCAGCATGCCAAGTACAAAGCTGCCAACAGCCAGCGATGGTCTGATGCAGCTGCCCTGGCAAATGACTTGGGCTCTCTGCCAGAGCCAGCTGATGCTGGCCAAAGGGCAGCTTGTGGGGAGTCATTCCAGTTGTGGTGTGAGACATACAGGCCAGAGGCATTCTTTATGGGCTGGTCAGATGACCATCTCAAGATTCTCAAACAGGTTGAATTAACTGTCAGGGATGGTGGGCTCTTTGCCCTGGCAATGCCCAGAGGCTGTGGTAAAACAACCATTGTTGTCTCAGCTGCCATCTGGGCTCTGTTATATGGGTATGCCAGGTGGGTGTGCCTGATTGGTGCCACTGGCCCAAGGGCTCAGAAGCTGCTGAGCAGTATCAAGACAGAGCTGAGATTCAACGCAGCCCTGGCTGCTGATTTTCCCGAGGTGTGCGGCCCCATCATCAAGCTGGAAGGCAAAGCCATCAGGGCTAACAGCCAGACACATGGGGGCGTGCCCACCAACATCATCTGGCACAAAGATGAGCTTGGGCTGCCATTTATAGAAGGCTCCCAGTCATCTGCTGGGATTGTCACAGTTGCTGGGATCACAGGGGACATCAGAGGCCAGCAGAAAACCACACAAGATGGCAAAGTCATCAGGCCAGATTATGTAATCTTGGATGACCCACAGACAAGAGAATCTGCCAAGTCAGGCACCCAGACAGACGACAGAATCAGCACCCTGATGGGTGACATATTGGGGCTGAGCGGGCCAGGGGTGAAAATTTCAGGGGTGATGCCCTGCACTGTCATCAGCAGGGGCGACATGGCAGACCAGATTTTAGACCGGGACCAATGCCCTGAGTGGCATGGCGAGCGTACCCAATTGCTATATGGTTGGCCAGTCAAGATGGATTTGTGGGGCAAGTATCAAGAGATGCGAGAAGAAGAGTTTCGTAACTCGACAGATGAGGCTGGTAGTTTGGCATACTACATGAACAACCAAGACGATATGGATCTTGGCTGTAAAGCTGCTTGGGATGAGAGACACACAGACGATGAGGCTTCTGGCATTCAACATGCTATGAATCTATTCTATCGAGATGAGGCAGCATTCTGGGCAGAGTTTCAAAACCAGCCCCTTGAGACCAGCCAAGATGACACCATCTCAGAGGATGAGCTTCTGCAAAGAACTCACCCAGTTGCCAAGGGCAGCTTCCCAACTGGTGGCGAGCTCATAACAGCATTTGTGGATGTACAAAAAGATTTGTTGTACTACTGTGTAATTGCTTGGAAGCCAGATTTCACAGGCTGGATTGTTGACTATGGTGCTTGGCCAGACCAGAAAACCACCAACTTTAGACTGAGCCAGGCAAAGAAAACCATTGGCAAGCAATGGCCAGGGCAGTCGCTTGAGGTGGTGCTTACCAAGGCACTCAATGCATTGATTGACGATCTTTGCAGCAAGAGCTGGCAGCGTGAAGATGGGGCAGAGCTATCTGTTTCAAGGCTGCTGATTGATGCCAACTGGGGGCTCAGCAGAAACATCGTCTATGAATTTTCACGCAACACCCCACACAGGGCTGTGGTGATGCCATCCCATGGCAAGTACGTTGGGGCCAGCAATGAGCCTCTCAACGCCACCATTGCAAAGCGAACTGGCAAAAGGATTGGCGAACACTGGAGAATCCAGAAAGCCAAAGACAACCCAGCCCAGTATGTGCTCTACGATGCGAACCATTGGAAGTCTTTTTTGTTTTCCAGGTTTGCCACAGAGCCTGGCACAGCAGGAGCACTGACTTTGTTCCAAGCATCACCCAGGATTCACAAGACATTTGTTAGGCATCTAAAAGCTGAATATCCTGTCAGGACATCTGGCAGGGGCAGAGAGGTTGATGAATGGAAACTAAGGCCAGATAGACCAGATAACCACTGGCTTGATTGTGCAGTTGGCTGCTGTGTGGCTGCATCAATTCAATCATGTGACACATCTGCCAAAAAACCAAAGACCCCCAAAAAGAAAAAGACCAAGGGAGTTAGTTACTTATGAGTAAAAAACGAGCAAAGAAAAAGCCAGTTGTCACGGTTACTCCTCCAGAATGCCCACATTGTGGCCACCAAAAGCACAAAAAACAAAGAGGAGCCCACAGGGAGCTTGACTGCTTTGCAACTGGTCAGCATCTGGCTTGGTTTTATGTGGCGTGCTCTGGCTGTGCTGCTGTCTTTGTCATCCGAGAGGTCACAAAGCTGCCACCAACCAAGCAATCCTGACTGCACCAATGGCAGATTCTGCCATTCTGGGTTGGGTTTTTATCTGATTTCTGATTGCCAAGCGGGGCAGTTTGACTATATATAAGATAGGGGGAAGCTGTGCCGAATACAAAAGCCAATAAATTAGTTTTTGCCAGACAGATGGTTGAGCAAATTGAGTCAGCACTTTTGACAGGGGCAGCTGGCGTGACATCCATTTCTATTGATGGGGTGAATACGGTTTTCAATCGGCAGCAGCTCTTGGCTGAGTTGGCCATCTGGGAGAAAAAGGTTGCACGATATTCACGCAGCTCGAACAGCAGGACAACCACCATCAATCTGGGTAACTCACATGGCTAACATCTTGACAGACAGACTTGGCCAGTTTGCCAGATACATTGCTGGTGAGCCATCCAATACGCGAAGAGACCCTGGCACCAGAATACAATCATCTGACCAGATTCTGAGCCCAGTCAAGCGCAAAAGAGCCACAGAGGGTGCCAGAGAGCTCTGGCGCAATTACTCAGTGGCAGCGTGGGCAGTCAGAAAGCATCTGGATTATGTCAGCACTTTCACATTCCAGGCTGACACTGGCAACCCAGCACTCAATGAGCATCTTGAGAGCCTGATGAGTTGGTGGGGCAGGCCCCTTAATTGTGATGTGGCTGGTAGGCACAGTCTCAAGAGAATCATCAGGCTGGCTGAGGCCAGAAGGGTGATTGATGGGGATGTATTTCTGGTCAAGATGGCCAATGGCATGCTCCAAGCTGTTGAGGGCGATCGAGTCAGAGACCCTGACAGGATGCCCCCCAAAAAGCTCAATGAGCCAGCTGCCTACACCCATGGCATCAGGACAAACAAAGCTGGCAAGATGCTGGCTGCATCAATCCACAGGCGCAATGCGGATGGTACGTACACACTAGAGCGTGAGATTGGTGCTGGCAGGCTTCTGCACTTGGCATACTTTGACAGCTTTGACCAGGTGCGCGGGGTCAGCCCCATCATCAGTGCCATCTCTGGCTTTCAAGATGCCCTTGAGGTGTCAGATTATGCCTTGGCCAAAGCTAAGATCACACAGCTGTTTGCCCTGGCAATTAGCAGAGATCAGTCAGACAGCTTTGATGATGATGACGATGAGGCTGAGTCTGGATATGAGATTGACTTTGGCAAAGGGCCAGTCAAGATGGATCTTGACCCAGGCGACAAAGCTGATTTCTTGGAAAGCAAGCACCCATCAACAGAGTTTCAAGCATTTTTGCATATGACCTTGCAGGCAGCTCTCAAGTCTTTGGATATTCCATGGTCTTTTTACGATGAGGCATACACCAATTTCTTTGGCAGTCGCTCAGCTTTGGTGCAATATCAAAAGAGCTGCGAGTCAAAGCGGGATGACCTTAAAGAGACACTCAACAGGCTGACAGGCTGGCGAATCAGCAAGTGGCTGGCCAATGGTGTCATCAACTTGCCAAATGGCTTTGATGCCCACAGCATCAAATGGGACTGGATACCAGCTGGGCTGCCTTGGTGGGATCCAAGCAAAGAGATCAAGGGCGATGTGCTGGCCATTGAGAACAATCTGCGCACACGGTCAGAGATTCGCAAAGAGCGATACGGCGACAACTGGCGGGATGTTGTCAGGCGCAAGGCCGAAGAGGACCAGTTTTTGATTGACACCCTTGGCCCAGATGCACTGAGCACATCGTCAATGGTTAATGAGCCCACTGAGGTTGAGGAGGATGACACAGATGACTAAGGCCAAACAAGCAGACCAATATTTTCATATGGCCACCATTGCTGGTGGGGATGCGCACAAAATCGACAGAGCCAACAACATCATCAGGGGTGCCAAGATTGCACAGCTGGGCGATGTTGGCGACGATCGCCCCTGGCATGCTGATGAGGCAACATTGAGCACAGTGGCAGAGCTGGGTAACCGGCCAGCCAAGGGGCTCAAAGCCAGATTCAGTCATCCAGAGCCGGGGCAGTCTGGGATGGGTAGATTTGTTGGGCGTTGGCGCAATTTTGAGGTGAATGATGGGGCAGTCTATGCTGACCTGCATTTGTCACAAGCTGCATTCAACAGCCCAGGATTGGGTGACATTGGAAACTATTTATTTACTCTGGCAGCTGATGCACCAGAGGCTTTTGGGGTCAGCCTGCATGCCAGAGTTGACCAAGATGCAACCTTTGAGGCTGATGGGGCTCTGAGATTCTCAGGGCTCAAAGCTGCTGACTTTGTTGATGACCCTGCTTTGACAAGTGGGGGTCTTTTTGAATACCAGCACCAATCAATTGAGGCTGGTGCAGAAACCTTTGATAATGGGGAGCCAGACATGGCAGAAGAAAAAGTTGTTGATGTGGTTGAGACACCAGAGCCAGTTGAGGCTGTCTTTGATCTGGCTCAAGCTGGGCAAGAGGCAAAGCCATTTATTGATGCCTTTGGTGCAGAGGGAGCACAGGCATTCTTGTCTGGTCAGACCTTGCTTGAGTGCTATCAGGCCCATGTGGCTGTGCTGGCTGACCAAGTCAAAGCCAGGGATGAGAGCCTTGCAGCTCTCAGCAAAGAGCTGGCTGACCTCAAAGCATTTGCTGCCAATGATGGTGAGGATGAGCCACTGTCATCTGCCCCAGCCGTTGAGACCAGCAAGGCCAGCCAATTCGCCAATGAGCAAATGGCAAAGGGTGTTGCACCATTGACAGCCAAGCTGATGGGTGGGATGTACGGCGAAAAAGAGTAGAGACAGACAGAGACCAAGCAAGACTTTTTGATTTTACCAAACACAACAATGAGGGGGCCAGAAAATGGCACATGCATATTTAACGACTAGTGATGTTGCAATCTTTGGGGCTGCTGACATGGAAGGCATCATCAGTGATGTCTTGGATGAGGCACCATTTTTGGCTGCACTTGCAGCACGTACGGTGGCAGGCAACTCGTTTGTATACTCAAAGAAAACAGCAAACCCTGCTGTTGGCTTTCGTGCTGCAAATGATGGGGCTGAGAACGTCAAAGCAACTCGAAGCAATGTCACGGTTTCTCTTGGTATCCTTGATGCTAGTTTTGCTGTTGATATTGCAGTGGCAGAAGCCGATGAGATGGGCTGGCAGCATGTGATGGGTGTTGAGGCTGCTGACCATTTGCGTCAGGCGATGCGCGAAGTTGAAGAGCAAATCATCAACGGCACAGTTGGCAATGTTGCCAGCAATGCTTTTAATGGCTTTGCTGACCAGACCAATCTTGATGGCGCATCTGATGCCATGGTGATTGATGCCACTGGCACCACATCCAGCACTGGCTCAAGCTGTTACTTGGTACGAACTGGCCCATCTGACGTTGAGGCTCTCTGGGGGCAGTCGGGTGTCATCTCGATCGGTGAGCGTCAGATTGTTGAGCGTGCAGGTAGCTCTTCTGGATTGTTCCCAGCTTATTACCATCCCATCACAGGCTGGGCTGGTGTCAAGATTGGCAGCACGCTGTCAGTTGCACGCATTGGCAACCTGACTGAGGACAGTGGCAAAGGTTTGACTGATGATCTCATCAGCCAGGCTTTGGCTTTGTTCCCAGCTGGACGTGGGCCAAACTTGTGTGTGATGAATCGCCGAAGTGCCCAACAGCTGCAAGCCAGCCGGACGGCAACCAACCCCACTGGAGCCCCAGCGCCGTATGCTGACAGCTCTTTTGGCGTTCCGATTGTTGTGACTGACAGCATTGGCTCAACAGAAACTTTGTTATCATAATGAGCGTGGTTTCTGATGCAATTATCGCAGGCATTAAATCAGCCCAGACGGCTGTGGGTGCCAGCGTGACATACACCAGGGCAGCTGTGGGGTCAGTGACTCTCACAGCTGTGCCAGGTGACTCTGTGCATCAGACAACCACAAGCAGTGGTTATGTCTCAGAGACCAGAAGTAAAGATTTTATCTTTCTGGTCTCTGAGCTTCTGCTGTCAGGAAGTGCAGTTACACCAGCCAGGGGTGACACCATCACAGACGGCTCAACAACATATGATGTGCTGGCTGTGGGGGGAGAGACTCACTGGCGATATACAGATCCAACTCATGTGGCCATGAGGGTGCATTGCAAAGAATAAGGTGATTACATGGCAGGAGCTGCTGAGAGTCTGGTTGATGCTGTTGTGACCTTTCTGGGTACAAAGACCTTGACTGGTACACCCGGCATTGCCAAGGACTTATATGTTCTTAGGCAGCTTGAGAACGTGACAGCTTTGACAGTTGTTGTCAGTGCTGGGGCAGAAGAATGGGAAAAACTCACCAGAGCTGGTGACTGCGAAAAAACCTATTCAGTCTCTGTCTTTGTAATTGCCCCATGCGATGATGATGATGCAGAGATTGGCCCATTTTTGGAGCTGGCAGAAGAATTAAAGAGCGAGTTGATTTCTGGCGGCAGCTTGTCTGGTCTTGCCCCAGTCTCTGTTGACCAGACGGAACCATTTAGTCAAGAGCACATGTATGAGGCTGGCCAATTCTTTGCCAGCATCACACTCAATTATAGGGGGGTCAGCTGATGGCTCATGTTTTAAGCGAAAATGCTAAACTTTATTATAATACAGGCAGCTATGCCAGCCCAACTTGGACAGAGGTTACACTTGTCAAAGATGTCACTCTCAATCTTGAGAAAGACGAGATTGACTTGACGACGCGGTCATCCGGTGGGATTAAAGAATTTGCTGATGGGCTGATTGATGCTTCGATTGATTTCAACCATCTCTGGGATGCATCTGATACAGTTTTCACAGCTCTGCAAACTGCCTTTTTTGCAAAGACTGCTGAGGAGTTTCTTTGCCTTGATGGCTCATCTGCCACCAGTGGCAACCAGGGGCTCAGAGCAACCTGCATGATTAAGAATTTCACCCGCAACGAGGCATTGGGTGAGGCTTTATCGGTTGACATCAACATTAAGCCAGTCAAGAACTCTGACGCAGCCCCTGCTTGGTACACCGTCCCCTGATTAAGTGAGACACCATGGCAAAGATTTTCAAAGATTCCAAAGGCCAGTCATGGCGGTTGGCTCTCAATGTTGGCTCTCTGAGAAGCATCAAAGACCAGCTTGGCATTGACTTGCTCAACCAGCCAGGAGACATGCCAACTGAGCTGTCAGGTATTGTAGACTGCCTCTGGGTGGCTCTCTTTGACCAGATACAGGCCAGAGAGATGACTGAGAAAGACTTTGCCCAGTGCCTTGATGGTGATGTGCTGGCTGTGGCAGTTGATGATTTCATGGCAGAGTTGGCAGCTTTTTTTTTGAAGATCCAACCCAGCAAGTCAATGGCCATCAAGGGGATCTGGGAGAAAACGAAAGACTTGGAGAAGATGCAGCAAGAGGCTGTGACAGCAATGCTTGGCTCAGTCTCTATAGACTTGCAGGAATGATTGGCATAGACCCAGCCCCATTGCAGGGCTGGCAAATTATGGAATTGGCCAAGGGCTCATGCCCAGAGGTCTTTGACACAAATGGCAAAAGTGGCAGGGGTGTTGAGAGGCACCCAATTACAAAGCAAACCATCTCAATGTTAAAGGTCTTTGTTGATGTCAATCGGTCTAATATGGGCTCCTGAGCTAAAAGATGCCTTCTTTGACAGGGTTGCAATCCAGAAGGCATTTGACAAGACAACCCACAAGAGCTTGCTCTGGCTTGGGGGTAAGGTCAGGTCAAAAACCCGCCAAAGGATTGGCAAGCCTAATCTTGCTGGCACAAACAGAGTCAACAAAAAAACTGGCCAAACATCTGTGGTCAAGAGCAGGAAACCAAGAAAAGCAGGAAAGGCACCCATTGCCAGGGTCAATGACAGCAACACACTGACCCTGAGGAATGTGCAGTTTGTGGCTGACATTAAAGCCAGCAATGTGATTATCTTTATTCCCATCTTTGGTGATGATGATGTGCCAGGGGTGCATGAGCATGGTGGCACAGTCAGGGTCAATGCCAAGCTGGTCAACCAGTTGACCAAGAGGGGCTCTGTCAAAAAGAAAAAAGGGCAGGCACAGAAAAGGCTCATCTTTGGCAAGCAGCTGCCCAAGATGTCTTTTGCGATCCCAGCCAGGCCAATGCTCAAGCAGCCCTTTGAGCAGGCTGTCAAGAAATTCAAAGACAAGATGCAAAGAGAGGCATTTTGATGGCAATCAATGCAGGCAAAGCATTTGTTGAGCTGGCCATCAAAGGCAAAGCAAAGGCATTCTCAGTCCTTGATGCTGTCAAGAAGAGGATGAGAGCCTTTGGGGGAGCTATGCGCAAAATGGGTGGGGCTCTTGCCAAGGTGGCAGCAGTGGGGGCAGCAGCAACCCTGGCTGGCATTGGTGTGGTTTTGACCAAGGGTATCAAAGCCGCATCTGATATGCAGGAGACAATGAACAAATTTAATGTTGTCTTTGGTGAGTCAGCTGAGACCATGAAAAACTGGTCAGATGCAACTGCCTCAGCATTTGGCAGAAGCAAAGAGCAGATTGCCTCAGCTGTGGCTGGCTATCAGGATTTATTGGTGCCCATGGGGCTCAGTGGCACAGCTGCCCAAAGCCTCAGCAAAGACCTGGTTGCCCTTGGTCTTGATGTTGCCAGTTTCAACAACAGAACTGATGCTGATGTTGTTGCAGATTTTCAAGCAGCCCTGACTGGGTCTGGTGAGGTGATGAAAAAATATGGGGTTGTTCTCAATGAGGCAGCTGTCAAAGCTGAGCTGATGAATAATGGCATTGACCCTGAGCATGCAACCAATGCTCAAAAAGCCATGGCCAGATATAACATAATTCTGGCAGGCACATCAGCAGCACATGGTGATGTTGCAAGGTCATCAGACAGTTTTGCCAATCAGCTCAAAGCCATCAAAGCAAAGGCATCTGACTTCTTGGTGGTTGTTGGCGAAAAACTCTTGCCCATCTTGGAAAGCTGGATGGCTGACTTGCAGGCACTCTTTGCAGTGCTGGCTGGGGATGAGACCATTGCCAGTGCAGAGGGTCAGGTTGATGCCTTTGCTGAGTCAATCAAAAATATGGAATCCCCCATCGTGCTCATCACATCTGGCATTGCTGGCATCAGCGGGGTGATTAGAACCATGCAGGCTTTGCTTTCAAGAGGCACAGCTGGGATTTTGAGATTTGGTGCAGCCATTGTCGAGGCTGGCAAGTTTATCTTTGGAGATGATGGGTCTGACCAGAACACATTGAGAGACATGGCAGATGCTGTTGACCAAACAGCTGATGAGCTTGAGGCAAAGGCAAAGGTCAACTTTGAGGCAGCTGGCACAGACAACATCAGAAAAAAGATTGATGAGGCAAAGAGAGACATCAAAAAAGACAGAGATGCAGCAAAAGTAGACCTCAAGAAGGCTGAGAAAAAGGACTTTGAGGACCCTGATTACAATGTCCCAGCTGAGAAGATGAAAGAGGCTGCTGACAAGATGATAAGTGCAGCCAACCCAGAGAGCCTTGATGTGACCAGAGACATCAAAGCATTCACACAGTTTCAGCAAAATAAGACCAACCAAGAGCTGAGGGCACTCAAAGCAATTGAGAAAGCCATCAAGGCACAAAAAACGGCAGTTGGGGTGGTATAGATGGCAGGCACACTTTGTGGCATACAGTTTGGGGCAGCATCCACAGAGACTTGGGATGCTGAGAATAGACGCACAGGCAGAGAGCACTCAGCAACCTATGTGGTGCAGACTGCATCTGACTCAGAGAGAGAAGATACAGTCTTTGCAACAACAGGGGTGCCAGAGATTGGTGGGGCATCTCCTTTGTATACTGGTGCCACATGCAAAGCTAGGACAGCCACAGAGATTGGCAGCATGGCTTGGGAGGTGCAGTGCTCTTTTGATGACACAGTGGCAGTTGCTGGCTCATCACCAGATGATGGGGGTGGGGCTGATGGGAAGCCATGGGATCGAAGACCCACATGGGGTTGGACATCAGAAAACTTTGAGGAGCCTCTTTGGCATGATGCCCAAGACAAGAACAAAAGGTTTCTCAACTCAGCTGGGGACCCTCTGCCACCACTGATGACCCACAAGGGCATTGCTGTCTTGCGCATCAACCGAAAAGAGCTGCGTTTTAATCCTCTGATCATTCAGCAATTTACAAACAAGGTGAACAAAAACAGATTCTGGGGGGCTGACACATCAGAGGCACTGCTGTCATCAATTGAGGCTGCCCAAGAAAAAGTGGGACCATTTACTGTGTGGAATGTAACCTACACCATCAAGTTTAAGCATGATGGGGTTGGGTGGATTGCCAGGGTTCTTGACCAAGGGCACCAATATTACAAAGCAGGCTGGGCCACAGACCTCAACCCCACCAAATACCCATTTGGGGATGATGCGTTTCAGCAAGTGCTGGGCAATCTTGATGGGGGTGGCAGGCGGCTCAATGACCCAGATGCAGTTGCTGGGGTGGGTGAGAATCCACACAAGCACACAGGGGTATTTCTTAAATTTAATAGATTCGCAAGTGCAGATTTTCAGTCTCTCAATTTAGGACCATGGTAGAAATATGGCAGATGAAATTACAGTCAGCAGCTCTTTGATTGTGGACAATGGCAACTTTGACCCAGCTTGGTCAACAGGCTCTCAGTCAGTAGACCAAGCAACTGCTGGGGGTGGGGCTCCTGGCTTTGTCAACATTGGCACATCAGAAGAGGCAATCAGCTTTGGTGATGTCTCAACACCAGGCTGGGCATTTATCCGCAACATAGATGCAACGAACTATGTTGACATCGGCCCAGACTCAGGTGGCTCAATGGTTGCTGCATGCAGGCTCAAGCCAGGAGAGGGCTTTGCCATCAGGCTGCACCCATCATCGACATGGCGGGGCCAGGCAAACACAGCAGCTGTAGATTTGGTTTTTGCTGTCTTGGAGGATTGAGCCAGATGGCAGATGAGCCACAGGTCTTTGGTTTCACCAAGCCAGTTGCAATGATGCTCAAGCAGCAGGCGCTGGGGGGTGGGTCAATGACCAACCCATCGCCAGTTTTCAACCCCCCAGGCAACATTGTGGGTGCGTGGTTGATGGAAGCAACCAGCATCATCACAGCTGCTGTTGATGCCAGCACAGCTGGTGAGGGCACAGCTGCCATTGCCAAGAGAGACAAAGATGGCACCACAGGGGCTGAGCTTGTCAGCCATGCTGACCAAGATATGACAGCCACTGTCTATAATCTTGGGCCAGAGATTGCCTCTGGTGCTTTTTTCATTGGGGTGAGGGCTCTTGAGGGCACCATCTATGCAATCAGCCTGCCAGCCAGCCCAGTGCATGCCAAGACATCTGGCACCATCACAGCAAGGTCAGGGGCAACTCTGGGCTCTGGCTCTGTTGACTTGCTCAATGATGACTTGACCACCACTGGGGTAACAGTCACAGCCAATAATGCCTTTGGCTCATCAATTGCCACAGCAGCTTACTGCATTGTGATGATGCTGGCTTCTGGTGAGTACACCATCGTAAGCGTGGATTGCCCATGAGATACAGCCCTGGCTGCAAGTGCTGCTGTACTTGCACAGCAAAGACAGACCAGCCACCAGCATCAACTGGGGCAACTCTTGGGGGTGATTGGACTGATGCAGTTGTTGGCTGGGACAGGCTCAACTCAGGGGGCAGGTGGGGGTATTCAAACACAGCTGGGGAGCTGGCTGTCTTGGACACCCTAGCAGACAACAATGATTATCAGATACACTTTGACAACTTCCCCAAGATCACCAACGCCACAATTGATGATGCTTGCAGCCTGCTGGTGGATTACACAGACAGCAGCAACTATGTGTTTATTCGATTTACACTGACAGACAGAGTCATCAGCAGCAAGCTGGGGTGGAAGGTTGAGGTTGGCACTGTCATTGCTGGGTCAGAGACAGTGGAGCACACAGCTGAGCAGGTCAACCATGGTGCTGATGATGCTGGTGGCAATGCTCTGGGGGGTGATTTGCGGGTCTGTGTCAGCGATGGATTGATAAAGGTGCAAACAGAGGATGTCAACACAGTGGCTGGCAGCATAGATGTCACAGGCATCAGCCTCAATGACACAAAACAAATTGCAGTGCTCTCTGATGTTGTGACCACTGAGGTCAGTTTCAACCTGCTAAGTCTTGAGGATTGTTGCAGCTGCACTGATGATGATGTCAGGCCCTACTGTTGGAATTGTGGCTCAGATGATGATGGGCCAGTGGTGCCAGATGAGATTGTGGTTGACTTGGGGGCTGGGGGCTGGACAGACAGAGGCGACTCTTGGGCATGTGACAGCACCCCAGGATGTGCTGAGGTGCAGGGTGAGTTTTCTTTGGTGAGGCCAGGGTCAGGCACCATCTCAGCTGATGCAGATTGCACTTGGTCTTTTTCTGATGACTGGTGTGCTGACGCATATACTCTGCCGTCAACCTATTCGTTGATTATTGACCTTTGGACTTCCTATGATGCCACAAACTATTATTTTCATCTGGAGGTGCATCTTGAGGATGGGGTAGGGTCGGCTTGTGAAGAAGTTTACAAAAAGACAGTTGCCAAGTCTGGGGCTGACAGCCTTGACTGTGGGGCAACCCATGAGCTGACCAGACAGACCAGCGCTGGCCCCTATTTGCCATGCAACACATCTGGCAGATTACCAGCAACCATCACCATCACCCCAGCCTGACAATGCTTTGCAATTTCAAGCCAACTGGCAGGGTGATTGATGGCAGGCACCAGATGAGATGCTCAGCATGTGGCTCAACAGTTGGCTTTGCTGGCAGCAACCCAGCCAGATGCAGAAGGGTGTGCCAGCCAAGAAAGATACACCCCAACAACCAGCCCACTACACCCTGGCAGCTGGTCAAGAGGTATGTCAGGGCTGTGGCTTTGTGGTACTGGCATGGGTGCCCCACCAGAAGTAAAAAACAGATTGCCAGGATCTATGACAACATCTGCACCCCATGTGAGCAATTTCACGATGGGGGCTGCATGGCATGTGGTTGCAGGGTCAACAGGTCAGAGGCTGGGCTGAGAAATAAGCTGGCCCAGAAAACTCAGCACTGCCCCCATGGGCTCTGGTGAGCTATGTGACAACATAAGCTGTCCCCC
>Ga0098034_1000623_pt1 | contig 14537 bp, 12 predicted proteins | sample 2_EtaG_FD_77062 | JGI IMG/M metagenome (GOLD analysis project Ga0098034, IMG submission 77062) | Marine viral communities from the Subarctic Pacific Ocean - 2_ETSP_OMZ_AT15125 metaG | ecosystem: Environmental > Aquatic > Marine > Oceanic | place: Pacific Ocean | collected 2015-01-07
ATTAGATACAGATGTCATTACAATCAATAAAGATGGTAGTGGAAATCCCACAAGTGTTGACCTAGTTCATCGTGTAAAAAATTTAACAGATGGAGAAAAAACAGCAAGAGATGAATCCCACATAATGGCTCTCAGGTTTTTAAGAACAGAAAAACTTGGAGAATGTGATTGGACAATGGTTTCTGATTCACAATTATCCGATTCAAAAAAAGCTGAATGGATTAGCTATAGACAAGCTTTGAGGGACATGCCCGAAACGGCTGATATGACAAAATGGGGTACAGGCGATTGGGCCTGGCCTACAGAACCACTAATATGAGCATTAGGATAATGAGGGAGAAAATAAAATGGCAGTAGTAAAAGTTCCCGTAGCATTAGGGGGTACCGGCGCTGATAACGCAGCTGATGCAAGAGCTAATCTAGGTATTTCTTCTAATACTGCTGGAGGTGCTTATTCAGGGATATTTGTTAGTAACGCACAAATTAAATCATCTAATGTAAGTGGAAATGTTACTATTAATACGGGTAACGTTATGTTATCAAAGGCAGGAGCAAATGTTACATTTGAAGTTCCTGGCACTACTGTTGTAGGGGCACAATTTAAAACCCCTGGTATTCATGATTTAGCAACTCAACGTATTGTTACTATTAAAAGTAATAACTATTCTGCTAATAGACGTTTGGATTATCAGGTTCCTACAATTAATATTAAAGCTAAGTATAATAATGTTGCTATTAATACTGCGGGACGAATTCTTTTTTCTAATAGATTTGACGATGAAGCCTCAATGCCTTCTCCTTCAAAATATGAAGGATTTATCGCTTTTGATAGAAACCCAGGTAGTGTAGGCGATTTATATGTTTCTAATGCTTTACAGAGGCATAAGATTCTTATTGCTAATACTGATTTAACTCCTGGAACGAATAACTTTTATTCCATAGGAACACAAGCTCTTAGATGGAAAAATCTAAGAGTATCTAATGATATAACTACTGCTAGTGGTAATGTTTTTGCTAGGGGTATAACTATTGGTGACGCTATAATTTACTACTCTGAAGCCGATACTGCAGGAAAGGGAGTAAGAATTGGTTTTAATACAAGTACTCCTGAATATGTAGGTATTAATGCTAATTGTAATGTTTATATTTCAGGTAATTTAGTTGTTGCAGGTAACGTTTATATTAAGAATACTCAACATCTTATAGTTGATGACCCAGTTATTGAACTTGGAGCTAATATAGCGCAACAATCAGCTCCTACTTTAGATTCAGGTCTTTTGATGAATCGAGGGTCTGCTTCGAATGCATTCTTAGGTTACGATGAGAGCCGTGATGAAATGGCGGTGGCTTATACCGCCGATCCTTCTGCAGTCAATACAATTACAATTGCAGGATATACACCTTTACAAACTGGTCCTCTCCATACTAATTATTTAGCTAACCTTACGGGTAATACTTCTATTAGTAGAAGTCTTGTAGTTGGTTATACTGATCATCGAGTACCTCAAGCAAACTTGGATGTTAAAGGCAATGCTTATATTACAGGAGCGATGTCTATAAATGATGGAGAAGCAGTAGCTTCTGAAGATTTATCTACAGCTTTAGCTGTAGCATTAGGATAAAAAATGACTGATGAAAAATTAATAAGAGAACTCGATCGTTATAAAGAAGATATTGATAGGTTACATTCTAGAACTCAAGAAGCAAAAGCTAGAATTACTACTCATGAGGCTGTTTGTGAAGAAAGGTATCAAAGTATAATGGCCGCTCTTGGAAGGTTTGAAAAACATCTGGGAGTGGTTCAAGAAGAAATGAGTGAATTAAAAACACTTGCAATTCAAGGTAAATTTAGTTTGAAGACAGCTATTTTTTTAGGCAGTTTATTTTCCGGTTTAGCAGCTTTAATATACACTATTATAAAGATTGGCGATTAATGAATGGCTAAAGAAAAATTTTTCAAAATTAATTTAGACAAACTATTGGAACAAATTCCAATGGTTAATCAATTAGATTTAAAACTAAATTCCAGTCAATGGGGAATGATTCAAGGGTTAGAAGATCACCGTTTTTGGGTTCATATATCAGCAAGGAGAACGGGAAAATCTTATGCAGCTGCTTTATTAGCTTTTTCTAAAATACTTGAACCTAATACGCAGGTAATGGTAGTAGCTCCTAATTTTAGTTTATCTTCCGTTATATGGGATTATGTAACTCAAATAATTCGTGACTTAAAAATTGAATGTAGACGCTTAAATCAAAAAGATAAAGTTATTCAATTAGTTAATAATTCGACTTTTAGATTATTGTCAGCTAATAATAGAGATAGTCTCATAGGTCGAGCTGCTCATTTACTTATTGTCGATGAGGCGGCAGTTATTAATAATGATGAATATTTTACTCGGGATTTAAGACCTGCTCTTTCGACATATCCAGATTCTCGATGTTTATGGATTTCTACCCCGCGTGGAAAAGGTAATTATTTATATGATTATTATTTAAGAGGGCAAGATACAGACGATTATTCAGATTGGGGTAGTACCGTATTTAACTGGAAATCTAATCCTCTACTTAATGAAACAGATATTGAAGAAGCTCGTAAAACTATGAGTAAAAATTTATTTGGTCAAGAATATGAATGTGATTGGGTTACCACTGAAGGTCAAATATATGACTTGGCTGAAGAAATTCATTTAAAAGATTTAAGTGATATTTATGAAAAAGACAAAAGATTTGATTTTGTAGCAGGTTTAGATATAGGATATCGAGATGAAACAGCTTTTGTAGTATTAGCTACGGATAGTGAAAAATTTTATGCCATAGATGAATATATTTCTAAAGAAGGTACTACTTCAGCTCATGCTGAAAATATTCAAGAAATGATTGATCGGTGGGGAATTGAGACAATCTTTATTGACAGTGCCGCACAACAAACAAAAGCTGATTTAGCTTATGATTATGATATCTATTGTGATAATGCATTAAAAAGTGTTAATGATGGAATTGCTTCAATTCAAGTATTGGTAGATATGGAAAGAATAGAATTTGATGTGAATCGATGTAGACATACTTATTCATCACTTAGTAGTTATAGATGGAATCATAGAACTGAAACTCAAAAACCTCTTCATGATTGGTCTTCTCATTGTAGTGATGCAATAAGATATGCAGTTTATAGTTACCAGAGAACTCGTGTTAGCGTCTATGCTTGATTATGAAAAATAAAATATTGACCCAAAATTACTTTTAATGTATTATAATGAGAACAGGAGAAAAAAATAAATGGGACTCAGAAGTTGGATTGTAGAGAAATTAAATCCTGCGCAACCATATATTGCGTCGCAAGATCCCTATAATATCCCCCAATCTATTGTAGATTATAAAACTGCATTTCGTGAGATTGAAGTAGTTCACCGAAGCATAGAGATGGTTATTAATGCATTGGTCTCGATTCCCTTTGTAGTCGACGGTGGGGCAGCTAAAAAAATTAATAAATTACTTAACGTCAAACCTAATCCTTTTGAGGATAGGGTCCGTTTATTTAGAAGAGCATTTTTAGATTTTTACCTTGACGGAAATGCATTTTTCTACTATGATAAAGAAAGTTTATATTTATTACCCGCGAATGATGTAGAGGTAGTTGCTGATTCAAAAACGTTTATAAGTCATTACAATTATTTAATATACGATCAACAGACAGACTGGTACGGTTTTGCTAAAGAAACTACTCGTGATGCAAAAATAACATTTACTCCAGATGAAATTGTTCAAGTAAAAAGTGATAACGATCAATCAATCTTTCGTGGTGATAGTAAACTTAAGAATTTACAAAGACTTTTTGAATTATACTATGAACTTTTAGATTTCCAGCGTCAGTTCTTTAAAAATAACGCTATTCCAGGATTAGTCCTAAAAACAGATAATGTTTTAAGTAGTAAGATTAAAGAACGAATGTTAGAAAGTTGGAGAGCGAGTTATTCTAATATTTTTAATGGTGCTCGCAGCCCTGCTATTTTAGACGGTGGTTTAGATATTGATAGGTTTAGTGAAGTTAAATTTAATGAACTAGACTTTGAAAACAGTGTCGAACGAATTCAAATGGACATTGCAAAAGCTATCGGTGTTCCCTATGTTTTATTAAAAAGTGGAAACAACGCAAATATAGCAGCTAACGAAGTTTTATTTTACAACCATACTGTTCTCCCAATACTTGAACAATTTTGTAGTGCGTTTGAACATTTCTTTAATAATTTAACTTTGATTACCCCAGACAGACGTTCAGTAAGTGCCTTACAACCTGATTTGAGAACTCAAGCTCAGTACTATTCAACCTTAGTTAATACAGGTATAATTACTCCCGATGAAGCCCGTGGCGGATTAGGTATGGGAGAAATGAATGTAGACGAAACTAATTGTATTAGAGTACCTCAAAATATTACTGGAAGTGCAACTGACCCAAGCCAAGGTGGTCGACCTAGCGAAGATGAAATTCAAATAAGTACACAAGATAATGAGGATTTAGCGAATGAATAAAACATTTTATTTTCATAGTGACTTTGAAACTAAAAAAGTATCAACTACTCGTGGAACTAGAGGATTAAGGATTGCAGGTTATGCTAATACTACCGACAAAGATAGAGTAGGAGATGTAGTCACTGCTAAGGCGTGGGCACAAGGTATAACTAATTTTAGAAAAAACCCTGTCCTTCTTTATCAACATAAACATGATTGTCCTATTGGGAGAGTCGATAAAGTTACTGTTGATAAAAAAGGACTTTTTGTTGAGGCAAATGTAAGTGATGCTGCAGAAAAACTTCATGCGGTTCAGTCTTTAATTAAGGATGGGGCTTTAAAAAGTTTCTCGGTTGGGTTTAAAGTCAAAGACGGAAAATATGATCATAAAACTGATTCAATGACAATTACGGATGTGGAATTATTAGAAATTAGTGTGGTAAGTGTACCTGCTAATCAAGAGTCATTGTTTAGTATAAGAAAAAGTTTTGATGATAATCAACAAGACTATGCTGAGTTTATAGAAAAATTTGCAAATAAAGACAACGAAATTAACATTGACACTCGTGAGAAGGATATGGAAATTAAGGTTGGGATAACCGACGTAGTTGCCGATCACTATCATACTTATGAAATAGATGATGGAGGTAATGGAGTAACCACTTATGCTTCGCATAAGATGCACCATTATCATAGAATTGAGGATTATAGGGTTTCAGACGCTGATTATCCTATAGTTCATTCTCACACAATGGTAGTGTCAGCACGGCCTGTAATGGCTGAGCCAATAGAAGAGGAGATTAGCAATATGGATAATATTGATGAAAGACCTTTATCTCCCTCAGAACAAATGGCTTCTCAAGACACTCCAGAAGTTGGAGTTACAGTAGTTGAAGAGATGTCTGAAGAGGATTCTCAAGTTGAGATCAAGGCAGAAGAATCTTCACCAGATATGAATATTGAAGCTACTGCAGAAGAAGACTCTGCTCCGGTAATTGAAAAACCAATCGCCGAAAAGGCAGAGGAAACTTTGGAAGCTTCATCTTCGGATGAGGAATTTTCTGAGGAAGAAATCACTGAGGAATCTGACCCTTATGATCCTATTCCATTTATTAATATGCTCTCTATGGAGACAGCAGACTTAAAGCACGATCAATGTGTAAAGTATAACGACAGCAGATATAAAATTACTGAAGTTGCAACTGCCGAATCCCCGAATTTCAAATTTTTAGAAATTGACTTAAATGGAAATTCAAGAGATAATATAATAACAGTTGAGGCAGAAAAATTAGCTGCTGTTAACACATGGGATATTGGATCAAACTATGATATTTCTTTAACAAATATATCTAGTCCTTCTCATATGACAGATTCTGATAGAACCGATATTAAAGATAAATATTTTGATATCATAAATATTAGTGAACAAGATGCTTATAGCTTAAAGAATGAAGAACTTGTTAAATCTAATTCTAATTACCAACACAAACTTAATACACTACTCAACCTAAAAGCAACCCCGACTAATGAATGGGCAGACTCTGATTATAAATATGCCCGATATGTAAATACTATGATTGATGAACTTAAGAAGATCGAACCTAGTCAGGAGAGAGATACTTTGTTATCAATACATGGTGTAAAATATAAATCAAAAAAGGAGAATGATGATATGGCTACTCAACCAGTAGGTGACATTGTCAAAATTGATACTGGGGCATCCGAGACTAAGAGTGAGGAGACGGCAGCAGTCGTTGCTTCTTCGGCTCCAATCGAAGAGGCTCCCCCTGCATCAGCCACCGCCGAAGTCTCAGAGCCGCGAGTGGCAGAACTGGTGCAGAAAACTGGCGAAGCAATTCTTAATGAAAGCGACGCCCAGGATAAGAAACAATCTGAGTACACTCCCAATGAGAGTGAAGCTTTAGCCGAATTGAAGGCCGAAGTTAATAAGTATAAGGAGCAGATTGCTTCGTATACTCAAAATAAGATGGTCTATCAAGAAAGTAATCGTACTCAACAGCAGTTTACTCCTGAAGAGATGACGAATGCTTTCTTGCTTTCAAAGGCTCTTAATAAAACTGATCCGTTTGATACCAAACTTGGTGCTCGAATGAAACAGGTAACTTCTGTTGATCAGTTCTTAAGTAATTTCTCAACTAATGTTTACGAAGAGATGCAGCAACAGCTTGTAATCGCTCCTATGTTTGAGCGTATTGCAGTTGACGCACGTAATTTCCGCGTACCAGTAGCTGATGAAGATACTAATGGAGATGTGGCGCAGTTTGAGTCTGGCACGTTTGCTCAGAGTATTTCTGATGCCACCCGTGTTCCGACTACTCGTCAAAACACTATCTCTGCAGTAACGTTCTCGCCAAATAAATTTATGGCGACTACCCATCTTGCTAAGGATGAGGAAGAGGATACAATACTTCCACTCCTAGATTTCCTACGTCAGAGTGCAACTCGTCGTTTGGCTCGTGCCATCGATAAGTCGATCTTACGTGGTGACGGTACTTTGAAGGGCTTTAACGCTGCTCCAAAGAATGCAATTACCGCAGGTTCTGGATACCAATGTGTATTCAAGGGCGCTATGACGCTTGCTTATGATATTGCTGGCCTCCGTGAAACCACGGGTGCTGTTGGTACTAAAGCGCAGCCAGCTGATATCGCGGATGCTCGCGGTAAGCTTGGTAAATATGGTCTTCAACTAGGTAATCAGTTGGTCTTTTTGACTTCTGTCGAAGGATACAACTCTCTAGTTCAGGACAGCGATTTCACGACTGTTGATAAGTTCGGACCGAACGCAACTTACCTCACAGGTTCGTTGGGCGCTATTTATGGAATTCCAGTGGTTATCACTGATTTCTTAGATAACGTTGGTGTCGCAGGTAACCAGATTGGCTTGCTTATGTATAAGCCAGGTTTCTTGATTGCTGAACGTCGTGGTATGGAGATTGAAAGTGAATATGAGCCTCGTCAGCAGGTAACTGCAATGTATATGAGCACTCGATTTGACTTCAAGGCTTTGACTACTAATACTAATGCAGCTTTGGATGCGACTAAGTATTCTTACGCAGTTGCAATTCACTCTGCATAAACTAAAATTTAAAATCTTAACTGGTGGGGGGCTTAGCCCCCTGCCCACATAAGGAGAAAAAGAGTTATGGCTCTACAAAAATTTATTCATAAGGTTAGCCCTGAATTAACCCAGAATGCTCAGTTTAAAGCTTACGGCGATATTCCTGAGAATCAAATGACTCCTGGTAGTACAGTTGAACTGTATCCAGGCACGTATTCTAATATTACGTGCGCTAATGGCGTAGCTATTAAGGGAGTTGGAGGAGTAGCCGATGTAACTGTACCTGGTATTCATGTATCATCTGGTACTACTGGTAATGTTCGTATTGAAAATATGACAATTACGGCTGTTTCTAATGCTGTATCCGTAGCAGGACCTTCTACGGCATCTACTTTACATGTTAAGGATGTTATCTTTAACTTGAGTACTGGTGGTGTAACTCCAGTTGCTAATGCTAATACTATTCAGGTAGCAGGAACTGGCGCAGTTACTCTTGAGAATGTTCAATTCTTAGGACCTCAGCGTGGTAACTTGAAGGCCCCATTGGCAGCCGCTAATGTTATTGGCGGAGTCCTTTCCGTCTCTGCTGCAGCAGATATGGCTGTTACAGGTACCTCAATTCGTTATGTTGGTGCTACTATTCGTGGCGCTGGACGTGCAAATGTTACTGGCGCAACTGCTAAGGCCGATAATATGATCGGTACGTACACTCCCTCGGGTGCTACGGTCACCGCGGCTGCTCAACAGTACAGAGGTAAGGTCTAATAAGCAATTAGATATATGCTTAAAGACAGTACACACTTTAATAGGGGTAGGTGTAAACATACGCCTACCCCTTTTTACTTAGGAGGAATATAATGTCAAATATTATTGACACCATCTCATCGATGTCTTCGTCGGAGGCTCGTGAGCATTTAAAAATTAATGGTTATGACGATGGAAGTATTGCAGAAGTAATGGCTGAATGGGAAGAGATTCAAAATAATCCAGCCCCAGCTCCAGCTCCTAAACCAGCTTCTCCACGTAAAACTAACCAACATACTCATAACGATGGAACTACTCATTCTCACCCAAATAGCGGAGAGCATGAACACGACGACGAATAATTGGAGTAAATAATGGCTACTTCTTATGGCGAATATACCTTTGTTACTTTAGCGGAAACCAAGGATTATTTAAGTATTACAAGTACTACTCATGATGCTAGATTATCTAACCTCATTGGCTTTGCTTGTGGGGCTGTGGAAAATTACATTGGTCGTGAAGTTAAAAGTAATGTTTACACTGAAGTATTTGATGGTGGAACACAATCTGTATTTGTGGAACGACTACCTGTTAATAATGTAAAACAAGTAACTGAATATGATGGTAATAGGTATGCAGATTTAGTTGGTCCTGCTACAGATGGAAGTTTTGTTAACCAAAACTGGGATGATTCAAATGTAACTGCTGAAGGAGATGCCAAATTAAAAACAAGAATTAAGAAATTTAGCCAATCTTCAGTAAAATTTGATGGTGCTGAGGATTATGTTACTATTACTGATCCAAGTTCTAGTAACCCAAAATTTGATTATGAAACCTCAGATTTTACTATTGAAGGTCAATTTCGTTTAAATCTTTTAAATAATAATAAATGTTTAGTTTCTCAAGTTAAAGACGCTGATAATTTTTATGCGTTAAGATATAATTCTGCTGTAGGATTACAATTTGATGCTTATAGTGGTGGAACACAAGTTATGAATGTTGCTCATGGAACCACCACAGGGTATGCAGCTAATTCTAATACCTTTATGCATGTAGCAGTATCTCGCAGTGGAACACACGTTAGATTATTTAGAGATGGTTCTAATGTTGCAGGAATAATGACATCTAATTCTATGCCAACAATTGGGACAGATTATAATGTAGAACTTGGTCGATTAAACTTAACTGCAACAGAAGAAATGACAGGTTATGCAGATGAATTAAGAATTTCTTTTGACAAAGCTCGATATACTACTGATTTTACAGCTCCGAAATATCCATTTTCAACTGACAATGATACAACAGTTTTAGTTCATTTTAATGGAACTAATGACTCGACATCTTTCCAAGATGACGCAGTTCGTGACCCTGATTATGTATGGGTGGGGGATAGTGGCAAAATTGAACGTAATGTCACAGGAGCTACGGAAGGACGCCAAACAATTTCAGTAATTGATATTCCAATGTGGCAAAATTATCCAAAAGCTGTTAAAGTAACATACGATGGTGGATACTCTGATGTTCCAAATGATCTTAAAGTAGCAACTATGGATTATATTAAAACATTATATAAACAAACTGAAGCAAATCAAAGATATAGTTTACAAGGTGAAAGTGGTGGACAATTTAATTTAGCTTCTTCTGGATGGCCTCCTCATGTTCGTCGCATTTTAGATATGTATAGGATACCGTTCTAATGGCTATTACATTACAACAAGTGCAACTTCCTAAAATTAGTACTCCACAAGCTACAGCGGATCAAGGTATTAATGCAGTAGCTTCTTCTTTAATTTTAATTGATAATGATGAATATAATACGGCTGCTGCCGCATATTATGATAGTGGTAATAGTAAAGAAGTCAGCACAATGGAACAGATTCTTGGACGAGCAACAGGGTTTCAAGGAACTGCGACAGATGTAAGTGGTAAAGCAGATTTACAATATTTTAATCTTAAATTAGTACCAGCAGTCCTTCGCCCTGATAAGATTCAGGCTGGGCAATACGGCAGCACGAATCTTGCGAGGATGAAGAATTGGGCTCTAAGTCCTGCTGAAAAAAGTTTTGTAGCGATGTTGAAAGAAACAACAAGAGAGGAATATCCTGACCCAAGCGAAGTCACCCTACCCAGCGAGAAAGACCAAAAGTACTTAAGTACACGCGGATTGCAAACCGGCGCAGAACAAAGAGGACTGGAAGTTGGAACTCAATTTGGTGGAATTGGAGGAGAGGTAAAAAGTTCACGAGTTGTGTTGCAGGTTCAAAAAGGAGGTGGTGTGATAGCTGAAGGACCTTCAGGAAAACCTACTGAGGCCACAACTATTGCACAAAGAACAATAGGATCAACATTACAGTTTGCGGAAGGTGGAGAAGAAGAATTTCAACGTCAACAAACATTAGGTCCTGCTGCGGTGCGCGACACGATCAGAGCAGAAGCCTTTGAAAAAGATCCAGGTTTAGAAAGTGATTTCTATGATACTAACAAAGGCGTACAACGAAAAGCCAAAAATAAGTTGAGCCAAATATATAAAGATAAGGGCGCTACGGACAAAGGAGTCTTTAGTTCTCAATTTTATGTAGACTTATTAAATAATAAAGATGGTATAGCTACAAAGTTATTTGGAAAGGCAGGGGCGGCTTCTATTAACACTGTTAGATTAAAAGCAAAAAATGTTTTTACTCAAGTTACTTTGAGAGGAGCAGGAAAGAAGCAAACTCGTAGAAATTTTATTTATTTTGTAGAAGGAGTAGAGCCTAATGACACGGATTTTGGTGGAAACTGGGATGCATCGAAGAAAGTTTTACAATGGAAATTTCTTCGTGGTTTTGAGAAAAAACTGGAAAAAGCTTTACTGAATCAATTAGGTGATGATGCTTTACAATTTCTTGATGATACAGGTTTTGTTAATAAAGTTAAACAAGCTGGAACTGGAATTTTAGTTTTAGGAAACAAGGGAATGCAGGGTGGACTTGATGGACTTAATGTTGAAGCTCAACTTGCGGTAACTAAATCTATTCCGATTCCAACCATAGCTCGTATAATAGTTCCAAAAGAAAAAAGAAAGCCTTCGAGAACACAGCCTTCGAGAACACAGCCTTCGAGAAGAAAACTTCCATCTCCTAGAGGACGATTTATTTCTAACGTGCAACTTTCAGCAATATTACAACAAAGACTAACAAAAGCAATGCCTCGTTATCATCAACCTCAAAAACCGATTCCTCGGTATGTAACTGGACGATTGGCACGGAGTTTTCGAATAATGGCAGATTACAGACAAGGAATTATGGGATTTTTTAATACAGCTCCTGCTTCTGATTATGTGGATGAACTTAATATGCGTGGATGGATGTTAGATAAAGGCTTAGTAGAACCGACTATTAGACAAATTACACAACAACTATTTGGTAGGCAGTTTCGAGTTTTAAGAACTCAATAAAAGTCAAAAAATAAAATTTGCCACGCGTGAGTGGCTGTGATATACTTAATACAATTAGGAAAACATAATGGCGACGAGTAGACGACGTGATATAGCGAATTTTCTCGTTGGAGAACTCAAAAAAATTGATGGTGATGTTTCTTCTTTTGATAGTAGTTATACCTATCAAGTTAATCTCTTTAATAATGTTTTCCGACGTTTAAAATTTCTTGATGAAATTAACGATTTTCCTTCTGCTTATCTTCAAGCAGGGACGGAAAACAGAATATATGATTCTAAAGGACTTACAACTTCTATTTTAGGTATTATGATTCGCGTTTATGTTCATACAGAAAATGCCGTTGAAGAACTTGAAAGCACTATGCAAGACATCGAATTTGTCATATATAATATGGATACAGAACAATATGGGATAATGGATGTTCAAGTGGCTACAATGAGCACCGATGAAGGGTTGCTAGACCCTTATGGAATAGGAGAAGTTGGAGTCACCGTACAATACGATGTGACAGACTAATATAAAAAGGAGCTACCCGAATGGCAACCCAAATTAATTTACAACGTAATAGTGAAGTATTCTATTCGACAGTAGATCTGAACGGAGGAGCAGCGGCTGCTGCCATGTCCGCCGCTAATACTTGGAAAGTAGAAGTTTTAGCTGGCTTCGCCTTCTCTCAAGCATCTGCTACGCAGGATATTACAACTCTGGAAAGTGGACTCTCTCCAGATCGAAGTACTCAACGATTTAACACAGCTGTAAATCCAGTTGAGTGGAATTTCCAAACTTATTTAAGACCTACAGGAATTGAAAATCCTGGCCCAGGTAACGCTGCTGGTAATTATACTGGTAATGTTAAGCCACTTTCTGATTGGTTCTTATGGCAAGCACTGGTTTCTAATCAGTCACCTGCTACGGGAGCTACTACAGAAAGGTCTGTGTGGGCAACAAACGGTATTCTTCGTACCCGAGAAACAGGTAGATTGGCTAACGTTATGGCAAGTAAATCAAACTTTCCAACCGCAACTCAAAACCATATATATATGAAAACTGATAACGTGATCTATCAAATTGTTAACGCTACTGTTAATGAGGCTGCGGTAGATGCGTCTATTGACGGAATCGCAATGACAAGTTGGACTGGTAATGGCACCTCCCTTAAAGAATTAACAGCTGATGTTTCGGCACCTGCAACCCATGCTCGTGACCGAGCAGTTCTTGTTTTTGGAGGAATTTTAGCAAACGGTACCACTGTTGTTAGTAACGGTAAATCTAATGTAGGTGCAGCCTCCCATATTGCTGGCACTGCAGAGTTAATCTGTTTTGCTAAGTGGGATAAACATATTGTTGGTACTACTGAAACAACTGCCTCGTTCATTAAGAATCGATTAAGCGGAATAGACTTTCAGTATGTTGCTAATACATTTAGTTTTCCAGTTACCGCTATGAGTCTTAACTATACTAATAATATTACATATCTAACTCCTGAAGAAATGGCCGCATTGAATACGCCAATTGGCCAGTTTACAGGTTCTAAAACCATTACCGGTTCTATTAGTGCATACTTACGTGCTGGTAGTACCACTGATAAAAATAACTCAGCTAGATTTTTATCTGGACTAATTAAAGATACCCGAACTTCTGTTGCTTCGGTTTCTTCAGCTAATTTAATTATTGGCGGTAATACCGCACCATATGTTAACTTTGGTATGCCTGCGGTTCAATTTAACTTCCCAACTGACACTATTGAAGATGTGATCGGAGTTACCGCTGAATTCTTAGCACAAGAAAAAATAAAAGGAACGGGAGATGAGTTATCGATTCTAGTTAAAAAGGGATAATAATCGCCTGAGGGGGTATTGATTAATCTTTAAATTTATCCATATGGGTGTTCACCGTAACGCAGTATCAGGCCTCCCCCTCAGCATGATACAAAGTTGATAACATGGTGAACACCCTTTTTTTATATCCACTGAGAGGGGAAAAACAAATGAGTAAAATTGCAAGTTTACATGCACAAGAAACGACTATTGAGGTAGAATATCCAGATATTGATGGATTTGTTGTCTCATTAGTTTATTTAAATCGAGATGATTTAACTAAGATTCGTAATCGAAGTTTAACTTATAAATTTAATAAGAGAACTCGTCAAAGAGAAGAAGAAGTAGATAATGATAAATTTCTTGAAGAATATACAAAGAGAGCTATTAAGGGGTGGCAAGGACTGTACGTTAAGTACTTACCTCAATTACTTCCCATTGATATGAGTAATGCCAATCCTGAAGAAGAGATTTCTTATAACGAAACTGAAGCATTAGAATTAATTAAAAATTCTACAGTTTTTGATCAATTTATTACTGATTGTATGCAAGATTATGAGAAGTTTACTATTGAATCTAAGGAACAAGAAATAAAAAACTCGAAGAGTTCCTCGCCTACTACTTAGAAGGGGGAGGAATTGATAAAGAAAAATATTTTGAAATTCATGAACAAATGGGACTTCCCATTGATGAAGATGAAATTCCTTTAGACATAACCGATATAAGTTATAACTCTCAACAAGCTGTATTTTTATTTAATGTTTTACCTGATAAGGTAGAAGGAATGAATGGAGTATGGCTTGGAAAAGAGTATGCAGGATTAGCTGATATCATGAATATTTATGAAATTGGTAATCAAAAAGAAGTATTAGATTTACTTCAAGTGTGTATTCGTGAAGCTTCCAAAGTGTATGCCAAACAACGTGAACAATCTGTCAAACAAGCAGAAAC
>Ga0098034_1000625_pt1 | contig 14481 bp, 25 predicted proteins | sample 2_EtaG_FD_77062 | JGI IMG/M metagenome (GOLD analysis project Ga0098034, IMG submission 77062) | Marine viral communities from the Subarctic Pacific Ocean - 2_ETSP_OMZ_AT15125 metaG | ecosystem: Environmental > Aquatic > Marine > Oceanic | place: Pacific Ocean | collected 2015-01-07
CGCTCCATACATCCTCATCGCCGGACCCGAAATCAAACTGTGGAATATTCGATAGGGTAATATTCGAGAGCGTCCAACTGGTATGTGCGGCGCCGCGAACCAGCTTTGCCGGCTGGTGGTCCTCATGCACGATTATCATGGTATCGGCGGACTGCGTGATGTTGAGTTCCTTACACTGTGCCAGGGTATAGGTGGTTGTGACCGTCGCCTGCAGGGCCCCATCCATATACACTTTGATGGCATTGTTCTGGAACGCCATCACATAGGTCTGCTCGACATTAAACGAGAACGTAAACAGGCGTGACTCAGCGCCCAGGGTTGCCGCGTAGGCCATACCAGGCCGGCGCTTAAATCCGCCCTGGGGTAATGCCAGCACATTCGTACCGGTATCGGCGCCTTGAAAATACTGCTTGATATCAACCCGCGCCGCGAGCCTGGGATCAAGCACTCCCGAGTTAAACGCCGTCTGTAGGGTGCGAATTCTCGGCACTATTGCCGGACCTCAGTTAATGGCGAGTCAACAATCCCCTCTATTGGCCTGGACTGTGAATCGGCAAACTTCGCACGACGGAGTTGTATCTCGAAACGCTCGGCATACAACGCACCGAGGGAGCGATTACCGGTTACGGGAACCGAGAACTGGCTCGCCAGATCGTACTCGAGGGCCTTCACAAAATAAGGCGGGAGTCTGGATTCGTCCGGCTTAAACAGGTAATCAAGCGCTACAGAGTTGGCGTTTGCGTAGAGCTTGTTTTCAAAAACCTCATAATCAACATCGGGATACGTCTTGATTCCCATCAGATACCCGGACGGCAACTGGTACGCATACGTCCATTCATTCAACGGCGAGTCAGTAAGCTGTCCGAGCTGAGATTTCGCCGAGGCAAACCGCCATCGGTGAACCGTTAATAACGCCTCGTAAGTTGAATTGTAGAGGTTCGAGGCTGCTTCAGCACCAGCCCCGCCCTCGGTAAAGCTCGAGATTGTGCCGTGACCAATCATCAGCAGGGCGTTCGAGCACATTGCGATACTGGTCGCCATACCTAACCCCTAATAAAACGAAAGGACAAGGACCGACGGATCGGCCCCTGCCCTCTCAGGTTGTGTCCCCCCACAACGAGGAACCTGTTACCCGAACCGATTAGTCGGTGTCGGTTTCAGAGATTGCGGTGCCATCGGATATATCAACAACACTCGATGCGTTTGAAAGCACGCTGACGATATTGGTCGTCGGTGTGCTGGTATCGCACACCCAGATAATATCGCGCACTTGCAAAAGATCAGTCGCGTCGTTGAAATAACCGGACGAATTGACGGTCGCAATCGCGTCGGTTGTTGAATAGACCCAAATGCGGGGAGCTTTCCCACCAGGGCCAACCTGCTGTAAACCACTTAATGCGTATGCCATGATGTGTAACTCCTACTGGTAGCTGACGGATACAGAACCGTCGCCGTCGCGAGATACCGAACCGGCCTTCACCACACCGTTGCAGAGCCATGAGGTTTTCTGCGCGATGTAATTCACTTCGGTTTTGATATCAATTCCAACCGCAAGACCTATGGCACTTTGGTGCCAGGCAAACCCTTCAGTCGTACCGCCAGAAACAGTCAGGCCGCCTTCGTCGCGGGACTCGATGATGTGCCAAGCAAAACCCATCCAGGTATTCAGCTCGCCGGACATCAGCGCCTTGACGCTGTTGTAGTCGGAACTTGTGACCGTGGAGATGTTGAGCAGGTCCTCAAGGCCGCCAGCCGTTACCGCAAAATGCCGGTCGCCCGAGGGCACACCTTTGTCGTTGAGATACTTGGACGCTTCGACCACCTTCGCCACAGTCATGCCAGCCGAACCGTGGGAAATAGTACCCGCCGGGCTCGACTCGGCGCCCAGGGCGTCGATAATCAACTGATCCACGCGGCGACCCAACGCCCCCGCAATGGTCTGCGCTAGTTCACGCTGCTCGTCAAAATTGACTTCGGCAGCGTCGAATATGTCGGTATATTCTGGCGCGTTCCAGTTTTCAAGCGTACAAGTGATGAGAGAGTGCGAAACGTCCATCGGTGTGACATCCGCCTGGGTGGCCTTCTGGTTAGCAAGACCCTTACCCATTTTACGGAATTTATAGATATCACCGACTACGCCATTACGCACTGTTACGGTGTCGCGGAGTGCCCCAGCAGTCTGAAATGCGTGCTTGACGTCATCATCAAACTGGGTCACCGCGACTGGTGACAGATTAACGGACATAGTAATTGATCCTCATCAATGTCTAAAAAATGCCGGGCTTGCGCCTGGCGCCTTTCGACATTCGGGTGTCCGCTGCGCGGGCCGAAGTCTCACGGCGTGCGTGCCGTGTGATCCGACTCCGTTCATGGGCTCGATAAGGATCGAGGTATCCACTACTAAAGAGCTATCAGCTCAAACTGTTACTGTCGCGGGCTCGGCAAATTCACAAGCACCGAGGTGTCCGCCGTGTCAGCCTTTGCTGATCCTATGGATACGAATTGTATCTATTTATACGTTGGGTTCAACAATTTACAGAAATGTGAAATTTACCCACAGGACAATGCCTATCGGGATGCCGATAATCAACGCAATCATCACCGCAGGAAACAGGAACTCACGCTTTTTCATACCATCGCTTCACCGTACTTGCGGGCATAGGCCGCATCGACCTGGCGCTTATATTCGGGGTCGATAGCAATACGGAGCTGCCCTTCTTCGGTCTTGGCATAGCGCATCTGACGCAACTCCTCGGAGGTATCCGTACCATCCATCGTCCGCGCTTGCGGGTCCCGAGCGAGCTTCGCCTCTCTCGTTTTACCAATCATCGACTCCAGCAACTCAACACCCACCGCAGTAGACGCAACGCCTTTGAAAATCTCCCACTGTTCATCTGATAGATTCCCTTGACCCCAGTCCGCCAGGTCGGTTAGGCGGGCTTTGGCGTTATCGCCCAGGGCGGCCATTTCGTGCCGCCGGTTGAACGTGATGAGCTGCTGCTCGGCAGACAGGTAACCACTCACAAACCGGTTAAAGGTTTCCTGGTCCATATCCGACTCGCGGGCTGCTTCCTTAAACCAGGCGACCATTGCATTGTCCTCGAGGACGCCCTCATCAAGGCCCCCGACATCTGGCACAGAGTAATCATCCTCTGGTGCGCCTTTGAATCCGCCCACCTTCTTCTCGAGCTCGATGTACGCTTTAGCCTGGTCCTCGACCGTTTTATATTTATCCTGTTTGAACCATTCGGGGATATCCTTATCACCCTGTTCGGACTCGGGGTCCGATAATAGTGACGCGCCTGGTATCGCCTCCTCGGCGGGCTTGGGTACTTCTTCCGTTTGTGGGGCTTCGGCTGGCGCCTGGACTTCTTGTTCTTCACTCATTAGTCGATACCTCGTTCTGCTAGTTCAATGTTTGCCATGATTTGGCGGACGATATCGGCGCGGCCTTCTTTAATGCCGGCCTCGAATTGTGTGGATTCGGGTGTAACGGTGGGTCTGAGTATGGTGATGTTGATGAGCCGATCCAGAACAAACCGACCGGGCTCGGTTCTAAAACACTCATGGAACCGTGACGCAATCTCACGGCCTTTAGCCTCGTCCTCTTTAGATCGGCCTGGAGTGTCAACATCGAGGGCAGCCCAGCCGCCACGCTCGGCGAATGGTTCGATCATGCAGCCATTTCAGCTTGCGCGGCCTGTGCCTGGGCCATCGCCGCCTGCTCTGCCAATTCCTCCCTTTCTGCTTCGGTCCTCAATAGGTCCGATTCAATACCGAGTTTCTTGCCTAGCCATTGCGGCAAGTCCTCGAGCTTTGTTCCCAATCCCATAATCTCGGGACCAAGCTGGCTGACTGTCGCCAGGTACTGATTCATCGCCACCAGTTCATCCTGGTCCTGGGCGCGGGCTAATGGGCTGGTGTGCTTGATAGTGACCTCACGCCCATCAACCGTGATTGGCGGAATCTTGCCGGCCTGTTTCAGCACCGATACCGTCCGCTTGATAACCTTCTCCACAAACTCGCTCTGCAGGCGACCGAATGCGCTGCCGGAATCCTGTACGAGCTCCTGATTGCGTAATGCCATTTCAGTCGCAGACTTCACCGGCTGGTCGAGCTCACCAAACGGTTCAGCATAAAGCGCCTTGTTAATACGCTTGCGTAAGTCATCCAGTATCAGTGCCGAGAATTGGATATCGCCCGAGCGATCCAGTGGCCTTAATGTGGGATTGCGGGTGTCGTTGCTGCCGACCGGAATAATTGCACCTGGCGTCAGTCGTACACTGTACGGGTTAATCACGCCGTCATCCGCTGCGGTATAAACGCCGGCAATCGCCAGGGCTGCGTTCTTCAACGTGTACTCGACGACCTTGTTTGCCGTCTTAACATCGGGCAGCACCTGCATCACTCGACCGCGACCCAGGGTTTCACCTGGCACGACGTACTCTCTGAACACAATCCAGGGGGATACGTCATATTCCTGAGTGAAAATCACGAACTTTTCGTTTCGCTCGAGGACGCACTGATACCATGTCATCGTTTTCGGGTTGTAAACTGTGCCCTCAATCAGCGGTATTTTTTCCTCGGGCTTATCGTTCGCTCGTTTTTTGAGCTTTTCTGACAGTTCCGCGCCAATCCATAAGCGGTCGATATGCCTGGCTGGTACTTTGTGCTCACGCCATACCGTTTCGATTGTGCCCCAGGGACCGGCCTCGGGATAAATCTCGGCCAGTGGTGCAGCATGAAACTCGAGCAGGGATTGAGGGCCCTCACTCATTTCACAGGACAGCACACCGGTTGATACCGACAGATCGAGAAACGCCTCATGCGCCTGGGTCGAGAAATTCGAATGGTTCAGATGGTCGAATATTATCTTGGTGACATCATCGAGGATCGGCTGGACTTCTTCGTGCTCCGCCTCGGGGATGTCCGAGCCTGGGACCAGGATGGACCAGTGCCGCCAGGGCGGCGTCAGCGCTGCCTGCAAGCGGCTGGCGAACTTCTGCACGCCGACCACAGCAGTCGCGTCGTAAATGTCCGTATTCTTCTTCTGTCCTGCCGAGTGGCTTGTTAGCGTTTCACGTTGCGGGAGAGCATACTGATAGCACTCTCGCAGATGGGTGTACCAGTTGGCGCGAGCCTTCTTTGCTGAATCAAACCGCTTAATTAAATCCTCGGGAGAGCCCAACTCCCTCGGGATTGAGTATTTCGCCATGCGTTAGCCCGTACCGGTGCCGAGCGTGGTTGTTTCTGGTAGCCCAAGCTCCGAACCAAACAGTAGCGACAGCCGCCCGTACTTCCGCTTTTTTTTCAGCTTTTTCTTATGTGCTGTGGTGGCCTCGGTTAGCTTGGTGAGCTGATCCGCCTGCTTCTGAGTGGCCGCATCCATTTCAGATTGAAACGCCGAGAGCTGGGCATCGTACTTGGCCTGCATATCGTTCAGCAACTTCGAGTAGTCGGTTGCTTGCGTATTAACCGCTGTCGTTTTTGTATCAGTGGTGGTCGCAGTAGTGTCAACGATAGGAGTGGTATCGGTTGCTTTTTTCGTGGCTTTAGCATCTTCCTCTGCCTTTTTCGCTGCTGCTGCTGCTGCTGCCGCTGCTTCTTCCTTCTTGCGCTTCTCCTCCCTATAAATCATGGGATCGTCGCCTGGGCCGTGTAAATCCCTTTGTGCTGCTTTAGCATCGCGTAAAGCGTTGGCATTGAAATTAGCCTGGCGCTGCTGCTCCGACAATCCGAGCTTCCCAGCAATCCAACTCGGGTCCTCATCGGCTGCAACTTTGGCCTTGAATATTTGCGGATCCGACTTAGAACCTATGCCAGGCACTGTATACCGGCCAGCTTGTGCGCCCGTCGCTAAGCTATACCCCTCTTTCGCCCTCGCCTTAAATGGGGCATCATCCCGTAGTCCTGAATACTCATCGCGCATACCTTCCCTATTCAAACCAGACCTAGCAATCTCACTCCCGCCGCCGCCATTACCCATAATTCAAGCCTCTTAAATGTTTCCAGAGTTGCCTCGGCGTCAGGACCCAGGGCGCTCGAATACCAACCAACGCCTTAATCTGCTCAACACAAGTCCAGGGCCCAAATACCCACGGCAACCGGATACGATCTGTATCCAAGTGGTCAAAGTTTACCTTACACAGTCCAACAATTTCCATATTTTCCACAATACGAACAATATCCTCCTCGAGCTCGTACTCGTACAGCACCTGGACCTCCAGGTAAGCGATACGCGGATGTACCATTACCCAATACACCCCGGTCCATTTCAGCGCGAAAACGTGCAACGCCTGGGGATGTAAAAAGTAATTCCACCACCGCGGCGAACCGTGATTCTTGAAACAGACGAAGTAATACATTCACGCGAACACCGACCAGCCCTGGTCGACCTGGATAGGTTTCTGTGGTCCGGGTCTGTGATGTTTCAGTATTGCCCTGCCTTCACCAGCACCCAGCATCAGATACTGCGCCGCCTCTGCAACGTGGCTGTACTGGTTCTTATCCGGTTTATCGTGAAACCTCTCGTCACCAGTAACCTGGATACGCTTGTAGGAATAACCACCGCCCATCGCCTTGCGTAACATCTGGCAGCTCGGCGAGATCGACAGCCCAGGCTCGCCATCAACCAGCCTCGAGAGCGGTACAGCAACAGCCTCCCGCCGCAGCGTGAAGTCATTAGAAGGTGCCGGCCTGGCATTGATGCCCCTGGCCCGCAGAATCTGGAACGGTGTCGTTTCATCTGTCTGGCTGCGCTGGTCACCAGCCGGATCACCCCATACCTGGAATTCGCAACCAGGAAACCGCTGCTGCATTTCAGCCGCCAGGAGCTCACTGAATCGGACCGCACCCATATCCTCGGTGACGAGCTCACGCAACCAGCACCAGCGACCTCGAACGTCCCGCTGGCCGAACACCGCAGCGGGCGTCAGGCCAAAGTCGATGCCGACGTAAACGGGCTCGCCCTGGTTGACGGCCACGGCCTGCCTGGCGATGTGTAGATGGTCCCTAAATTCGGGATACACTGGTCGGCCTTCGGTGATGAATCCGTAGTCGCCATCAACATAAACCCGAATCCACTCGTTATCCTTGCCGGCCTCGAGGCGCTCGTAATAACCATCGGGTAGATTCTCGACGTTCTCTGCATCTGGTTGGCGCCCGCTCGGTTGCTTGAATAGCTGCCATCCCTTCGGCGCCTGCTCCTCGAACAGCCGATACCACCAGTGATCGTTGTCTGGTGGGTTGGTGTCCATGATGACGCCGAACCAGGTCGGCCCACCTTCCCGCTTGGAAGGATAGCGCCCGACGCGACCCTGCAGCATATCGATCACAGCCCGCGGCACTTCCCTGGCCTCGTTCACCCAGGCACCGGTGAGCTCGAGGGACAATAGCTTCTTGACATCCTGGGGCCGGTCGAGAGCCCGAAACATTATCTCGGCCTCAACATCCCCGAACTTGATGCGGTGCATCATGTCCTGGTTGTTCCATTGGCCGACTTCCTCGAACCAATCACGCCAGGTGTTCAGCGTGGTGTCCGTCAGCTCACGGTAGGTGTTGCGGACCACAGCCCAGCGGGATCGTCGAATGCCATCCGGTCCTGGTTCCTGGGCCTGGAGTCGACGAAACAACTCCCAGCAGCAGGCAGTCGACTTGCCCGATCCGACAGGACCCATGACACCCCGCACAAAAGCCTCGCACTGGTGGAACTTCCACAGCGTCGGGCTGGCGTGGTAATCAATCTGTTGGGTCGGCTGGCTTTTCTGCATTCGGCGCAAGCATATTGAAACTGATACCCTGTGGTGTGGTCACTTCCTTCTTGTCGACCAGGAGGCCGTGTAGCTTGGCCTTGCCCATTGTCGCCTGCACCGCAGCAGCCGGCGCTCGCTCCTCGAGGGCCATCATCCGATTCTCGTCGAGCTCGACCGAGATCGAATCCATCGTTACACCATGCCGCCTGGCTGCCTTCTCTTGTAGCTGCTCGATCCTGGCACCGACACCAGCGTGCAGATGAGCGAGCCGCCATGCTTCGACCTTGACCGCCTCATCACTCATGTTGTCGGCATCGTAGGCATCTCGATACGACAGCGACAACGCGCCAAGTGTCTCGACGCACGACTGTGCAAATCGCTCTTGTTTTGGTGTCAGCTTACTCATGTGGATACGGATTGTATCTCTATTGCAAGCGCCCCGCCTGGTGTTACCTCGCCGCGTTCGATGTACAACTCATCAACCTGGCTGTCATCAGCAAAGACTCGAGCGTGCTCGAGTGAGTCGAGTGTGCATTTCAACAGGTTATCGATATCTCGCCGGCGCCGATCCGGTGGAAACGCTGTGATAGCAACCCGCAGCCTGACATCACCACTGAACCGGCCCAGGTTAGCGACCTCCTCGATCACCCTCTCTCGATAGGCTCGCCCTTTGGCACTGATGTAAACGTGGGTCCTGGTCTTTAGCCAGTAGTTGTTGACAGATGGCGGCCAGGGCAGCGTCAGCAGCACGCTATTTGCCCTCGTTTCTTGGTCGACCAATCTTCCACTCGCGGAAGATTCGCTCATAATAAGCTCGGGTTGGGACCGTCTTTGGCGGGTCCCGCGGCTCTCCCCACCTCACGAACCTCTCAAACTCGCGGCAGGCCAGCCCCTCTCGTTTGCAGCTATAGGCAAACCAGCAATCCTTTTCACACGGCGCGATTGTCTCGACAACGTATGTTTTTATGGGCTGCGATATCTTTCCTGAGCTCATCGAGCGTCAGCCCAAACACCCGATGGAACCACTGGCCCCAGGTGCATCGTCCCGATGGCGTGAGCTGATGGCGTCGAGGCCAGACGCTCCTGGCAGCACACAATCGTTTGAACGCCAGGTCGTCATCGCTAGGACCGGCCAAGCATTCCCCGCATTTTCTTCAGCTCCTCGCGGATAATGATTGGATCGACCGCGGGTGATGGCAATGCAGGCCCTGCCATCCGATGGTATGGCGCTGCCCTTTTCTCTCGACACAATCGCATAAACTCAGGTAGCGTCGGCGGCCACTCATCGCCTCGTTTTACGAGCTTTTCGAACGCCTGGCGTATCTCGTCGAGAGAATATCGGGCCAATCCCTCGGCCCAGGTCTGTGCTGCCCTGGTCGGGGTTCCGTCAGGGTTTGTCCCTTCCCCCCACGCGCTTATCCACCGGTGTCCGTACACTTCTGTCATCCGTTGCCAGATGCGGGCCATGACTTGCCCGTTGTGCTCGTTCGTCGGCCCTGATTGTTGCGAGCTCTGCACGTTCGACTGCTGAGAGCTTTCGATAATACTTACGTTTTCCTTGTTTGATATCTGCATTAATCTCACCTAAAGATAGAGTAGTTATATATGTAGGTTCATTACTGACAGGTTCTGTGTGCTTCTGTGAGACAGGGGGGTGTGCTTCTCGAGCACAGGGGGGTCGGACCCCAGGCATCACGATATAAGTGTTCGAGCGATTTCCGCCATCCTCTCGAAACCGATGCTTTATCCGAATCAGGCTCTTGCCCTCGAGCCGTTTTATCGTGCGATTGATGGTCGACCTGGCGAGGCCCGAGCGACTGGCGATGTAGTTCTGCGAAGGCCAGCACTTGCCGGTTTCATCATCAGCGTGATCGGCCAGGAGAATCAGCAGCAGCTTCTCGTTTGCCGGCAGATCGGTTGTCTCGAGAGCTGCCAGGATTCGGCGGATACTCACTCGGGAATCGCCTGGTCGAATACGTCGGGCCTGGCGAGTTTAAGAAACAGCACCCTCGCCTGGGGTATACCGTTTTTCCGCCACTCGGACACACTCGCGGGCCGAATCTCACACAACTGTGCAGTCTTGGTGGTTCCGCCCAGGCGGTCGATTATCGCGCTTGCTACTTCGGGTTGGTCTGGATTCATAAGTCCACTATTTTAGGTAAACCTTACGAATAAATCAACCACAAAAATTACGGTGAGCTCGCCACAAAATTAGGCTTGACTTATCAATTCGGTTACCTTATTATTCAGGCATACCTAACAAAGCCCAGGAGGCGCCAATGAAGCTACTAACCAAATCGAACCTCGCGGCCTTGGCTGCGAACGCTGAGGTTGCTGAAATGGATCGCAAGCCCGTTGTCAAATTCTTCGCTCCCACTGGATCGGCCACCTGGTTGATTTCGGAGATTGAGGAAGATGGCGATACGTTGTTTGGGCTTGCTGATTTAGGGATGGGGTTCCCCGAGATTGGGTCGGTCAGTTTGAAGGAACTCTCCGAGGTTAAAGGAGCGTTCGGACTCGGGATCGAGCGGGACCTTCACTTCACAGCGGACAAGTCCCTCGCTGAGTATGCGGACGAGGCTCGAGCCGCAGGGAGAATCAAAGCATGAATGAAGTTTTAAAAGTTGGAGACATCGTTTCCGGCACCTGGGGGTATTCGATGACGATCCCCGAGTTTGCAGTTGTGACTCGACGGACTGCAAAGACCGTTTGGTTCAAAAAGATTCGGAAGAATCGGGTCAATATGTTCGGAAACGAGACACCCATCCTCCCGGTTGTGGTGGATGATGTGAAAGAGCGTCGAGCAAAAATCAGGAACTTTGGGGATGGTGAGCGTTTTGATTCCGGTCACGCCTCGATGAGTGGATGGAGTGGTAACGGGGTTTATGCGAATTACCTTGATTAAGGAGGCAGTATGAATATTGACGCATCGCTTGATCGGCTAAACAGCGAAGGCGCCGAAGTCGAGATTGCACTCGAGAAAATTCTAGTCGAGTTGTCCGACGGAATCGTCAACCGCATGGCCGAGGTCGCGGAATGTTCTTTTGACCGGATGTTGAAGGGCATCAAGAACAACGCAGAGTTAAACGGGTTTTTCAAAAAGACCCGCAGCAAGGCTCTCGAGTTGCTTGTCGAAGAACTCGAGGAAATGAAAGTGAAACGGGAGGCAGCATGACGGGAGTTGAAGCAATGAGGCGTTTCCGGTCTCGAGAGCGGGCATCTGAGCGCCGCGCCAGGACCGGAGTTTCAAAGATGTTTGGAAAGCTGAAAGATGAGTACGCGATTTACGAAACCAACGCCAGTGCCTTGGGTTGGCGGGTTAAGCCTTTCAATGAGTGGTTAAACAGCTAGATGGGTGTGATGGCCTGGCGAACAACGGACGAGGCTGTGGCGCGAGAGCGATGGGTAGCGAGCGGTTGACCATCGCCAGGTCTTAACTAGGAGGCAATATGGAAATTATCATGTATCGAGGCAGTCCCACCTGGGCTGACGAGGACGGCAAGCCGTTTCCGTCTGAGGTTATCGTCTGCCCGCGATGCCGTGGCAAGGGGTCCCACCTGATTGATGGAATGCGGGAGCACGCTTACACGGTCGAGGAAATGGACGAGGACCCGCAGTTCTTCGAGGATTATATGAGCGGGGCCTATGACAAGGCGTGCGACGAATGCCACGGGCGTCGAGTGTCCGCCAGGCTGATTGAGAAAGGGCTCGGTGCCGAGGATTCGGAGCGACTCAGGGAGTATTACGCGGAGGCCGAGCGCGAATACTACGACCGACGCGAGAGTGAAATGGAGCGGAGGATGGGTGCGTGACCAACCTCGCTCGACGTTCCGATCCCTCAACCTCGCACCAGGCGGCCAGCGATCTGGTTGCCTCTGGCCGGCACTCGAACCAACTCGAACAGGTGCTCGAGGCGCTGAAGGAATCACCGAAACCCCTAACGTCCGCGGAACTTGCCCAACAAATGGGCTAGGACCGTTACCTCACCGCCAGGCGGTTGCCTGATTTGAGAAAGCGCGGCCTGGTTGAACAGGGTGGGAGTGTCGCCTGCACAGTACGCGGCACTCGCGCCGTAACCTGGAGAGCACTATGAGCACTTGGATTGTGTTTGCTGTGTTTGCGATTTGTCTGGCCGCTGGCTGGAAGTTCTGCGAGTGGTACGAGGAGTACGAGAATTGGGAGAGGGAAAATGCCGACTGAAGAAAGCGCATTTTTAGTAGAGCGGGTTGAGCAACAGATGGAAAAACTCGAGGAGGCGCTCGAGCATTACCTCCACATCCTAAAGAACCGCCGGCTCGAGAATGTATCGCCCGCGGGTATCGAGCAGTTTCTCCTCGACATTAAGGACCCTGAGAAAGAAATCAACCTGGCAAAGGCGGAACTTCGCCAGCTTGAGATAAACCTGGAAACGCTCGACATCCGAATGGATGATGTAAACGAGCGCGGAGGATTCACATTCAACCGGCGAGTCGCGGCGTCGCAAAGCTAACCTCCTGGCTAACCGCGACATTATTCGGGGCGTTGCATCCCACCAGCGGCAACGCCCTATTTTTTTCATAACAATGGAGAAGTAAAAAATGAGTAAGAAAATTAAAATTGTGAAACGCGAGGACCCGATTAACCTGGCCCACCTGATAATGCTCCTCTACGGGGACCCTGGCGGCGGTAAAACGAGCGCAACATTTACCATACCAAAATCCCTAAACATGGATTTTGACAGAGGTGCTCATCGTTCTGAGTTTCGTGGCGATACCGTCCAGGTCGAGTCCTGGGATCAGGTCGCAAACCTGACAGCGAAAGACCTCGAGGGCTACGACACCATCGTGATTGACACGGTTGGCCGGCAGCTCGATCTCATCACCGCACACTTGGCGGCGAACGATTCGAAGCTAATCAGTCGGACGGGTCAGTTGTCACTCCAGGGATACGCCACATTAAAGGCCGTCTTTACCTCTTGGATAAAACGGCTGCAGACGTTTGGCCTGGATATCGTGATGGTTGCCCACGCTCGAGAGGATAAACGGACCGGCGACGAGGTTGTGCAGCGGCCCGACATTCAAGGCGGGAGCTATGCCGAGGTCTTGAAACTCACCGATATGGTTGGATTTTTGTCTCGAGGCGATAAAGGGACACTCGATTTTTCACCCACTGCCACACATATCGGCAAGAACGCACCAGGGCTACCCCCCCTTGACGTTCCGAACTTCCACAAGGCGCCGACGTTCCTGGGGGATGTTATTGCGAATGCCAAAGCCACAATCAACGAGCGAAACCATGTCAGCCAGGTTGTTGCCGACAAGGTTAAGGAAGTCAGAGAGCTTGTCGAGGCGGCACAGTCAGCCGACGAAGTGAATGGCCTGGTTACTGAGCACGTTATGCCGCTAAAGGAGTCCGAGGTTAAAGAGGACCAGGCGGCGGCTGTCCAGGTTGGCGATCTGCTTAAGCAGCAGGCGAAGGAACTCGGCTTACGATACGACAAGGCTGAGAGTAAATTCATCGCACCGGAGTCGGCCAGTGTTGCGGCTTAGTGCGACTCTCCTCGAGAGCACCCGCCTTTATCTGGCGGGTGTCATTAACGCCGACAGCCTGATTGATGCGGTGGCAGGGGTTCAACACGAAACGCCACAGATGGCGCTTGGCAGCGCCTTCCACGCGGTGTTTGAGAACCCCGAACGGTATTATGACCTCCTCGAGGGGTTGTATGTTCACAGCCCCGAATATTGTTTTGACGGTCCAGTTTTCGACAACTGTGTTGGAGATATTTGGGGCCTGCAGCCCGTGATCGAGACCAAGGCCGAGGACCTAGTGCTACAGACCGACCACGGGCCCGTTCGAATCGTCTGTATGGCGGACGCCCTGGCGGGCCTGGAATGTTGGGAACTCAAGACGACTGAGAATCCGCTCAAACCAGAGCGATACATGGATTCGATGCAATGGCGGGCGTATGTCCTGGCGTTTGGTGTAAATCGAGTGACGTACCGGCTCATCAAACTCAAGCACCTAAAGGACGCCGACGTTTACACCATTGATGATCAGGCCACGATCTCTATGTATCCGTATCCTCAGATCACCCAGGACGTCAACGCAATGGCGAACGAACTTACCCGCTTTATCAACATCAACAAACTTGAGGAACACCGCCAGGAGGCGGCTTGATTATGCCAATGAAACGAACCCACACGCTTAAAGCCGCCGGCGGCACCTACCAGAAAGACGGCCAGGAGAAAACCCGCTGGCTTACTATAGGGGGTCTGCTGCGCGATGGCGATAAGATAAAAATCAAGCTCGACACGATCCCGGTCGGCGAGTTCGACGGATGGGTGGAGGTATTCCCGGTCGAGGAAAATCCGAGTTACGGTGCCCCACAGGCCAAGGCCAGCGAGCCTTTTAATGATGAGGTTCCGTTCTAATGTCTGGACAGTCAGGTTCCAAGCACATCGACAAGGAGTTGCAGCATCTGGAGCTGCAGCTATCCTCTAACCTTGAGTATGAGTTCAATCGATTAGAGCGGAGTAACCGAGCCCTAAAGGCGCAACTTAAGACTACAAAAGCAGTGATTCAAACGCGAGACGAGGAAATTACCCAGCAGCGCCAGCAGATAGACCATTTATGTGCTGCAGAAATAAGCAAAAAGGAAATGCACAAAATCATCTGTGACCAGGCACAGGTCATCACCGAGTTATTACGGGATGGAAAAGAAATTACAGGTGATTAGCAATTAAAACTTATC
>Ga0098034_1000631_pt1 | contig 14349 bp, 20 predicted proteins | sample 2_EtaG_FD_77062 | JGI IMG/M metagenome (GOLD analysis project Ga0098034, IMG submission 77062) | Marine viral communities from the Subarctic Pacific Ocean - 2_ETSP_OMZ_AT15125 metaG | ecosystem: Environmental > Aquatic > Marine > Oceanic | place: Pacific Ocean | collected 2015-01-07
GGTTGCTGCTTTTGGAGCCAAGAAAGCAAAGGATGACCGGAAGAAGGAACAGGAGAAACAGGAAAAAGAATTCGCAAAAAATCTTTCCCTACAACTTCAAAAGGTTCAGGCGGAGGGATTCTTCTCTCCATTCGGTACTGACCTTGATCCGAAGTTCGCTAAGAAATTTGCTACTATTATTAAGGATTGGATGAACAGGGTAAAGAAACTTGGTCAACAGATCACCTCTACCATAACAGGGGCGATACAGGCAGGACTTAATGCCAGTACCACTACTCAGGCATTGGAACAATTCAGGGACAAGTTTGGAGCTGGGTTTACAAGTATTGTGGTTGGGCAGATGGCTGACATGATGGACACCCTGATGAAGAGGATGTTGGCCCCTGCGTTTCAAGTTATTAATGATATTGCTATGGCTATAGAGCTGAGGTTTGTCGAAGCAACAGAGGCAACCCGTGATGCCATAGGAGATATTTATAAAGATTTGTTTAAGTTTGTTGGGAAAATGCTAGATAATTTATTTAAGAAAATAAGCAGTATTAAATTAATTGGTCCGGCACTTGAACAGGGAATCCTTGGGGCATTGCTGTTTGCACTTCCCGGACTTGTGGGGGCTTTAACTCCACTGTTTGCGGCTATAGGTAAAGCATCAGAGAAAATGTTTGAACCGATGTTTGAAACCATGTTTAAAGTCACACAGATGTTTGAAAAGTTATTCAATTTACAAGCTGATTGGATAAAGCAAATGACAAGAGCAGGTATTACTCTTACAGATGATATGACTGCTAACATGGTTGAGAGTGTTAAGGATATGTGGTCTGACATGACTGGGATAGTTTCTAATGCACTTGAGGAAGGGTTTAAAAGTTATTCCGTAAGCGGTGGATGGGAGAACTTCCAGCGATCACTTAAGGAAGGGATCTTTGATATGGTGGTGAAGGGCACTGCCGAAGCCCTCTCTAAAGGTATTATATTTCTTGGTGCCATTGGTCCATTTCTTAAGGATCTTGGCAATCTGTTCGTTAAGGCAATATTCGGAGGGAAGTTTGATCAGGCGGAGTTTTCACGTATTTTAACTGGTATTGCAACAGAATTGCCACAGATGCTTGAAGATAATAAGAAAGTGTTTGAAGGCATAGCAGATTCAATCGGAGATTTTGGAGAAATTTTATTTGGTACTGGTACTACTGGAGGGTTGACCGCAGCCGATGTAACGCCGGGTGCAAAACCAAAAGGACAAGAGGAAGAAGTGCCGACTGGGTTTCTCCAAAACTTTCGGTTGTTAAATAAAATGATAAGTTTCTTTATGGATCTGGGTGAAATACTTGGTAGTAGAGAAACTTTTTTTGATTTAGATACTACTCCTATTCTTGATGCCCTTATTAATCATATGAAGACTTTTATTGAGAAAGTTTTAAATTTTCCATTTCAACTCAGGACATTCTTTAAAAAAATAAAAGATATAATAGGAACAAAGTTAGGTTTACCAGAGGATTTTAAATTTGGTGATGAAATACGACGCATCTGGGAGGAAATAAAAACAGGTGTAAGAGAAGCCTTAACTAAAAATAGGAGAGATTTAAGAAAAGAATGGAAAGATTTTGTAGATAGTCTAAAAGGAGAAACTCCTCTTGAAAAAATACAGGAAATATGGGATGTGATAAATCTCGGGATTAAAACTTCGATAGATAAAGCAAAAGAATTGTGGTCGGACAGGTGGGATAATTTTCTTGGTGGCTTAACTGAATTGGGATCTGAAGTGGGTACTAAATTACAAGAAATTTGGGAAGCACTTAAATTTGGTTTTCGTTCTTCTATAGATAAAATAAAAGAGTTGTGGTCAGATAGATGGAATACTTTTCTTACTGGATTGGGAGATAAAGATTTAGGTTCAGGTGGATTTCTTGGTAATCTAATGAAGGGGATAATCGAGGGATTAAAGGGGATAGTATGGAAAATATTGGCATTCTGGTTTCCAAGATTCTTTGATGAGAATGGTCCAAAAAATGTTACCGATACAGGAACAGGTACATCTAGTAGACCATCTTCACAAGTTAATCCTAATATTCGAACTGTTCCTGATGCAACTCAATCAGGTGGTGGTCAGACCATAAATATGAATGTCACCTTTGTGGGGAGTGCTAATTCCCCGAGTGAAGCGAAGATGGCGGCAGAGCGATTGGGCTATTATTTTGAACAGCAGATAAGAACAATAACTCCGGCATAGGGATACAATGTAAATGGCTATATCGATTACATTTGGTGGTGTTACAATAACAGGGGCACAAACGTGGAGCCAGTCTCTTGAGAACAGGGTTGAGGCTGTTACTATCCCTCGTGCCGATGGGGAGTTAATAAACTCAAGCCCGAAGAGGAATGCCCGTATCGTCACAATTGCCGGTATTATTACTGCCGCAACAAATACCCTTGCCAGAACTGCTCTCAACACTCTTGAGGCTGCCATCGAGAATAACAGGCAGAACCTTACTCTTTTTGATGATAGGTATCTGAACGCCGTTAAAAGGAGCTTTCGTCCAAGTTACCCAATAGGGTTTCAGGCACGGGTTATCCCATACACACTTGATTTCTTTTGTGATGATCCTTATTTCTATTCCACATCTGATGACAGTTCAAGCAATGCTGTTTCTGTAGTTGCTGCTGGAGATACTATTACGGTTACAACAACTGCTGGAAATGCCCCCACTCCTCCAATTCTTACTTATACACCTTCTGGAGCATTAACAATTTGCAGAATCCAAAATTCAAACACAGCAGTAAATAAATATATTCAATGGTATCGACCTATCCCTACATTGGCATCTGGTAGTCTGCTTGTAATCAATATGAAAACTAAAACAGTAACGGTCTCTGGAGTGAATGGGTTGAGTGACACTCTAGGAGATTTTTGGGACTATGCTCCTGATGACGATAATCAATTATTGATAACTGTAGATGCAGCCGGAACGCTTGATACTGAGTGGACCGATAGGTGGTATTAAAAGGAGAGATAGAAAATGGCTGATGTTTTAAAGCATGTGTCAGTTGGTACTGAATATTCTCAGGCTGAGTTTGAAGCAGATGGAAGGCATACTATTCCGAATGGTGTCACCGATAATCTTGTGAGTATAACTGCATCAGATACCCTTGAAGATTCAGGAATCGCAAAAGCAAATGTGGCTCATAAGATAGTCGATACTTTAGCAGGCGGTGATTGGAATTGGGACGCGGGAGAGGGATTATATTATGGAGATGTTGACGTATCTGACATAGGAGTTCGTCCATATGTGGTTCAATGCTATTTCACAACAACATGGCTGAAGATGAACCCCAATAAAATAGATTTATCGGTTGATGCCGATACCGTAAGGATTTGGATGGCAGTAAATACAATATCACTTGAAGTAGCATGCGTTTAAAAGGAGAGAAGATGAAAAGATTAGTTTTAACTTTATTTTTTATTTTTATTTTTATTTATAAAGTAGACGCAGCACCACCAATGTACGGCAATTTTATTCTATCCAATGGTATTTCAAAAATAACATGTACCACTGTAAATAATGCAGGTAATATGGCATTAGTTTGTCAAGGCGATATTTCTGTTACGGCTAATTTGAATGCCGTCAATATATGTGACGAGAACAGAGCAAATTGTGCTGATATATCAAGTGGAATTTTAAAATCCTCTGGTAAACAAGTGAACCTCCTTACCAATTCAGGGTTCGAAGTTGCAAGTCAGAGTACCCTTGAGAATGTGGGGAGTCAAGTAACACTTACGGATGTAACAAGTGGCGTATGTGCATCTGCAAATACCCAAGGATTAGCTTTTGGAGAATTATGGAATTTTGATTCAGGTGATTTTAATGGAGAGACTTATGAGATAACAGCCATTACTCCAAATACTTCTTTTACTTTAAATGATACATCACTTACTGATTCAGGTAGTCCCGGAACAGGTTATGAAGTCACCCCTGGTTTTGTGGCGGCAAACGGCAATGCTTTTGATGGATGGGCGAAAAGTACTAATGGAGACTTTGTTTACAGGGAACATAATGGGAACAACACCAAAGACGGCTCTTTCTATTCTGCAAAATTTATAGCCAGTGGAGCAACAAGCAGGCTTGTATGGCAGATAACTAAGTACAATGATATTGTTTTAGCAAGTAAATTCTCCGGCAGAACATCCACTTCTGGATGTTGGGTAAAGACGGACGGAACAGCTTCGGCGGTAATCTTGCAGGCATATGATAACGATGAGACATCATATCAAACCTTAGATACTTGTACCACATCGTCTGATTGGCAATGGCTTGAAGGCTCCTATTCTTGGCCCTCTGATTCTTCCGGGGCTTTGCCCTTTGCGGTTCTAGTGGCGTCAGGAGAGACAGTCTACATCTCCCAACCAATGCTTGTCTTAGGTAGTTACATTGGAGAGGGTAATTATCAGCCGATAGTGAATGAATGGATATGGTTGGAGGCTCCATTTGAACTTACTTCTTATGGATCAAGTTCGGTTTCAGCAACTACCGCAGTAAACCTTGAAGCAGAGTCGAATGGAAAAATTCCAAAAGGGGCAATCGGTGGTATATTTGGATTCTATGCGACTTGTGCAACGGCTCAACAATATATAACTCTTGGCGGAAATTGGCCCGCTAATACGATGTATACTGCTGTTGCGACTAAGGCAGAAGCTAATGTATTTACTATTGCACTTGATTCAAATGGTGATACAGAGATTACACGAAATGACACATTTACAAGTATTAGAATTAAACCAATAGCAATTCAATTAAGATGATGGAGGGAGTAATGTATAAATATATTATAGCAATTTTATTATTGACAGCATTGATAGTAACAACAACCCACGCACAAACCATCACAGTCAATGGGGTTCGAGCAATAGATAACTCCTCTCAGTGGGTCTTTGTTACATGGGATAACGGTACAGAATGTAAGGCGACTGATGTTCAGCCGTGGAACAGTCCAAATGAAGGTGTAAAGTCAGGTCAGGATTTAATAGACCACTATGCCGACAACTCAACTGCTTTTTTTAGAGTACAGAGTATGGTATTTGCCGACAGTGCTACCCTTGATAATTGCACTGGCACACATCCTTACGGTGTTTCTGATTCCGCCCAAGATGCAAAAGCTAAAATGAATAGTTCTATTCTAAAAAATTTAACTCCACAGCAATCGTGGGACTACATCGATAACAATGTCACTGATCTTGCCTCTGCAAAGGTAGCGATGAAATGGATAGTTAGATATATGATTTCAATGAAGAAACAAATTAAAGAGCTTAATGAAGATTAATAGATAAATATTATGACAACTATTTGGGACGAACTCGATTTTTTTACAGCACGAGAACGATGGGGTGTTAGTAAATTAATTTCAGGATATCTTTTACTATCCCTCGATTTAATTCGAGCAGAGATAGATACACCAATTATTATTATTAAAGCCTATGCAACATCTGGTCACGCTACAAATAGTTTACATTATCATGGTCTCGCAGTTGATTTTTATTGTCCAAACATTTCACCAAGAGAAGCAACAAAGAGAATAATAAAATGACCAACATTACTCTTGATACTGATAGCATGTTTGATATTAAGGTCAAGAAATGGATTGATAAAAATTCCGGTCAAGTCGGTTATGGATTATCGGCACAAGATGCACATGAAAAATTTCCTGAACTTGTTGTTTACATAGATCAAGCAAACATCACACCCCAAATGATAACCGATACAAGCGGTGAAATATTATTGCAGGTTGACAATGAAATCGGCAAGGCTCCATTGGGTGTTAGCAGAAAAAAACAAATAGCTTTTATGTGGGATAGATTAAGCCGAGCAAAAGAATTATTGAGTGTTGCCAAAACCGCAATCATTGAAATTAAAGCCGACATTGTAAAAATAGGAATATAAATAAATATGAAAAGGAAAAATCATGACAGAGAAACTGGTTAATTTTTTAATGGAAGTAAAATTTCTTGAGAAGTTCGATTTTCAGGCAAAACAACTGGGAGTCACAAGATCAAAATTTCTCCGTGTTGCAATGGAGAAACTTATGGAGCAGTACGATCCAACTTTCAAAGGGAAAACAGAATTAAAAGTTAACACTCCAAAGGGTATTCAATTTGTATTTGAAGATATAAAGGCTCAAGGTTCAGCACTTCTCAACCTTGCCACAGGCAACCAAAACAGAATAGATGCACTGGAAACAGATAATGCAACGGCAAACAATAAACTAAGGAATATTGAAAACCGATTGATAGCACTTGAAGCTGACAACGTAACGGCATGGAGCGCAATACGTAATTTGTAGTTAAGAGTAACCACTTTAGAGAAGCAGTAGAAAATGCCTTTTCCGTATACATTCACATTCCCATTTGATGAAAGCGTCTTTGTTGACCGCTACGGAGACAGTATGCTCAAATATGGTAATGCAACACGGTTTTATGGCACTCGCACCACTTCACCAAGGGCTATACTCCCTGATACCCCATTTGAGTTCATAGTAAAGCTCTTGGACACGGACGACAATGTTACACAGATACTGACTGATGAGGTGGAAAGTGTTTCGTGGTCACTGGCTCGATATGGGGGACTTGCTGATTGCATTGTTAAGTGGCGAAAGGATTATGAGAATATCCAGCTTGTGCAGGCGGACTATAGGATAGAGGTATTTATGAATAGGCAGAAGTCTGCTCAGTTTGATAAGGTATATGCCGGGTTTATAGTTGATAATGGTCCTCTATTTAACAGCCCTGATAGTTTTGGATTAAGGTGTAGTGGCTTCAGCACTCAATTAAACAGGGTTGTGGTTGGGACGTATGAGCCATACAATATAACCACCACAGCGATTCATGATTCTATTGTTAATAATGGGGATGGGAATCCCCGTTCGATCCTCTACGATATATTTACAAAATATGTGGTCAACCAGACGGATATACAGTGGAATGATTTTCTTGTTGACAAGGCAACCTTCAAACCGAACCATATCGAATTTGCACAGAAAGCGGATCAGGTGATTTCATACCTCGCCCAGATAGCGGGGGATTTTGTATGGGGGGTGGATCAGAATAGAGATTTTTATTTTCTTGACCCTACTGCAAGGGATCTGACGAGGCATTATGTATACGGGAAAGATGTGACTCAGTTTAGTCCCCTGTATAGTTATGAGCAGATAAGGAATCGAATATTTATAAAGGATGGAAGGTTTTCAAGAACATTTGAGAGGGACACCGATCTTGCTCTTTCTGAATCACAACAAACAGAAGATGCCAATGTGAATGTGGGCACCACGACTTCATATAGATTAAAACAGACTTTGACTACCACAAAGAAAAGTATTTCAAGGGTAAAACTGATGGTGGGACCAGATACCCTTCAGACCTCAAATCAGGTCAATGCTTTGAGTGGTGTCGGGTTTGCTGATCTTCTTATTGATGGAAACATGGAGAGGAGTTCCGTATCGGCATGGACAGCAGTTGGTAATAAAACAGCATTAACAAAGACCACTGATTTTCATCTGGCTACCTTTGGTACAAGATCAATGCAGATTGATACCCTGCAGCCGGGAAGTGGGATGTATCAGAGTGTGGGATTAGCAAACGGGCAATATTCTTTGGGGTACTGGTTTCGAATGGATCGTGGTGATTTTAAAGTGCAAGTTGTACCCGTTACAGATGGTGTGGAGGGAACGGCATTTATTACTTCTGAACGTAGAACAGAAAGAACGGATGGACGTTATTTCGTCGAAGATTCTATTGGTTTTGAAGTTACCGACACACCAGATTCCGTTAGGATTTATTTTATATCGGATATTACATGGTTCTCAAAATTCTATATTGATGATGTATCACTATTATCTGAAACATCAGAATTAAAATTTACATTAATTGATAATAGTACAGGTAAACAAGTAGTGCCATCAAATGCTCCAAAATTTCTCATATCTGAACTACCAACTTCTGATGGTACTACATTGGAGTTTGATATTGATTTTCATTATTTTAATAAAGATAATTCAGCCACGACTTTTGCCATTTTGATTGAACGGACGGGACCGGGAAACGATACCTCATATTTTCAGTTAAGAAAGAATACATCTGGTGGATATGGAAATGGTTCTTTATTTTATGCCGAAGAGCCAAGCCCCCCCGGTGCTGCTACAGCATGGAATGATACCGGGGATGATCTATGGTTTGAGGTTTATTATAACCAGTCACAGGAACTATATAAGCTAAGAGAAGACCAAGGACATCACCCACCTGTGTATAGTGGACCATTATTGTTAGAGTGGACACGAGGGACTTTGGCAAGGGTTGATAGACCCCTGATGAGGGCTTCATTAGCGTTGAAAGGATTACGATCACCAGTTGAGAGTAATTTTATAGAAAGTGAATTTCCTGATTTTAGACTGAGGAAGGTAGTGTTCAGAGGACCGGGAAGTGGTACTCCTCCTCCTACTCAGACCACAAAAGATGATGCTGATTTCAAAGAGGTGGCAGTTGATTATTTCGTTGCCCAATCGTTTAAGCATATCCACGATCTTGAAATAACAAGTATTACTATCAGGGGTATTAAAAATGGTTCACCTACCGGCACAATATGGGTTGAAATTCAGGAATATGATTCAGGATCATTTCCGGGATCATTAGTTGTAAATGAATTGAGTGGAGTACTAACTACTACGGGAACATCAGATACAAAAGATGTGAGTGCTCAGGCTGGAGCAGCAACGGATATCGGATTCACTTTCACGAATAACCCGATAATAAAAGGCAACACAAAATACTGGTTGGTGGTGAAGGGCAGTTATGCCTTTAATGCTTCACATGGGTTTCAGGTTATTTATGATGATAGCGCAGACAATTACACGGACGGAAAGATGATTCAAAGTGTTGCCGGGACTGTTACTGATGTTGATTATGATTTATATTTTGCGATCAGGGGCCAGGATTTCTTTAATGAGTATGATATGCATAATGTGTCTTATCAATTGGATGATGTGGGGTTGAGTGCAAACTTGACCATTGGCGAGCCATTGCCAGATGCAGCAAGGATGCTTAAGCAGTTGATGAACAGGATACAGAATAACAATACTAATTTTGCGATATAGGGAAAGAGGATTATGGCAGCAACATATCCAACAGGAGTTAAAACTTGGGTCAGCTTGATCGATGGGACTGATTATCCAAAAGCAGCAGATATCAATACTCTCTATGAGGAAGTGACTGCTATTGAGACTGAGCTTGGAACTTCTCCTTCCGGTTCATCTTCTACGGTAAAAGCCCGATTCGATAATTTTGATACGATACTTGCCCTTTATATAGCAGGACCAGATGAAGTCCCTGTGATTGGCGATGCGGTGGCAGTAGCTAACACAAAATTATGGAGTAGTGATAAAATTAATGGGTATATCACTGATAGGATTGATGTCAATACTACCAATGATAATTTGTGGGCAGGTGATGGTGCAGGAGCTGGACTTGCTGCCGGTACAGATAATACCCTACTTGGTAATAACGCAGGAAACGCTGTTTCCTCTGGTACTGATAATACCTTGATCGGAAGTGAAGCAGGGCTTGTTCTGACTGGATCAGATTTTAATACAATGGTAGGGAGTGAAGCAGGAAAGGCAAATACAACTGCTGCCTCAAATGTATTGATAGGATACCAAGCAGGTCTCGCCATTATTACTGGTGGTGAGAATGTTGTAATTGGAGCACAGGCAGCAGACACCATGACCGCTGGTGTACAGAATGTAATAATAGGGAGAAGCGCAGCGGATAAAGCCAGTACTTCTTTTAATCATAATGTTGTGATTGGATACCAAGCGGCATTCTCGGATACTTTTGGAGATGATAGTGTTTTTATTGGTCATCAGGCAGGATACACCAACGCGGGGGAAAGCTCAAACGTTTTTATTGGATACCAAGCAGGATATTTAAATAATGACAGTTCAAACGTTTTTATTGGATACCAAGCAGGGTATAATGAAACTGGTCAAGGCAGACTATATATCATGAATGGAAATGAGGATGAAACCGATGCACTGATATATGGCGAATTCCAGAACGCTTTATTGAGATTCAATGGAGAAGTTTGGTTAAAAGAATTAAGTAGTAATCCGACTCCTGATGAGGGGTATGGAATTGTTTGGATGGATAATGGTGGTGGTTCTGGTGCTGATGGGGATTTGATGTATACAGCACAGGCTGGCGGGGTAACAAAAACTTATATTATACAGGTATTTTAATTATGTCATTTACTGATTGTTGGAAAAATAACTGGACATGCCCAAAGAAGTGGAAGGATCTACCCGACATAGATACTATGTTGGTTAATGGAGATGCAATTAAAATTACCACATCAGATGTTCAACAAAAAGTAAAACAACAGTTTGGGAATAATGTTGAATTTTCAAAGTTTGGGAAATGCAGGATTTTATTGCCTTCTTATGCTTTAAGGAAATTTATTGAACTCAGTAAACTCGACAAAAATGTTTATAGTTCATCTACTGGATATATCTGTGGTGATTTTTCACTTGGATTTTACTCTGAAATAAATCTTTCCCCATATTGGGAAACAGTGGTTGGTATGGTCACAGTTCCGGGACATAGACTTAATATAGCATGGTGTAGTGATTGGCAAGATATGTTTTTTATAGAACCACAGAATGATAAAATGTATGCTCCGGATAAAGAGGTGACACAAATACAATTTTAAAATTTAACTAGGGAGGGCAAAATACTATGAGTGAAGAACCGACGAAGGAAGAAGTTGAGAACAGAATTAATTTATTTAAAATCGAAGTGTACGATCTGATCGAACGTAAGGATGCTTTGACCATAGCCATTAATGATTTAAACCAAGTTATTAAAGGCAAAGGTCTGGAGATAAGAAAATTGCAACAGTCCATAGCATCAAGGTTTGCTGACGGTATTAAGATACCAATAAAAAAAGACACTGCTGATAATAAGGAATAAAGATTGTCATATTATCTTCTTTCTCATTTACAAGGAGATTTACAGGAAGCAAGAAACGCTATAAAGAGATCAGAAAAAGAATTAGATATATTATTGCAAAAAGCAGGCATTCAAAAAATGACCATTTGGGATCGATTAAGATATTTTAACGAGGATGAGAATTGGGTCAATCCTGATAAGATGCAGGGATATGCTTTGCTTTTACTTGATGCGATCCGGCATGAAGTTGATAGCCCCTTCATTATTCTTTGTGGTCAAGAGGAGAGGAAAAAAGGAGGAGAACATCCGAAGGGTCATGCGATAGATGGTTACTGTCCAGAGCTTGAACCGATAGAGATGTACTTGAGGATAGAGCAGTCATTTAGATTCTTACGAATATCCGAACTCGTTGGGTTTGGAATTTATCCACTGTTGAAACCGACATGTGGTTGGCATATAGATTTTAGAGGAATTCGTGCCCGTTGGGGGGCCATCGATACTATCAGGAATAAGAATGGTAGATTGATACGACACGAATACGGATCGATTGAACAAGCTGTGGAGATGATAAGATAATGGATTGCAAAGATTGTAATGCTCATTTAGCAGTTATCGGTAAACAGAAAACTCTCTGCCACGATGTAGAGAAGCTTGAAACAGAAACGAAAAGTGATGTAAATCTTATTTTTGAAGCCATTGAAAACAAAACAAAAGATAAGGTGAGCATGACAGCTTTAAAAGTTATTATTGGTATTGTGCTTGTTCCTCTTACCGCTATGAGCAGTATAATCGGAACTCAGTATGTGGAAGGTAAGGAAACTAATTCATTAGCCCATTCTCTTATTACGGAAATTAAAATTGCTCAAGTACAATTACAGAATACAAATAAAATAATGGAACAACATCTTAAGGATTCCACTAATGTATTTAAAGAGATAAGAGAGAATATGCAACGGCTAGAAAATAAAATTGATGGAACATACAAACTAAAACAAATGGAGGACTGACATTATGAAAAAATTACAAGAATTTTTACAAGGGAAAAAGACTTACATTATCGCCGGAGTCGGAGCAATTATTTATTTTTTGAGAGCAGCAGGGATTGCCGATATCCCACCGGAAACCGAGGAGAATATTTTCAGGATCCTTGCATTTCTGGGATTGGGAACGGTTTCAGCCAAAATGAATAGGAATAATGGTTAAATTCTTAATTCTATCGCTCAAAATGGCTCTCCAATCAATTATTTTATCAAAAAGGTTATATCCTATCACTTTAAAATTATAAGCCGTTAGAACTAAAATATGAGGGTTTTTCATGGGTACAATATCGAGTCTTGGAAATATCACTAAATTGATTTTGGAATTAAAAAAGGTTTGGGATAATATTGTCTCCAAGACTATCAAAAGGAATGATGAAAAAAAGAGGAAGGGAGTGCTTGAAGGTGAAAAAGATCCTACTGATATTAGCCGTGATATTCTTAAATAATAATTGTGGATGGAATAAACCTTTAATCTTAAATGGAGATATCAGGGTCAAGAGAGTTGTTGTAACAGGCGAGTGCAAAACGGCTAATTGTTGTGAATCCGATAATTGTTCTTTTACTGAGAATGGATTCTGGATGAATGATAAAACATTTGGAGCTTATGTTGAAAAAATTCAAAGATGCAATAGAGAACTTTCTGATTAGAGATGAAATCGAAATGTGGAAATCCCTTCCTCTTTTTTGTTTCTTGATATATGTGATTATTAAATTGTTAATTTACTTGATAGTACCAGAGGGAGTAACGGGAGGTTATTGAAAATGAAACAACATTTCGTAGACAACGTTGGAACTTATGTGAAGACCATCATTGCAATATTTACCTTGTGTGGGATGACATTTGGTTTCTTTATTGGGATTGATGGTAGGTATGAGAAGGCTGTTGCAGCGGAAGAGTTCAAACAACAGATGACTGATGCTGTGAAATCACAAATGGACTATAATAAAAAACATGATCAACAACATAGGAAAGAATTATTACAGTCTAAGCTATGGGATCTTGAAATTGAGTACCCTGACATTGCTAAGATGCCTCCTATGGTTAAGAGACTGTATAATGAGATTGAAGCAAAGTTGGGAGAACTTCAGTGAGATTTAAAATGACAACTTTATTCATTATATTTGCTTTGGTTGGGTGTGCTAAGACTGTTGATTTTGAATTGATTAGCAACACTAAATTTCATGCCGATGCTAAGAGATGCGCACCCGATATTATCTTTACTTATAATGATAATAGCACAAAGGTAAAAAAAATTGAGATCCTGATGCGAGAAGTTCAGAATGGGAATGGGTGGTGGAATGCTGCGAGACAATTTTTAGGTTATGGGGCACAGGCCGGGATATCTGCTGCCGGTGCCCCCACTACGGTTAACAAGAGTTATAATTCGGGAGGGGAATAGTTTTAAGGTGCAAAAGCAATAAAGATAGTAACAATTATCAGCAAAGTTTCGATAAGGGTAGCTGGTAGACTAATAAGAGCAGCACCAGAATCGAAATAATACATAGAAGCAATGCTTGCCCATATACTAAAGATCGCAATATCTTTCCATAAGTTTTTCATAATTATTCTCCTGTAGTTAAATCGTATATCTTTGACTCTGGTAAAAATTCTTTCAATCGGACGCATATGCTTATCGCATCAGCTTTATTTTCATATCCTTCTGACACCATTATGATCCTGCCGTTCGAAGCAACAATATGGGTATAATAGTCACCATTACTACCTTTGAATATCTCAAATTTGAATTTTTGTTTTGGCATTGTTTCATCCCTCCTGTAATATAATATTTTTAGAAATCTTTTATTTTCATCCACCATTTTAGTTCCTCAAAATTATTTTGTTATTATAGCAAATCCCTTACCATATTTTAGTTTTTCGGTCATTAGAGAATCCCGGTTTTAAGACTTGTTTTTGAAAACTCGCTGTCAAGAACGACTTTGTCTTGCCGTACATAATCTCTGTCAGTCAATATCTGATGCCGTCCTACCCCGAGATGTGGTAATCTGATTAGTCTCAGAATACGAGCACCATCCTGAGTAATCCCACCAACCCTGTAGCCCTTTTCTTTTTTAAGCCGTGTAGTCATATCTTCCCCTCCCAAAAATATTCGCCTTCAATCTCCACTACGTCAACACTCTTGAAAGTGATCGTATGGCGTGAGAATTCTTTTGGCATTGTTGAGGCTGATTGCCAGCATATTCTCACATATCTGTTTCCAAGTATCCTTGCTATTCTAACACCCTTTATTAGCGGATAAGGCAATGAAATGGTTTTTGTTTCATCAGTGCCTTTATAGGTGATTTCGTACTTATAATCGTGGTCAGGAA
>Ga0098034_1000633_pt1 | contig 14320 bp, 4 predicted proteins | sample 2_EtaG_FD_77062 | JGI IMG/M metagenome (GOLD analysis project Ga0098034, IMG submission 77062) | Marine viral communities from the Subarctic Pacific Ocean - 2_ETSP_OMZ_AT15125 metaG | ecosystem: Environmental > Aquatic > Marine > Oceanic | place: Pacific Ocean | collected 2015-01-07
ATTATGTTTATTAAAAGCCAATGCATCAAGAGAGTATTTACGAATAGCTGCTAAAGGATTATGTACCCACTGATGATATTCTCTTAATCCCCTAGCCTTAGCCTGCTGAGTGGTAAGACCCATGCCGTCTCTCATACGAGCCATTATGTCACTAACCTCACCCATATAAGTACCAGCATTTCTTCTAAGAGAATCAACAGTCTTCTCACCATCCATCTTCTCCATCACTTTTTCAATGCTCTGTACACCCTCTATCATTATATGAGGAAAATAATTGCCCCTTTTCATACCCATTTCAATATCTTTTATTGTTTTATCGATTTTATCTTCAAATCTTAAAAACTTTTTACCAAGTCTTGATGACTTTTGAGCATCTGATAACTTTCTACTATTAAATGTAGCCAACCTCATAACCTGTTTATGATACTTCAACCCATTTATTTGGACAGAACCCATATCGTCAAGTAAATCCCTACCTGCCTTACCTGCTAATTCAATCCTTGGAGAAAACAGTTCCTTTTTTCCATCAACAATTCTATACTTTCTTCCATTTGCAGCTGGCTCTGTTTCCATATATTCTATAAACTCAGAGATAACTTTGCCAGATTCAGTCGTCATCATTTCAGCTATTTGGTCACGAATGGATTGAGCTTTGCTAAAAGACTCTTCTGACTTAGGATTGGCAAGTTCAGCACTTAACTGTCTTTCAAGTTTTTCTAATTCACCTGATTGCTTCCACCAGTTTCTATTAGTGGCTCCCCTATCGACTACCTCTTCACGCAACATATTAGATATATTCTTGTTCCAATTAACATAGTTACTATATTTGCTACGTTCATAGTTTATCTGACCATTAATCTGTTTATTCATCCAACGAGTAACAGTATACTTACTCATTGTACCTCGTTTTACAAAAAACAGACGTTCAAACCAGTTTATCCTTTTATTGCTAAGAGCTTTTGCTTCCTTTTCAATTTCATTTGCTATACGCCTATAATCAGCTTTCTTAAAATTCAAATAGTCTTCAGTGGCTGGCTTATAAGTAGAGTTAAACACCAGTTCATCAAACATTGTCTTAGCAAAACTTTCACTGACATCACCGTAAGTATCTTTTATAACACTTCCAATGAATCTACTTTTACTGTCAACATCAAGTATCTTCTCTCCATTAAATAATCGCTGGAGATTCTTCAGATTCTCTCTTGTCTCTAATCTTTTCTCAGATGGTGATAAACAACCCATTAGTCACACTCGTATTTTTTATTCTCTTCTTTTTTCAAACGGTTCCTGTCCAAATAGTAGTCAAATTCTGACTCTATATCATGCCAGTTACCATAATCAACAATTCTAGAGAAGTTACCATTTATATCACGTTTCCAATATTCCTTTGGATTTCTACCCCTTATGTCACCTCTTATACGATGCATCAAAGCTGGGGAATATAAATATCCCTTACCAAATGCAAGCTCAACAAGTGGGTTCTTATCTCTAAGCATTATCTTCTCATTATAAAGATTGCTTACATACATACTTTCTTCTTCAATTGGTAGAACACTATGCATCCTTCTTCTATAAGCTCTTCCATATCTACCTGCTATATCCTTTGCAATATCACTATAACCCGCGTCCTTTAAATACCTAAATGTTGCAGCAACCATCCTTTTATTTATTTTAAACTCAGGTAGGTGTATCTTTGCCGTACCGGATGTATAAGCTACACCACCGGCTATAGGTCTTGGTTTCATAAGCTCAGCTGCTAGCTGCCAAACCACTATTTCACTTGGCTCGTAATCGAGCATCCGGCCGTCAACTGATTTAGTTAAACGCGGTAACCATTTTTCAAAGAAGTCATTGACTATGTTATCTTCGAGTTTACTTTCAAGCATCCAATTTTCTCTTGAGTATGGACTATTCTTTGACTGTTCAAACACATCATGAGCTAGAGTACCAAGTTCTTTACGCATCTCTCCAGTATCATTATAAAATTCAGGTATCATATGTTCTTCCATGCCTTCAATAAATCTTGGAATAGTCTCACCAACTGATTCAAGGAGAGAATAAGCATCAACAATTTTTCTCCTATTAACTGGTGTGTATCTTATTGGATTCTTTAAAATCACATACTTACCAGGCCTTAACCAGTTAGTAGCTGACGGTCTTACTGTCGTTTCAAACTTAAAACTTTTCTTACCAGACCTATCAACCTCACGATATACATACTGTGGATTTCTACTATCATTTCTATAAGGCCTGCTCTTCTTTTCCTTACTCCAATTTTTATCAACAAAATGAAAATGTTTTCTAATCTCTTTACCGGTTTCCTTTTTACCGAGGCCGCCTATAATTCTATGTTCTTTCCTATCTATACCATCAATGATAGACTTAATCAATTTCATTTTAAACTGAGCTCTATCAACTGAATCTGTTGTACCTCTTGGGCTAGTATTTCTTCTAATAAATCCCTGTAATGATGACATTTCATTCTCAAGTATGTGAGCAATGACTGAATACTCCTGAACATCCTTATGGCTAGTCAGAAATCTTTCACCATTCTTAGAAAATATTGTTGACAATGACCTTAACTTATCACCAGCTATAGCATCAGCGGCTAGGTCACCACCAGATACCATCTCTGTAAATGTATTTCTAAATTCTTTCTCACCTACAATGGCAGCGTACTCTTCAAGGTCAGTTAATGCAGCTCCAACCCTATCCTGTAAATTACTTGTATCCCATTTGCCATAATTTTTCTTTAATATCTTTAAACTTTCCTGCTGACCAACAATCTCACTAGCTATTCTACCACCAGGAGTAGTCATTATACCTAAGTCTTTGCCTATGCCAAATGAAAATACCTCTGCAAGAGCCTCTGGTGTTCTTTTATTCTTACTAAAATAATCAGTAAAGAATGATTTTGTATCTTTGTATTCACTAGCCTCACTAATACCATAAAACTCTTTAAGAACTGCATTTCTAAACTTTTCATCACCACGATGTTTAATTAATAATCTGTTGGCAACCCAAGACTGAGGCTTATTAAAGAATTTTTGCATATCTGAATACATACTGTTTATATCTCTAATCTCAGGTGGCCTTCTACCAGATTCATCAAACACTCCACTGAGTATTTTCTGAGGTCTGCCAAGCATTTTAACTATTTCTATAATGGATTCTTTATACATTGCTCTTTCATTAGGGGATAAATTTTTATCCAACTTGAAATATCCCTCACTGATTCCTTGCTCATGCCATTCTCCAGTATTCTCACGTAACTCCTTTGGAATATAATCATGCCCAAGCCTACTCATCTCACCAAACAGTACCCACTCAAGTATATCATCAGCTCCAGCCCTTGAAACAAAATTAGGTCTTTTCGTTGCATCAATAATACTTTGAAGTGTATTCTTATATCTCTGCAGCCACTGAGCATATTCAGGACTATCTTTTTCAATCATACCAAATTTAGATGCACTTAAATCAAGTCTCTCAAGTGAAGATATTGCGCTTGACAATCTTTTTACACTACCAAATACCTTTTTAGAATTCTCATAATTTTTTAAATGTCTATTCATACCATCATTGAGAGCAGTCCCACCAGAACCCGCAGGTCTATCAGTTTTATATCCATTCTCAAATACATCCATATCATATGGGTCGCCTGGGTATGTTATAGCGTCAACTGCCAAACCAAGATTCTTTGAGTGAGACTTATTTAATCCCCAAGGCACGTCATGGTAATTAAAAGCGGCATCAACATCAAAGTCACCCTGATGAACCGATGCTAGGTCTAATGGATTAACACCAACAACATTTCCTTCTCTTGGACTATAAAACCCTTCAATCTTATGAACAGCAACATCACCACCAAGGTTAGGCATCCTCAAAGTGAGAGATGAAATACTAATCTCCATCGGCTCATACTTACCAGGCATAAGCTCTTGTATAAGATTACCTTGCTTCAGATACTGATGAAGTTCATACATAGTAGGAGGTCTGCCATTAAAATCTTTGTTTACCTTATCCTTTATTTTTTCAATAACACTAACAATCTTCTTAGCTCTTATTGTATCAGTATACTTCCGATTGCTTTCAAGATTATCAATAAATTCATACTTTCCTTTATCATTTATCCCTACCTGAACATCTTTACCTCCAACAGTAACAACATACTTTACGTTATTCATATTACTGAGAACAATTGCTTTATCTTCGTGTGGTAATCGCTTCTCACCATACACTATCTGACGGTGAAACTTGCCACGTGGACCCTCTACCTCTGCATATACAGATGGTTGTCCTTGTATAAAAGGTTTAAGGATTGAATATGAAGAACCCTCAGTGGACGGAGACTTGAAATCTTTCATTAATCTTTTCACTGCCATTCTCTGTAAGGATTTATTTATTACATTAGAATCAGGGTCAAGACCAAATTTCAATAAATATTCTACAAGACCTGACTGACTTCTATCAAATATTTCACCAGCTTCTCTTGCTTCGTGAATAAGACTCATGGATAGACCCATACTTTTAGAACCACCCATAGAAATATTATGAAGATTGCTCACGCCCTGAGCAGCTATACTTGCATAGTCAAAATACCCACCTTCTTTAAGCATATCATTCATACCCTTTGAGTCAAGGAAATCCATCAATGCATATGAAATGCTTGTAGCTCCCTTCCTATCAGTTACTTTACCAAGGTATATATTCTCTACTTTTATTGTGCCGTACTCTCCACTATCAAGAAAACTTTCCTTACTGCCATATCTTTCAAAAAATCTGTCTGACATCTCACCAGTTGAACCAAACTTACCTTCGATATTAACTTTATTAGCCAAGGTAAATACTTTAGCAGCTGACTCAGTTGATAATATATCAAGTCCAAGTTTATTCATTATACTTGCTATCTTTGGGTCATAAACAAAGTTACTCTTCAATAACATAGAACCTTCATCACCCCTAAATGCTCCTGATGGTTTGATACCAGCTAGATTATCGCCAAGACTCCTACCCTTAAATGCATATAATATATGAGCAGCTCTCGTACTCAACCATGACTGTGCATTAATAGCTGAACTATCAAGACTTTTGAAATATGTTTCTAACTCTCCAATCATCTCATCAATCATATCCGATGACTTTGGATACCTCTTCTTTAATTTTTTTAATGCACTTTTTGAAATTGCACCGGCGTTTAATTGAGCCATCGCTTCATCTGCTATAACTGATTGTCTCAACTCTGGTCGTTTAATATAACTCTCAAGACTAGCTCTTTGTTCTGCTGGAATCTCAGGATTAAGTTTTAGTATTGCCCTAATAACCTCATACTTACCTTGAACCTTTGCTCCAGTAGCTTCTGCTAAAGACATATATTTCATATAAGCAGCACCCAACTCATCCACTTTATTAGGTTTATCTAATGCTCTCACCATCTTGTTGAATAACTCTGGAGAAACTCTATCCCAATACATAGCCTTTACCATATTTCTAACAGCTGGGTCAGTACTGTCAGTCTTTTCTGTAAATGATTTATACAATGTTTCCAATCTAGTGAGTACAATTCTCGCATCACTAGCTTCTTTACTAGTACCTGTGTCTATAATGTTTTTTAACGAGGATTCCTTACCATCATACCATCTTTTAAACCAACGATTAAGTCTACCATCAGTTAAGTTATCTGTTCTAACCCACAGTTGATTGCTAAGCCCAGTAGCTACAGATATACCCTTAGACATTGGGTCTTCAGCTCCAGAGTATTTATTAGGTCTATACCTATCAGATGTTTCTCTTGGGATTAGTTCAGCTGCAATCTGAATGTTACTACCCTCAATATTATTTATTACTGAATCAAAATTATCAAGAGCTTCTCGTATATTTACCTTACGATTATTATAAACACCATTCTTTCTTAACCTAAATATTCCAACAGATTCTTCACCTCCACGTAAATCAGCGGCCTCAGCTATGAATCGTGATAATTCTCCACTACCAGAAAGTGTTTCATTGAGTTGAAGTATTGGCTTACCATTAGAACCTTGTTCAAGGCTCATCGTTGGCATCTTTTCCATACCAGCAACATTTGATAATAAGGGATTCAATGCTTCCTTTAAAAACTTACTGAATTCTGCATCAACTTCTTCGGGTGTAGCCTTATTTTTCTTTACAATAGCTTTTCTAACTTCATCAATAAGCTCTTGACCTGCAGCTTCAAAAGAATCCCATAGTCTTGTACTACCAGTTTTCTCATAAGTTGCAGCAGCTTCATCTCTTAACATTCTGAGATGGTCAAGAATATTTCTAAAATTGTTCTCAGTCAATTTATCATTATGAACGCCATACTTTGATGGTACATATTGTATACTGAATTTTTCTGATGAATCAACTCCAAGTGATGATGCATCATTCTCTCTTTGTCTTATTTCACGAGAGTATTCCATCCACTGTTCTTCTGTATAATCCTTACCCCAAGCTCCAGCAGCTATTTCTAAATGATTTAGATACTTTTCAAGTTTACCTGCCTTAACAAACTGTTCATGTATATCCTCAAGACCAATTTTCTTTTCTTGATTCAACTCAATTTTCATACCCTTTAGGTCACTAACTAATAATGCTGTTAGCTTATCAAGTCTCTCAGCTCCTCGGATTCTAGCTTGACTGCCTACACTTACGTTATATATAAGTTGATTTGCTACTCTTCTAAATCTTGAATTATCTTTAAACAATCCATCAATCATTGACTCAATACCTTCTGCTGCTGAACTATAGCTAGCAGCTTCAGCTCCCATTGATTTGTCAATACCAAACTTTGACTTCAATGCCTTAACTAAACCCATTTGTTCTTTATCAAGAGTCTTTATTATTTCAGGGTCATTAACGATAACCTCAAGTTTCTTTTGTATCTCCTCAATTTCCCCAGCTTCGATGTCCTTATACTCGCCCTTCTCATTCTTAAACATTTCAATAAGGCTTTTTATTTGGACATTAATCGTATCGTTTCTACTTAATACATTCTCTAATTGTTTTACTTTATCAGTAACAATCTTATCATATTTCTCAGTTAATATATATGCATCATGTATAAAACCTGAGTATCCCTGTTCTGGCATTGAACCTGGGTCAATAAATCTAGTACCTGTATCAATATATTTACCTTTAATACTTGTAATATTTCTTAATATAACATCATATTGTTCTAATAATTCCACTACCTCTGGGTCACTGATATTAGTTTTCAACTCACGAGCCAAAGCTTCAGCCATTGCAGTGGGATGAGGCCATTCAAGTCTAGGTCTTCCACCCCCAGCAACAGTGACTCCAACTAATCCACTATCAATTCCTATTCTTATAACGCCAAGTTCCTTAGCTCCAATATCTGGAGATGCAATTATTCTCCTCCAGAAATGTTTATTTACTTGCTCATATGCATCATGGCGATACATACTCTTTTCAAATAAAAGACCCTCAGCTTCCATTGTACCAATCAATGACTCAGCTTGTCTAAGTGATAATTCTATTCTCTTCCTTCCATCAGACTTTGATATACTCCACATATGAGCAATATCATGTAATGCATCCTCTGCTAATGCTCTTCTATCTTTAGCACCAGTTTCCTTTTTCTCCTCTTTAGAAAGTTTTACCTTTATAAGCTCTTGAATCTTTCCAAGTTGTGATGGTATCTGGTCTCCAAGAGTCTCACTTAATGCTCTATGAACTGCCTGTTCTTCAGATGTCATCCTACTATTACCTGAAAGAATTCTATATAATGAGTTCAATCTTTTATCAGTTTTGTAATTCTGTATTGAATCTAAGAATCCATTATCAGTAACAAGTACGTCACCACCTTCTACACCTTCCTCATAATTGGCACTCTTTAGAGCTTCAGGAACAGACTTGAGTTCACCTGCTATAAGTTTTAATACCTCTGCTTTATTCTCAGCAGTAATAATATCCTTTGCTGTTCTAGGTATTGCTTCTTCAAATGTCTCTAGATAATTCCACTTTTCAAAAGTGTCTCTCAATTCAACCCATTGAGCAAGCTCAGGACTGTCTAGAATCAAATCAGATCGTTGCCATCCCTCGATTCTTCCAACTCTTAACTTACCATCAACGGTTGGCTCTCCATCGACTGGTACTCCCAAGTGCCTAGCAACTGATGCAATCATTCCTAGGTATATACTAGCTGGACCCTCTCTTAATCCTTTCTCAAATCCTTCTTTCCACTCAGAGAAATTCTCCTCACTGAGTTTCTCCCCCTCTTTATTAATTACTATTGACCTAAGTTGTGCATCAATATCTTTTATTGTATCAGCACTTAAGTTCTTTATATCAATTCTCTTCTTACCAGCATCACCTATCGTGTTAGAAACTATCTGATATAAATCATGTATACTATGAGCCTGCTTTACCAAATCATAATTTAATAAACCATCAGCTCCAACAGCATTTACACGCTGGTTAGCTTCTTCAGTTACCTTACTATTTCCAAATATCCTAACCATATCCATAGCCTCAGCATTGTCTCTCATGCCAACATTAGCCATACCAATCTGGTCAGTTCTATTATGCCACCTAGCATAGTCGCCAAGAGAATCAGCGTCAATACCTAGAGTCCTAAGTAATTCAAGCTTCCTATCAAAATTATTTAATGTTGGAAACTTCTCCTGATATAATGGTTTATGTCTCTTTGTAAACATTGCTCCAACCAATAGATGCGTCCACATTTCATCCTTTGGTATATTCCTAAGAACATCTCTATCAAGTAATACATTAGAATTAAAGTATAATGCACCAACAAGCATACGAGGGAATGAACCAACTAAATCACTGCCAGCCTCTGCCATAAACTCTCTAGTTGATATCTCAGGATTACCCTTCTTTATTATTGATTTTATATGTGATGCTGCTTCTTTAGCTGAGAACATTCTACCTTTATATTGACTTGCTTGAGCACTTACACCAGCTTCAAACTTTGTTCCTCTAGCTAATAACTGAAGCATTGCATTTAACTCATCAGTTTTACCCTGCCTAGCCATTGTATCATGGTCTATCGACCTAAACTTTTTTAACATCTCATTCATATGTTTTCTAGTTTTGAACAATGCTCTACCACCTCCAGGTATTGCATGAACAGCAGGTAAAAATGCAGAGAACTTCATTGCATCCCATATATCATGTCCAGGAGTAAACTCAGAATCAGTAATCATACTTCTTGTGGCATCAGTTAATATATTATATAAACTAAAGTTCAATGTCATGTCAGCAGCGTCAGCAAGATATGTTGTTATTCTACCTCTGTCTGGAAACCTTGTCGCCAATTTTCTCTCAATCCACTGACCAGCTGAATTAATATGTCTTGCTTCTCCTCTTAATGCATTAACTGCATCATCAGCAATTCTACCTAATTGTTGAGATGACATATTTGGAAATTCACCACCCAATCTTCTAGCAAATTCAGACTTCATCACCATATCAACTTCATCAAGATTCTCACCCTTCAAAGCATACCTAGGTAATTGAGTAAGTCTCATGTGTTTATCAGCAGCGCCTGCTCGAATTGCACTTTCAGCCGCAGACTTTGATACACCAGCTTGACCCGCTGTCTTACGAGCAACTTCGACAGCTCGATTGATACCTGCTTTACTACCCTTTGCTAGGCTAGCGGCTCCCCTAGTTATCGCACTGATACCCTTGAGTGGGACTAAGAATCCAGTGGCTTCACCAAGAACTCTCCCAACTCTACCTGCGGGTCCCAACTTTTCATATTGTACATACTCTGGTGTAAGACCAGTTAATCCTGGTATTCCAAGGGCTGCCACATCAAATAAACTCCATGCCCCAGCTGCGACTCCTTGCAATAAATCAATTTTATCATCAGCTTCAGGTGTTACATCATATGACATTCCTCTTTGTTGGATGGCATTTGATATGGGCATTAACTGATTTTGTTCTGGTTCCAGTAATCCCTGTTGTTGTAGGTAGGAAGTTATCTGAGCGTCAGTAGCAACTACACCTTGTTTTTCAAGTTGCTTCTTGAATCGCTCTGTTAAAGTATCAGGCATAGAGGTATAATTTATTCTCTATATACTCGTTGACCAGCAGCAAATTCTTTGAAGGCTTCGTCCATAGAAGGGTGCTGTGAACCTGTCGGTGGACTTTCTCTTCGTATCTTATCTTTCATTGCTTTTATATTCTCAGCCGTCTCTTGTAATCCAGCTGCAGCGAGATTTTGTTTTGCTTTAATATCTAAATCCGCAGCTAATTCTTCAATCTCAACCTGTCTACTAGCCTTCTCATACTCAAATCTTTTATTAATTAAATATTCTCTCTTCTCATTTATAGATTCATTTAAAGACTTTAAATCTGACTCTGAAGTTCCTCCAAACCCCTCTTCAACCAACTTTCTAGTTACGTTTCTCTGTGATTCAAGCTGGGAAAGTTCATTTACATTAGACCTATAATCTTCACTTATTTCCCCAGGTGAGCCATCAGCAAACTGTATTTGTTCTGCACCAACACCTGCCCCCAAATTTCTGAGAGCTTCATTAAACGCAGCTTGATTATCAGTGCCAACAGCTAAAGCCTCAAAGGCAGCTTGCATCTCTGTTGGCAATAGTATGTCTTCTTGTATTGTATAATCTCCAGCTCCAATTTCAGCTCTCTCTTTAGCAATGTTACGTTTTATATCTTTTGTTTTACTAAGTAATCCATAAGGTAATACTGAAGCTTCAAAATCAGGTGCATCAGGCTTTGACACAAGACCTGCTTTTATCAAGTTATTTAATCCAGGTGTTGCTTTTGCTGCTGATTTTGATATCCTATACTCAGAATTAATATACTCAGATAAATTTGTTGCTGACTCAATGGCTGCCAACTGTGATGCTTCGCTCTCACTATAATAATTAAATACTATACTGGCAATCTTATTCTGTAATAATTCATCAGGAACATTATCCTTTAGTTGCTTTTTTATCTGCTTCATTGTCATATCTTCTTTGAACTCTGGTAAGATACCTACAAGATTACCAATGACTGAGTTGGCTGCATTAAATTTCTCTTCCTTAAGATATTTTTCACCTGCATCAAGAGCATATAATGCATTTTCACGTTGTCTCTGCTCCTTACGCATGAGAACTTCTTCACGCATTGTCTCTCTCTTAGTCTCAAGTTCCATCTTTGCAAGAGAAAGTTGTAATTCTTGAAACCTTGTTTGAGTTAGACCAACTGAGCCTGAGCTTAATATTGATAATGCTGTGTCTAATGCTGGCATAATATATCCTTAATCAAATGGATCTAACCATGTGCTTTCTGATTTTGCTTTTGTTCTTCTTCTCTCTACATCAGCAATTGTTTCTTTTATTGCTGCTTCTCGACCACCCTGCCACTCATCAGCAGCTAATAATGTATCCCCTAATGCAGTTTGAAGGTTTTGCATACCAAATGCATGCTCAGCTCTTACTTGACTTATACCTTCTTCACGCTGCTGTTCAACAGCTCCGCTACGTAAACCAGTCTGTCCCCTTGCTCTATTATAAGATTCAAGTATATCCTTCATTGATGTTTGCCCTCCAAACGCAAGTCTCTCCCTTTGCTCATCAAACTTTTCGAGTTCAATACCTCTTTTCATTGTGCCAAGACCAGTTAAGTCAGCAAGAGACTGATTGAGGGTATCTAACTCAGTAGTTAAATAATCATATTCTTGACCAGCGGCTGTTCCTCCAGTGATATCACCAAGTAATCCTCCAATTCCACCAACGACACCACCAATGGCTGCCCCAGCTACAGTCCCAGCAGGCCCAAAAGCAGTTCCAATCGTAGCTCCAGTCGCTGCTCCTCCAGCGGCTCCTTTAAGTGTTCCAATTGGCATTAATACATCCCTCCATATCTTTGTCTAACATTTGATAATATTGCTTCCTCATCACCGTATGATTTATGTAAAGGAGACTTACCTAGTATCCTGTCAATATATAATTGAACGCTACCAAATGTTTCAGGTTTAGGTTTTTTCGGGTCTAATACCTTTCCCCTTAAATGTTTTCTAACTCTAGTCTCTGGGTCAGCGGCTCCCATTTGTGGGAAATAATCTCTCTGAGCAGCTCCAGGACCCAATAAATATGCGGCTAATGCTTTTTCTTTACTTCCAAATCTTTTATACATTGCTTCTAAATACTCCTTACCAAAAGCAATATTTGACTGAGGGTCTTCTAAGGCATCCCTGCCAACAGGAGTAACACCATACCCTGGGTCAGCCGCAGTGCTCTCCCAGATTTGCATAGCACCAATACGACCAGTCGAAGACACTGCTCCAGGTAAACCAGACGATTCAGCTCCAATAATCCTCTCTATATCTCCACTTGAAAAAGCAGTTTCCTCTGCTCCAAATAAATTATGGTCAGGAGACTGCATTTGTGAGATTGCTTCACCTGGAGGGCTGATGCCCTCATCTTGCATGAATACATCAGTTGTTAATGGTTCTGCAACATTCATTGGAATCGCCTCAAACTCCTGAGTCTCTTTTCTACCAGGAGTTAATAACGATTCTTGTTGAGAAGGTTTAATGATAAAATCTTGATAATTGGGGTCAATTGTACCTTTTACAGGCCTAGTAGACTCAACTCTACCTTGTTTAATTCTTTCCAATTCCTTTGGAGTATAATCATATGGCCATGAGGATTTTTCTTCCCTAACAGCTCCTCCTTCCAAAACATCAGACTTAGCCCCTCTTGTTACATAAGCTGAATCATCAGAAATAATCTCCTCAACCACAGGAGTTTCTGAGACTGCTTCTTCAGACACAACAATTTTACTTTGTCTTTCTAATAATTCTTTATTTTGCTGTTGCATCGTATCGAATTTTTCTTTTCTACCCTCATAAGATTCAGCGGATGCAGCTACATTAGCTTTTCGTATTTCATCAATTTCCTTCATACCACGTTCACGTTGAGCGTCTTCACCAAACCATTCCTCATATGTGGGAGTACCTTCACCATATTTACCATATACATATACATCCATGGCTGATAATACTTTTCCTGTATCTTTCTCTGTGTATGTTGTTTTTGGAATACCAAGGAATCCCTTCTCTGTCTTTGTCTCAATACCATAAGCTCCACGAGCAATGTCTTCAACATCCTTGCCATATTGTATTTCTTTTCTTACTTCACCGACCGTACCAGCAATTTTTTGTATTGATTCCAATGTATCAGCGATTGCTTGTTTACTTCTTACACCGGTCTCTTTTGCAGTTTGTGCTAATGAACCAAACTTGCTGGCTGATGCTAATCGTCTACTGAATTTCTTTGATGCTCCCGAAGCAGCGCCGTATTTAGATAATGATGGCATATAAACCTATGCGTTTGATGTTAAAGTTAATCTATTCATATCAATCATTCAAGTCATATATTAGTAGTTATGATTCAATACCTAAGTCGGCTGTCTCACCAAATGGTTGCCACATAACATTTACCCTATTTTTTGTATACGACAGAGAATTACCTGTGCCAGCAGCTCCAGGTGACGCTGTATTATATGCCCATAGATACACATCAACTGTTAAATTAAATGCGCTTACACTGTGACTCCTAGTAGAGAACCAATGGTCAGCCTCCCAATCACCGTAATTACCCGAATGGTCGCCTGCTTGGGGATTCGTGGTTCCGGTTCTAACTCTTGTAGGGTCTCCCTGACTATGGTCTGTAGAAATTGCAATCTTATAGACTGGAGTAAAAAATGTATTCTTAGTCTCTAAATCTAATCCATATCCAGGGTCTTCATAAACTCCATTACTAATCAAATACTCGTCATATAGACCATCCATATTTTGTGTGCAAGTAAGGTCGCCACCTGCAGCTAAAGTTTCAGTTACATATCCCGACCCAATATTAGTTTCATCAGCAGTGAGTCGCATAATTGGCACTCCTTGCTTAGTCATACTATTTTCATAGTCAGTGGTATGCTCAGTATTTCTTATATTATTAATCCTAGATATTAAATGAGATTTAATAAAACTTTGACATCTATTGTGAGACTGTGGTGAACTATAATATGTACCTCCACCAAATGAAGTTTTTACAGTATCACTTGGCCAATAATTTGATTCTAAATGATTAGCGCAAGTTACATGAAATATAAAACAATCATAATCACCTAATGACAAATTCTTTTGGACAGTTGTATTTGTAACATTAGTTAAATCACTGCCATTATATGTTGGAATATTACTGTATGTCGTAGCTCTTCCCACTGCAAAATCTGTGGCATACTCTGGCTTATGCCCCGTTGAATCAGCGTGGGGATAAATTGTTGATGAATCATAATCATGAAA
>Ga0098034_1000642_pt1 | contig 14192 bp, 10 predicted proteins | sample 2_EtaG_FD_77062 | JGI IMG/M metagenome (GOLD analysis project Ga0098034, IMG submission 77062) | Marine viral communities from the Subarctic Pacific Ocean - 2_ETSP_OMZ_AT15125 metaG | ecosystem: Environmental > Aquatic > Marine > Oceanic | place: Pacific Ocean | collected 2015-01-07
CATTCCCTCGGCAGCAAAGCCAAAGCCGACTCCAACACCAAGCGCCGCAACTCCAACGGCCGCAAGGCCCCAGGCATTGACAGAGGCCGCAATGCCCATCGCCATCAGCCCTTTCGCCATAAAATAGAATCCAGCTCCGAGAAGTCCAATGACTACAACCATTCCAGCTTGTTTTTGTTTCCAGCCGTCGCCTAAAGCACTAAAAGAATCAACCAACTTGGCTACGCCCTCGGATGCAAGGCCAATTCCAAGGCCTATACCCACAAACGCAATTCCGAGCGCAAGGAGTGATCTGGCTGTCATTTGTGCCATGGCACTGAAGAATCCTAACCCAGCACCTCCGCCGCGGCCGCCGGCGCCTACAGAGAATAATCCGGCTGTAAGTTTTGCCAAAAATCCAGTGACGAGAGGGAGAGCGCCGATCATTCTAAGCAAGTAAAGAGTTAGGAAGATCTCAAAATAAGGTATAACCCATTCGGCTAAAATGTAGCCCATAAATTTAAGTGCTTCGCCAATTCCTGTAAAAAGCGGTTCATATTTCTCCATTAGTTCTTCATTGGTTTCAAATTTTGATAAAAAGTTCTCAATATGTTCTATAAGCGGCTCAAGAATTGGAATTAATTGCATCATAATTCCATTTAATCTTTCTTGGAAGGTGGCCATCGTTTTGGCGCGTTCTGCCATTTCTTCGTAATCTTGCTCTGTCATATTCATATCATCTGACATCGCATCAAAGTTTCCGCTCATCAATAAAGCTAAGTCTCCGACACTCTCAAGGCCCATAGAATCAGCATAAAACTTTTTCTGGAAGTATGACATCTCATCAAAACTTAGGCCAGTTTGAGCGATTGCGTCACGCATCATTTCAAATCTTTCAGTCGGATCTACTGTCATTAAAAGATCCATTGCATTAACAGCGTTTGTTCCGATTGCCGCATTTAAGAGGCCTGCTTGTTTTGCGGCGCCCTCAAAAGTATCAAACTTGTCAGTTATTTTAAGGATCTTGCCCATTTCCAAACCAGTAATCTTGGAAGCCCTTGCAAGATCTTTAAAGGCTTTTTCGCCATTTTCGCCCAATTTAGATAATTGCGGACCCAATGTTCCAAATTGTTTAATTAGCTTGGCGGGCTCAACCCCCAACTCTTCAGCAAATTTTTCAAGATTCATTAAAGATTTTTCAGCTGTTTCTGGTGTTTGGCCCATCATTTTGTCAAATACTTGGAAGCTCTTTGCGCTATCTTCAAACGCAACGCCCATCTGGCCCATAACAGCCACCGTATCGGCCATAGAATCGGCAACTTCGCCGTTTATCATTGTAAATTCAGTATATGTTCCATAAAGAGCCTGATATGCTTGTCTGTTTTTATCTATTGAATATGTAACATCTCTTGTTCTCATAAAGCTATCTGTCATGCGCGATGCAAATTCGGCGGAAGCACCAGTTGCTCTTCTAAAATCACTTTCGGCCTTATCGACAACAAAAATCAGATTAAGCATTGCGTCTGCAAAAGACATGACCACGCCGGCGCCTAAAGATAGGATAAAGGCACTTGCATTTTTTCGCAAAGGATTGAAAGCTTTTGCTAGAGATGCCATATTTCTAACATTAAAAAATGAATGTTTCCCGACAACAGATAATTTAGCTCCAAGAGATTCTCCGAGAGTAAGGCCAGCTTTTAAAGTTGCGATTGTTTGATCAAACGCCTTTTTACCTTCGGCTGTTTGCTTTTTTTGTATATTGAGCTTTTGTTCCTGAACAAGAATATCTTTCAAATCAGCGTCATATGCGGCTTGCGACATCTTGTAGCTGCCGCCCAGAGTCTCACCTATGGCGCGATCAAGATCTAGTTGCTTTTTTGCAAGCCCTAATCTTCGCTGATCAACTTTAGCTTTATCTTCGGCAGTTTTTGCTGACGAGTCTTGAACATCTATAAGCAGTTTTTCTTTTGCAATCTGTTCTTCTAGTCTTTCAATTTGTTTGTCAAGATCAGTGGCAGTTTTTGCTGCTTTTGACGTAGCTGTGCCGCTTTTTAGGGCATCAACAATTGCTGTTTTTAAGTCAGCCAAATCGGCCGGATCTATAGCCATAAGAAAAACCTCGCTTTACATCTAAAATAAATAGTTAGATAAAAAAAAGACAAGACATTACTGTCCTGTCTTTCGATTTCTATATTGAGGAGGAGTCGGAGGCTGATTGTGCGCACTAAGTGTCTGGCTTTTAGCGCCGCCGCGTTGTGCCTCTTCGGCGGCCTCTTTTTCCATCTCAAGTTGTTTAAGCAATCTATTTAGAAACCATTTGCGTAGTCCCACGGGCAAATTATACGCTTCACTAAATGACCAGCTGCCTGCATATTTCAAAAAGAAGAATTGTTCATATATGTTTTCCATATATTCATCGGTCAGGCCAAAAAAAGTCCGCAGTCAGCGGTACCTCCAAATCTTGCTCATGTTCGCAGAAAGTGCAAGCGAAGTGCTGCGTAAGATCAAGATTCGGACACGCATTGCGATATGCCAATCTTAAATGGCGAGAATCAATGGATGGAACATTATCAATAACATAATCAATTGCTTGTGTGGAAGTATGATCGTTCACTTTAACCAAAAAGTTTTTTAATTGTCTTGTTATGTTGTGTTCGTGGCTTTTGCTTTTGCGATCTTGCTCAAGTCCTTTAACAATTTTCTTTTCATCGAATCCAGTCAACAGCTTAAATGTTGCTGTTATTTTAGTTTTTGGCAATACTGTGGTGAAAGTGCCATCGTTATTATCAACCACATTGTATGTTTCTTTGTTTTCTCCAAGATAAATATTGGAGTCGTTTAAATCAAAACTGTAATCTTGTTTTTCGCCGCAATTCGGACAATTGATGCTTGTATCATATGTGGCACCATAGCCTGAAATTCTTGCGGCTATGATAATTGCGTTTTTATCACCAACAAAAAGGCTGTCGGCGGATATTCTCTTATCAATTATAATATTTGAAAGCAATCTGTCGATTGCAATGCCTTTTTTAAGGAGAGTTCTCGATGTTAAAATGTCCTCTTCTTTTGCAGTCATGTGTCGAATTTCAATACAATCTTGCCCATGAAGTGGATGATTTTCAGGATAATACTTGCCTCCTGTTGGCAAATCTACGAAATCGGTGGGAACTACAAAGGAAAAGTCCCCACTATCGTTCTGCGTTAATACCGCAGGAGTGCTAGTATCTGGAGTAGTGGCTCCAGTACGTTCTCTGTTTCTAGACAATATACACCTCGCGTTTTACTTTTGTCTTAATAATTTTAAACCCCAAAGAATTCGTGACCGCCTTCGCCTTTAGCTGCGGATCCGCCTTCAGATTTAGACTCCAGGCGCGCCCAGTCATATTTTAGCGTTACACTTAGCTCTGTTAAGCTATCTTCACCGTATTGCAAATCGCCATACTTAAGTTCCGTGATGAATGAGTTCCAAAGCGTCCAAGTTTCAAGAGGATCGCCATCTGCATCAAATTGAGTAATTATTACCGATCCTAATCCGCTAGCGGCTTTTGATTTTGACATTGTGGTTAATGAGTTGGCGTCCGTTGGAGGAGAATAGCCTGACTTTGTTATAATATCTGCTAATGTTGCGCCAACATCTGGTTCAACAGGATCTACAAGAGTAACAGTAATGTCCTGCCAAGTCACAGAGCCGGGATAATAAAAAGTATGATTCAAATACTTATGCTCAGCTGCAGCAATCGAGAAAGAGGGCTTTGTGACAGTTTTTGCATACCATAGCGCGGCGCCTCCTTGTGTCGCTTGAATTCCTTGAAATTCTACCATAAATCTAAATTGTCTTTTAGGATCTTTAAGTCCAGTTTCTGATCCAAAGTTTTCTGCCCAAAATGCCATTTTAATGTAACTCCTATAAAATATCTAATTTCTATTTTAATTAGTAAGGCTGGGGAAAATTCCCCTCTTAATATTAATCGTCAAAAGACGCTCCCGTGCTAGCAATTACAAAGTCAATTGCAATATACTCAATTGCTCTTGTTGGTTTAACCATAATCTTAGCATACATAATGTTTTGATCAATAAGATCTGCTGTTGTTGTGGTCTCATCAAGAATCAATCGATAATCAGAGATACCAAACTGCACCTTTGTATTGGCCAAGAATGGCTCAACAAGTGACTTAAATCGATTCCATGTTGACTGAACGTTTTGCTCAAAAAGTACCTCAGTAGAAAGAACGGAGATTTTCTTCTTCAAGTAAATAACCAACCTTCTTACATTAATTCTGTCAAGCGCAGACTGACGCTGCTGCAGCGTTTTCTGTCCAAAAACCACAATTCCGCTAGATGGGAAAGAGGCAATTGGATTAATGTTGGATTCATATAGTGTATCGCGATCCTTCGAAGTAAGGCGCTCTGTAACTCCAGTAATTGGAATTCCGGCGGCGCCGTCTGAAAGGCCACCACGATTAAATCCTGCTGGTGCAAACCAAAGATGTGATTTTTTCTCTGAGCTTGCCAAAACACCCATCATCGCAATTGTTGGAGGAATCCACAACATCTGACCCGTTTGGGCATCTTTTGTCTGAACCCATGGGTAGAATGTTGCTCCATAGCTTGAATCAATCTTTCTATCTCTCAATGCTGCGGCCGCGAGAATCGGAGTTATTCCAATTCTACTGGTCTTGCTTGCGAAATACTTCTCATGCGGAGGATGATAAACATTTGGCAGATCAATAAGGGCCATGGCATCGCCGCGCTCTTCACATGTGTTAATCATGTGCTCGGTCAGCGCATTGTTAGTGAGCCCGGGCATTGCTAGCAAATTCATATCAACGTACTCAGGATCTACAACGGTATCAATTGCGCGCTTAATTGTGTAATAAGCGTAGCTATTTAAAGTGGTGGCCGATGTAGTCATGCCTGCGTTATAGAAAGGATCTGGCTTCTTAATATCTAGTCCGTCAAATCCGCCCCACAGTGGAGCTGTAAACGAATTAACGCGCGCGTCCAACAAGTCTGTATACGAAGAAGATGTATAGGAACGGGAGCCGGCTCTAGAGCCAGAAGAATAGTAATATCCTGTCGATGTGCTGTCTTTCAACACAATATCATCTAGAGAAAATACATACGCATAGTCTTCGATGCCCGCAGTGCCGTGAGGATCTTCGGCCTTTTGTCCGCCGCCTCCGGTATATCCAGCATATAATAATCTGTGGAAATCACCGATACTTCTGTCTGCAATTGTGCTTTGTGCTGTTCTAGTTGTCTGCATTCCAAAGTATGCCCTGGACGCGTCACTTAAGCCGCCATCGGATGCAGAATTGCGAAGCCTGACCACCGGGAAAATAAGCGAGCCTGTGCAATATCCAGCGCCAACACCGCCGCTGAGATATATATCAACATTAGACTTGAAAAAGGGGCCAGCACTACTTTGTGATATACCGAATGTTGGGTTCACAATTCCAGAGCCGCCTGTGATGAAGAAGTCGGTCGATAATACAGAGCCATCTCCATACTTAAACCCAGCGCTTTTCGCGCAGGCGCCGGTAGTGTTAAGGTCGAAGACTGATCTGAATCTTGGGGGCCCAAAATAACCAAACGGTAGATAGGTTGCATCTACTGCGCCGGCGTCCACATCAGAGTTCATATCAACATAAACAAATTTTGATAGATTGTTATAATCACCATACTGCTTGAGCCTGCCTTCTACGGCATCCCAAGATGTGTATTTGTCTCCAATTTTACGAGCAATATAATTTGGCGAAGTAGGATCAAGGCTAAGATTATCAAATCTCTCTAAAACAACTATAGCTCCGTCGTTATCGCGAATATCGCGAAGAACAACCGAGAAATTACCATATTCAGTTACTGTTGTTTTAGATTGCTCAATTTTTTCAATTGAAATTTTAACGTTTTTGTGCAGCCATTCGCCATGGCCGCGGCCGATTAAGCGGAAAAGCTTTTGCTGTTTAAACGGCACATAACTAGCAGCGGTGCCAAGATCTTGCCCGATGAACCAGCCAGTTCTTGCCTCATATGAAGCTTGTCCCTTTAGATATCCAGGTCCCGTTGAGGCGCCTTTAGATATCGACATTATAACGCCAAGTGAAGCGGTCGTTAGTCCGTTGTCTCTCAGTTCTTGTTCATATGTTTCGCCAAGCCAATAATTCTTTGTGGCCTTATTGCTGCCGGCTGCAGCATAAAAAGTAGTACCGCTAATCAATTGCGGGTTTGTATTAACCTTGTTGCGAATAAAGTTATCACTTGTATCATCAAATCCGAATGTAATTGTTTCTTCGCCAGACTGGGCGCCACTAACTACTAATGTATACAAATTGTCTGTTGTATCGGTACCAATTATAACATTATTGCTGGCGGTCGCAGATGCTGTTATGCCACTTTTGGCAGAGATACCAGGGCCGGTCATCAGAACGTGACCACCATAAACATTGCCGCTTAAAGCAATCGAGCCTTCATCAACATAAAACACAGCAGCCAAGCTACCGGTGCCGATAATTGTGCGGGGAGAGCTGGCGTCATTTGCGCCGGTGGAGAACAGCCATAAGCCGTAGGCACCACCATTGCTGTCTATTTTTTGAGAAACTGTTTTAGTAAGCTTCCAGCCAGCCTGTCCATCGACTGAACTATCATTATTAGCGTCTTCCTGACCTAATAATCTAATATATGTAAGGGGGGCGACATTCGAACGCAAGAAAGCTTTCGCAGCATACGCCCCATACATTGGAGACTGGTAGTTTCCGTCGCGATAAACATCTCCTCCAGCGAAACCGGGTACCGTCTCGCCGAACATCGTTACGAATTCAGAATACGATTCAACTTTAACTGGTTCCATCGCGATACCGCGCGGGGATCGGCCGATAACGACAGGGCCGATAACCGGTGAAGATCTGGGTAAAAATGAGTTATCAATTTCATTGATAAACACCCCAGGAGATACAAACTTAAAACTTTTTACTGACATGTTGCTTTCCTCTTATAAAAAATCTCGCAAACGATAGAGCAATCATTAATTAAATAGTATTTTCAAATTCAAACGGCTGTTCAGGAACTAATAAAAGAATATTGTTTTTACTTCAGGACATCACCAAAAATATTTGGAATACCAATGGGCGTAACCTCTTCTTGAGGGAATGTCACTTCTACTATATTCTCATCGACCCTAACAATTGGTCTATCATCGCTCTCACCTTCACCGATAAGATATCCAAGGACTGTGATGGTTATCTCACTGTTAAACATCCTCACTTCTTCGGCGAGATTTGCAATGTTATTATTGTGGGCAAAATTTTGATCAATAAAGCCCTCGTATAAGTGACCATTACGCCTCATAACGAATGCATTAATTTGGCCAGTTCTGGCTATGAATGGCGCCAACATATTATTCATTTGTTGCTGATATTCTGATTTTAAAGTTATTTTGTACGAAAGATTAACATATACAGGAATAGGAATGGAAAGAGATTTTATAACAATCTTTTTATTGATTCTCGGACTATTCTTCTGGCGTGTTGCCCCTGAATAAGTAGTTCCGCGCGTTGCGTCGACTGAAGCGAAATTTCTCGTCTTCTCTTGAGCTATTTTTTTCGCTATTACCCAGCGACCGGACCTTCCGTTTTTCTTTTTTGAATAATAATGTGCTTGGAAGGCGCCCTTCTTTGTTGGATCTTTGACAATCCCTGTTCTTTCAACGCCCATTAGTGGCAATTTAAGGGCGCCGGCATCATCTCTCAGATCTTTCTTGTTTTTTATTTGAAAAGCTCTCTCTGGCGTTTGCCATAAAACCGGAACTTCTGTGAAGCCCTCGTTTGTGGTTACCGAGATGTTTAGCTCTTCTTTAATCCAAGAAACCAAGGCCATGTCAATTGTTTCTATTGTTGAGGATAATAATCCAATTTCTTTTAATGTAAACTCAGAGGCGCCGACCGGCAGCATCGCAAAATCAAAATTATCAGGCAGCATCGAATAGCCCCTTTCTTGCTCTCTTGCAAGTTGCTGCAATTTCAAAACTGTGATCTATTTGGCCGAATAGCTTTTTTGGCTCTGAAAGCTTTACTATCTCGTAATAAAAATCACCGTATAAAACAAAATCGCCTTCGCGGACATACAAGTTTTGATCCTCGGTTAATCTTCTTCGATGAAAGTGCACCATAATTTCCCAGCTTTTATCAATTCCTGCGCTTTCCAGATATTCCGTAGCATAATTTGTAAACTCAACAAGCGCATAAACCCTAACAGGGGGCAAATAAGTTTTTTCAATCGCTTCTCCATATAGTTCATGAAAATTTGTAGTATTTAGATCAATAGAATAATATAGAATTTGTTGACCAATAACTTTTTCAATTAATTCGTCATTTACTTGTTTTACAAGGTTTCTCTCCTTCTCTCCCAAAAAAAGCGGGGGAGGAGGAGTTCCTGGCTGTTTCCATTTATTATTGGCCATCTATTGTCACCCTACAAATATTGGCAATGGAGCATATTTAAGCGTTTCGGCGGCAGCAGCTGCTTTTTCACTATCTTGCTTAACTAAGGCTCCATATTCCATTTCCTTGAGCATTTCCATTAATTTATCTTTTAATTGCTGCTGTTCTTCTTTTGCTTGAGACAATAATTCCGCATGATTTAAAGTTACGCTCTCACCTGGAATGGGCATTGTCGTAAATTTGCCTCTAATTTGCCCTAACATTTCTTTAGAGACAGCCAAAGCATATTTTCTGATCCATTGCTTGCCGATAGAGTTGATGTTCTGATACGGTATATTCTCAAATGGAATCGTGTTCATGTTATTTATGCCATTTACACCAGACTGATAGCCCGGATCCTCATCCCAAGCATTATCGTCAACATAAAACCTAAACCAAATTCTTTCTAGCTCTGCCAAGTCCCAATTGCTAGGTGTTGGATACAATCTCAATCTATTATTAATGATCTCATATGCATAATTTGAAGTTCTGGTAGCAATCGAGTCCTCATACATAATTGCCTGTAATTTGTTTTGCCATGTGGGTACAATTTCAAAAGTAGCATCATCGGCATATTGTCCATAAGTGGAATAATTTCCGACCACATTAATGCCCCCATAATACCCATAGAAGCGCCACATAGCCCTAGGGGAGCGATAGTAAACTTTATTGACTATAATGCGCTTATCATTAATTTTGCCAGAAAATGAGATAGCATTTCCAACATCATCTTCCCCTGAAGCTCCCGCATCTTCTACAATTTTCTGTAAATCATAGTCTTGCTGCGCGGCCGATGGTCTAAATGAGGCGGAATATTGTCTAATTGTGCCACCAAACCCAGAAGCTGCAGCAAGACCGTCTCCAACTTGCTTACTGTGTGAAAACTTATATCTTGGATATTTAAGTGAAACGAAAGTCCCTCCCAAACTAGAAGATAAAGTAGAATCACCCTTAATTTTGCCGAGATGATCGAAAGTTCCAGTAGTTTGTCCCAAAACATCAGAAAGCACATTTTTGCTTTGATGAAGATTAATAATATAAGAATATTCTAAAACTGCTTCTTCATAAGCAGAATACACGTTATTAGCGGTTAATTCAATATCAACGACATCGCCACCGAGTTTTTTATAAACATAATTAACTTGAAGGGCGGCGCCGGTGCAAAAATCAACCGAACCCGTATATATTCCAAACGGAACAGCAGCCGGAACATCGCCGGCAGTTCCAGTGGCCGGCAGCACAACTGCGCTAGCTTGCGAACTAGGACTTAAATTAGTTGGCATGTAAATAGTTCTCCTGCTGTAAATAGTTCTGACAAAACAAAACCCCCAGACAAGCTGAGGGCTGTTTTAGAAAGATTAAGTTATTTTATGCAGAGGACGCAGTTGTCTTCTTTTTTGTTGTTCTTTTCTTTCTCGTTGGCGCTGTTTTTTTAGCTTTTGTGATCTTTGGTCTTATCGTTTTTGTAGTTTCAACCGTTTTTAACGTTAAAGTTGGCTCAGGTGCGACTTTTTCAACTTCTAAGGGCGGTGTTGGTATAGTCGTTTCCTCTGCTGGTGTATGCTCTGCTGTTTGTTGCGCTTCTTGTGCTAAAAGTCTTGCTCTCGGGTGACTGCTGTGTTTTGCGTTAAACTTTAATTTGGCAGAATTTAGTCTTCTTTTCTTGCCCATAAAAAACTCCTGTTTTATGTAGTAATTAGTCTAAAAAAGCCAAAATCTCAAAAAATTGGTGGCGATATTTTTTGGCAAATCGACGTTTTTAAAACAAAAACCCCCAACCGATTGGAAGGGGGTTTAATGTAAACAAAACCAAAAACCTTAAGAATCAGGTAAATGGAGTTGCTAATGTCGCACCAGAAGAACAAATATTTGTTCCACTTACTTGCCATAATGCGTCCGTTATACAGGTGTATTTCCAGTGTGAACCAGCAAGACCACCGGTGGTTGTCTTGTTTGTTACCAACTGATGATCTGCTGCGGCTGGAATAGAAACGCCAGTGGTGATTACATTATCATTATTATCAATATGCGTTCCCAACACCGCGATATCAATCAGCCTGAGTGTGCCCGTGAGCGTATCAGACGAAGAAGCCGCATTAACCGTATAAGCATTACTTGTTAAAGCAGTTTCAACATAAAATTCATACTCAAGTCCTGCCTTGGCGGCTGGTAGCGTAACTACAATTCCGGTTGCGGCATTAAGCGTAAAAATCGTTCCGGACTGTGCTTCAGAGACTGTATATGTTGAATCTGTGATGCTCGTAACCTTTCTACGAGCGCCAAGATGAACGCTATTTGCACCGAAAGAAATCTCTCTCTTTAAATTCTCTAATAATGCCTCGAATCTCGCGAGACCTATTCTTTTGCTTCCCATAGTTAAAAACCCTCCTTTTATAATCATGTCCCTGCATCGGTTTATTTCAGCGATACTAGGAGGCAGCTCAATGTTCAATGACTGCCCAGTAACTTTGGTATGAACTCTCGTTCACCTATAAGTAGTTTCAGACAAACGAAAGCCCCCGCCAAAAGACGGAGGCTTTACATTTATTTTGCTACTAGGATTTAACTCTTAGCACCTGACTCACCAAGGAGTCCGCGAACGATAACTAGACCGTACATATCAGGACGAACCATCTTCTTAGCATAACGAGTCATCACGCCCTTGCGAGGCACGAAGTCTTCGGGTCCAAAGATGGTGGGTGTGGTTTGCAGCGGCACATAAGGTGCGTATACATATCCGCTTTCAAGGAAAGAGGATCCACGGCGACCAACTAAGATAACTGAACGTGGGAAGTAGGGGTCTACCATCACGTCAAATTTCTTAGAAAGGCTTCCAGTCTTGACCGCCCCAATGGAACCGGTCTCGTCATCAGCCGTGACACTAGCACGGAATCCGGCAGTGAACTCAAGAATGTTGGCGACTTCAGGTCCGCAGACGACGAAGTTAGCACCACCACGAAGAGTCTTTCTGTGGATCTGTGCAGACACATCATTGATGGTCTCAGCAAGAGTCTCATACCACTCGCTAACTGTACCAGTGAAATCTGGAGCAGCAGAACTAGCACCAATCTCGGCGCCTGTTTCGCGATTAACGAAAAGACCTGGAGAACGGGCCCAGTAATATGTACCAGCAGAGGCTCCGAGGATCAGATCCTCAAGAATCTCACGATCGATCTCTAGAGCAATCTGCTCGGAGAGAAGGGTTGTGAGTTCCACCTCAGCATCAAGGTTGTGGTAAGCATTAAGATCTTGTCCTAATTCAGGGGTCCACTTAGCCTTGAGCTTCTTGGTCATAGCGACTACAGCCACGGAATCGACTTTGATATCGATCTCGGGGATGCGTGGCTCATTTTCCAAGCCCCACGATGCGGCACCAATGACAGAACCAAGAGCAGTGCTAGCCTGGAGCTTGTCATCAATTGGGAACGTGAGTACAATTGGTGTTCCGGATGCAGTAACAGTATTCAGAACAGAAGTACCAAGAGCATTCTTGGTCGCTGTCTGAATAAATGGCACCGAACCACTCTTCTGGGTGAAAACGAGTCTCATCTTCCAGTTAGAGTTGCTAGGATCGTCGCCAGTAGAACCACTAGAAACTGCCGTCAAGCGACGAACAAGCTTCATGTTGTTTGTGATATCGGCATCCGTATCCGAACCAAGCTGAATTCCCACAAGGTTGTTGGTATTAAGCTGAGCAAGTCCACTTGCACCAGTCATCTCAACAACAGCCACCATACTACCAGAAAGATCTGGATCGTACTTAAGCATGCTTTCGAGAGTAGCCTGATCTTTAAGACTAAGCTTTGATGTAACTCCACCAGGGCCCTCTGTTGCGACAGCACCGGCAGCACCGGAAGCCACAAGGACGAAACCTTCAGGGTTAACACCGCTCATAGATCCGGTTGGAGAAGAATAACCGTTGTTAAGCGCATAAGGACCAGCCTCTGCGTTATCTCCGGTTAAAGTTACACCACCCGTGATCTGGGATCCAATTCGGCCACCACCATAGAGGGACTCCTCAGTAGAACCATAGCCAAGCCTTGGAAGACCCGCACCATTGGTAGATGTGGTGAAATCCAGGAAGAAGATGAGTCCCGAGGGGAGACTCATTGGCTGAACGCTAACGAGATCGTTTGCGATTAAGCCTGCGAAAACACGACGAACGATGGGGAATGCGACAGCTGCAAAGCCCTCAACATCACCGCCAGCCATTGTGCTGCTCTCGCGAAGTAACTCTTTTGCTTGATTTTCAAGCAGGCGAGCCATACCGTTTTTAGTGCGACTATCTCCAAGACCCTCTAAGAGTCCTGTACGCTCCCACTTTGATAACAAAGCGTGCCCTTCGGCGCGTTGGTCGCGATTGACAATACCTTCTGTCAATCTTTCAACAATACTAGACATAATTTAAATCACCTCCTATTTTATATGATTTTTTGTTATTTTTTTATTCCAGCTAACCTCTTCATCCTTTCTTGGAAAGGATCCGAGGAGGTGCTCTCTTGACGAGAGGCACGAATTACAGAAGAACGATTAGTCGTAATTGCTTCGTTCAGTGATTGTGGGCTTTTCCTTGGCTTAGCCTCCACTGTACTTTGAAGCGTATCAAATATCGTTCTTGCTTCTGTAACTGAACCGGCGCTTGAAATAGCTTCGACAATTCTTTCTTTTTGTCGCTCATTTAAGGAGGCATTTCTTAATACACGGTTCGTGTAAAGCAAGCGAGCGTTGGAAAGATTTACATCTTGTAAACCTTCTTTAAGCTCTTGTGTTGCTTGCTTATATTGTAACAATCGCTCTTTGAGTTGTTTATTTTCGAAAACTAACTCTTCTTGAGCTTTCTTTAAAACTTTTATTTCTTCTTCAACTTCTGTAGATCTACGATGGGCTAGTTCTCTTTCCATTTCGTATTTCACGTCTTCCGAAGAGCGGCCGGCCCAGCCGGCTAAATCGGCGCCCATATCAACAGTTAATTTTTCCATGATGGCAGTCAATAAGTCATCAGGAATCTCCACATCTTCATCTAAACCTTTCGCTTGTTCTGCGGCTGCGGATTCTTCGGCGGGGGCCGTTGGCGTATCCTCTTGAGTAGCAAAAATTTCATCTGGGTCCGATGTGGCGCCTTCTTCAGAAAGAAGATCTAAAATATCCTCTTCATTTAATTCAAAATTTTCAGATTCATCCAGCTGACCCTGTAGGCTTCTAACCATTTCTTGTAAAGCGTCTAATTCAATATCAACTTCAAGCTTTTCGCCTTCCGCTGGGGCGCCGGAGAGCCCTTCTCCGTCGCTTTTGCCAAAATCATCTGTCGCGGCGAGCGGTAGATCCTCAATAATATCTTCTTCTTGCTCTGCGTCGGGGTCTGCGAGATCCATTTCTGCGGGGTCTGCGAGATCCATATCTGCCAGCGGATCCTCCATCTCGGGTATTTCATCCTGTTCTAAAAGCTGCTCTAAGGTGTCTCTTATTTCGTTAGAATATTTATTAATTATGGTTGTTTCCGCATTTTTTAATGCTGCCTCGCGCAATGCTTTGGCATCAACAATGGCTTCTTTTAACAGATTAGACATATAAGGGCTCCTAAAAAAATACTAATTCAAAATAAATAGTGTTCCTACATCGAAAAAGCAAATATATTAAGAGCTTAAAGCAGAAGTAAAGCTTATTCTACTTCTTCAACGCTTATTACCTTTATGTGCTCGTTTCTGATAATATTAATAAGCTCAGCATTCTGAACAATAC
>Ga0098034_1000648_pt1 | contig 14109 bp, 21 predicted proteins | sample 2_EtaG_FD_77062 | JGI IMG/M metagenome (GOLD analysis project Ga0098034, IMG submission 77062) | Marine viral communities from the Subarctic Pacific Ocean - 2_ETSP_OMZ_AT15125 metaG | ecosystem: Environmental > Aquatic > Marine > Oceanic | place: Pacific Ocean | collected 2015-01-07
TAGATTTGCTATTACTTACTAACCAATGTAAGAAAATAGTGACGGGAATATCTAGTGGAACATATGAGGTCTTGCCGAGACACGTTCTTGAAGTCACTTGTGATTTAGTTACAATGGATAATAAGGGCAGTTATGGGTTAAGGTTTCCTAGATTGGTGCGAATGCGACAAGATAAACCTGTTAGTGATATTGCTACCGTTGAAGAATTAAAAGCAATGTTATAGTAAAGTATAAGTGGGGGGTATTATTACCCCCTACTATATGATTCAATGGCTCTTAAAATTAATCTTGGCTGTTATGGGTCAAGTGTATGTAGTCATAGACGGATTTGTGAAATATCCTGTCGAAAAGATAGCAGAAATTCCAATAGATATTGATTTCCAAATTATGGGTAGGCGAAAATTATGCAACCATTTAGAGGATAGGTTTGGTTTAGATAAAGATGTTTTTTGGAATTTACCATCAACTTCTAAAATTAGATTAGGTTGCCAATTAGGTAGAAATCTAAAAAAGGAAGTGTGATATTGGAGTTTTACACAGATGACGATATTGTTCGTTTGTGGGAAAATGAATATGGTTCTGTAACTGTAGTATCTTTTATGATATATGGGTCAATTGGTAAAAGGGATATTAAAGTATTAAATTATGCTATTAGAGATAATATCCCCATTGAACAGTTTGCACAAACGGCGGAAGTAATAGATTGGAAAATGGCCGAACTTTTTGATGTGTATTTAGGCACATGTATTCAATGGATTTTCGCTGGTGATTTTGAGTATATTGAGTTAGTGAAAGAAATTATTTCGGATGGATTGACTTATCAAAGAATAAAACATGAATGTTTTGGAGTGTTTGGAGATGTTTACGAAAGAACAACTTGAAGGGATAATTATTTCCCTTGCTCATCCCGAAATTTCGGTTGAAAGAGATGATAACCAATCTATTGGTTATAGAATTAGATTGAGGGTTCATTTTAGGAGTGTTAATGAAAATTTCCTCTCTCTTATCCAAGATACATTGACGGGTATGGATATAGATTCATACTTAAAACATAGGGAAAAAGATTCAAGACCCTATCCTTTACTTAGAATAACAAAGGTTGATAACCTAATAAATTTCCTTAACTTAATACCCGAAGACCTACCACAATCAAACAATAAATTTACTGACTTCCAAGAAGTATTGACTATTGTTTCTAACAGACATCACTTAACACAAAAAGGTTTTGAAAGGGTTTTAGAAATAAAGGGGATATTAACTTGAGCCTAATAGGAATGAGTGATAGAGAAAGACCAATACTAATAATCGGAAAAAGCGGAACAGGAAAAACTACACTCGCTAAAACACTAGTGGGAGAATCCCCATTAATTTTTTACGCTAATGAATTAGTGGATTGCGATTGGCTTTCAGTAACTAGTGATATAATAATTGAAGAAGTGCATTATAAACCTAAAAAAGATATTATAATGACTATTATCCGCAACGTAAAGAGTAGGATAATTCTTACTAGTAATAATCAAAAATCTGTATCAAAGGATATAACTAATTGTTGTAAAATTAGACGAGCCGGAAGTGCAGTTCATTCTCAAATTCAAATAAAATTAATTTCACCAAGAAGTAATGAACCCTCTAATGTGGATAAAACTATCTTTGAAATTATTTCCAATTACTTAACCAACCCTAATAGGGAAGAAGTAATTAAGATGTTGAAGCATAATAAGCCAGCCGATGTTCAGTTACTAACTTGGTTAGGTATGAACTTGCATCCTAATCGACTAACTTTTGTTGATGGTAGGGTGAAGCGTAAATGGTCAATGGATTATTTTTATGAACTGTTGGCTTATTCTCACGATGGGCGCATTTATTCTAAAGTGCAATATCCTAAGCGAGCATCTTATTCTAAAATCCCATCAATAATAACTAAATTGAAATTAAAACCTAATGAAGTTCATTTGTTGAAACAATTATTATTAGATGATGAATTTTCTCAATGGGTGAAAAAACACCTACGCTCCGATGAAACTAGAGTGATAGGTATGAAAGATAGAACTAGAGCGAGAAATGCTCCTATAAATCCAGATAGAACTTTAAAATTAGAAGGGTGGTTTTAATGAAAGAAATAAAATATAGTCATGAAAAAGCAGAGAAGATAGCAGAAAAACTAACAGAAGAAGATATAGGGAACTTCGCTCATCCAACAGAAGGTTGTTGGAGTTGTGGGTCGGATAGTAATTTATGGTTATATTATGAGAAACATGGTGTTCCTCACGAAGAACAAACTTACTGTTTTCCCTGCTTAAAAAGCGAAATAGCCGAAACACATTTTGATGATTTTACTCACTTATTAGGGGGAAAACAATAATGTTATGGACAGAAAAATACAGACCAAAAGCAATACACGAAATAATCGGGCAAGAATCTTTCAAAATGGATGCAGAGAATTGGATTGAAATAAAAGATATGCCAAATGCACTTCTTTATGGAACTGCTGGGGTAGGTAAAACTGCCGCCGCTGGAGCATTGGCTAATGAAATGTTAGGCCAAGAAATGGATTCTAATTATTATGAAATTAATGCTAGTGATGATAGAAGGTTAGAAGTGGTTCGCACTACCATTAAAGATATAGCGCAACAAAAAGCAATTGGTAATGTCCCATTCAAAGTTCTTCTTCTTGATGAAATGGATGGAATGACCCCCGATGCTCAAAATGCATTAAAGAGAATCATGGAAAGGTATGCTGATAATGTTAGATTTATAATTACAGCAAACGATAGGAATAAAATAATCTATCCTCTGCAATCTCGCTGCGCTAATTACTTTTTCGAGAGGATAGACAATACTACAATTAATAGATTATTACTAACACTATTAAGAAATGAAGGTAAAGAAGTTCCGCCACAGGCTGATTTGGATGACTTTATAGGTTATTACAACGGTGATGTACGCAGAACAATAACGGAACTGCAAGCCGCACTTGCTAGTGGAATAAGTCTTAGAAAACAAGCAGACAAAACTTTAGAACATTATGATAAGATTTTGAACCTGCTAGAATCTAATGATTTTAACCAAGCACTAAATGAATTACACGAAGCCCTCTATGCTGGAAAGACTGTTAAAGACATTTGTTATGGAATACATGAAGTTATTGTAAAAAGCAATTTGACTGATGAATCAAAATACAAATATCTTAGAACAGTCGGTGAAGCAGAATGGAGAGGAAGTTCAATGACCCCTAGAGTGTTAATGTCTTGGGTGATAGCCCAATTGAGGTGATAATATGAATATAGAAGAATTAGAAAATAAAATAATTGATGAAATAGAAGAAATGAAAGGAAAATTAGAAGAAATGAAAGGAAAATTAGAAGAATTACAGAGTGAAAATAGAGATTTAGAGTCGGAACTGAGACTTCTCGGTACTGAGTTTGATGACTTTGTTAGTGAATCACCTAATTTAACGCCTAAAATAAGAGAAATTCAAACACTCTTAGAAAAGATTTGGAAAGAAGAAAATAAAAACGAGTGGTTTATCCACAAATTATAGTCCAAAGGACATTGCGGGAGATAATAAAATGCAATTAAAAGAACAAATAGAAAAAGAAATAGAAAAGTATAGCGAAATTATCGGAATTACTGTTGAAGAGGCTAAGGCTGTTTTCGATAGTGTTGTTTCCGACAATGGATTAAACATAGAAACCGAAGAAGGGTTATTAGTAGCAAGGAGTGTTTTTCGCTCCAAGTTTGCTCAACTCCGTTCACGGCAAAAGAAAGAAACTGATAGTGGTGGAGATGATTCTACTACTGAATATACCGGTCCAACCTTTACTCAAAGGGCTACAGGATTCTTTTATGCTAGTGAAGCCCCAAGAGATTGGGAAGAAAACCGACGAACTAATTTACTTGCTGAATATCAGCGAGATGGAAATGGAACTTTAAATGCTGGGAAATTAGCAGTTGCGGTTCAATTGTCAGATGGTCGCTTTGAAGTAACTATGTCGAAAAATGATGAAGTAACAACTAAAATATTAGAGAAGTTACCGGAAAGTAAAATGGAAGTTGATGAGGATAAATGGATTATCCCTGTTGATAACAGAAAGGCATTCCAAAATGGACAATCTAATAAGGACTATGGAAAACCAACTCCTTTAGAATCTTGGTCAAAGAGATTATTCTTTGTTGGTAAGGTTGGAGATGATACGGTAAATCAAGAATATCAAATGAGAATCAAAGATGGCCTTGCTAAAGAATTTAACCCAACAACATTTACATGGTGTGAATTTGACTGTATTCCTAGTTCAAATATACCTAATGTATTACATGGGCGCAAGGATGGAACTACTCTTAACTCTTTGAATTATATTGATTCGGAAGAGAACTTAATTGAAGTTCTTCAAGATGTATTGTCGGATAAGGTATCTGCTTTAGTATCGCTAGATACATTCCATTCCGATAATTCACATAAGCAATCCCATGAAAGGATAGTAATTACTGATGGAAATGTTTCTAACATGAACTTACAATTAACTTCTAATGGAAATCAAACCCTTCATATTAGTGATTTGAATGCTGATTTTGATTACGATGGTGAGGGGTATTCTTCCTTTACTTGTTGGATTCCAGATTACATTAACATTGATTTTGGAATTGGTAGTAACGTAATAGTATCGGGTAGAACTTCTCAGCGAGAAGTAGATGCTAGTGTTAGTATTAATGTTCTTGGTCTATATGTTATAGACCGACATGGAACTGCTGAAATAGTAACTCAACCAACCGAAGGAGAAACCGTCTGGTTTTGAATAAATAATATTTCAAAGGGTTTATTCGGTAATAGTAGGAAAACGGCACAAATGAATATAGTGTTCTCAACATGAACCTACTCCCCTTACCAATATTATTAGGTGATAATTATGAGTTTAACATCAATGCAAAGCAAAAAACAAGTCGATTCTGAAGTTCAATTAGAACTTCAATATCAACAGTGGAAAAAACTAACTTTTGAGAATCGGAAAGAGCAATTAAAAAGAAAGCATTCTTTCCAAGTTATTTCAATCGTGGCTAAAGCCAAACAAGGTAAATCGGGCCTAGCCCTAGACATTAGAACCCCTAAAGAAGTTGAAGAAGGGCATATTATTCGCTTTTTAGATTATGATGACGGGGCAGAAGTAACATGGAAAACATGTTGGGACAACGACCCCAATATCTATGTTTATTGTCCTAACCATTACAATAGTGATGGAACAGAAAATTATGCAAGAACCATGCAAAATTCATTAAACTTCATTCGTGAAACTAATGACTTAATTACTGAGGGGGCGAAAATTAGAGCCTTCGTAGTAGATGGTATGGATAAATGGAATGATTGCGCTACGAATAAATTGCGCTACGAAAGAGTAAAGGGTGATAGAAAGAAAATGAGTGACCCAATTCCGCCAACGGCTTATGGTGCTAGAAATATTGACCACAATGAAGTATTTATTTCTGTGCTAAAGTTGCAATGTGATAAGGTTTTCATCACTCATCTTAAGCCAACTTTTTCCGACCACATGAATCCGAATCCAACAGGGCATGTCCCAAGTTGGCACAAAGATGTGCCGGATAAAATGAATCAAATGATTCATATTAAAGATGAATCTGTTGGAAGTAAAATAAAATATGTCGCTAAATTAGCGAGTAGTAAAACTAACCCCGATATGGTTGGTAAGATTTGGACTATTTTTGAATCCGATTCTAAGAAATCAAAGTGGCTGGGAATACCCGAAATGCAAAAGAGGGAAATTTAAATTTACACACAGGGGTTTGTCTAAATAAAAACAGATGTGGTTTGGCGACTTAGACTAAAGGGGTTTTTGTGTCCTCTAATCTGTTCCCCATGAGTGTAAGCAAGAGGTGAAAATATGGAAGTTCAAGTTAATAAGAAAGATATAATCGAGGCGATGAAAAATGTCCAATTACAGGGTAAATGGGCAACAACTACGGGACTATCTTCAAAGTCTTTAGGAGAATATGCCTATTTTGAAACAAGAGATAACGAACTATTGTTAGTTAATTCGGATGATTCAACTACTGCTGTGAAATCAATTCCAGCAGAAATTGAAGGTGAGGGTTCTTTTATATTAGAAATAGATACAATTAAAAAATATCTAACTAAAATGGATGACGAAATTACATTTGTTGTAGGAGATACTGTGGTAATGCAATCGTCAGGTAAAAAGGCGACAATGCCGATAGTAATTCGTCATCCATATGGTGGGAGAATAACTAGGTTCTTAAATTATTGGCCGTTTTCTTTTGAAGAGGAGTTAATAACTGTATTTAAAATGGGAGAAATTAACCTAAGATGTGGGATTCAAATAAAAGGAGATGTGTTCCATAATGCTATTGATGCTTGTGAAGTAGTTAATCATGGTATATACAAAATGAACTTTATTGAAGAGGATGAACTATCTAATGCTAAATTTATAATATCTTCGGATAGGCAGATATCGTCGTATCAAGAGGAGATAGAATATAATGCTACAGTAGGAGAATCATCTACTGTTTTATTCAGTAGTCCTCTTCATAAGTTTTTCAATAAAGGGGATATCATTAATGTATTCATTGGTGATGACCAACCCGTAGTAATGGTTACAGAGAATAGTGCAATAATTCGTGCGCCGAGAGTAGGGGATTAATATGATAATTAGTTGGACTGATACAGATAAGTCTATTAAAATTAGATGGAGAGATGAAAATAACCAACGTAAAGAAAAAACAATCTCCGATTTCAAACCTTATTTTTTCATTAGGGCAATAGACCCTAATCCAGCCACTTATCCAACTAAACATTACATGGTTGGACATAAACCTGTTAAACAAACAGGGTTTTTGGAATATAAAAAAGGTGATTGGGTTAATCTACAACGTCAAAGTCTAACTAAAGTTTTTTACTCCCACCCAAAAGATATGAATTCAGTAAAGAAAAAATTCGCTGCTACTTGGGAAGCAGATGTTCCTATTCTCCGTCGCTATTGTGTAGATGAATTAAATAATGTTCCTGAATATAATTTGCGTAAATGGTATTGGGATATGGAATGGTTGCCCGAAGGACATGAACATGAAGGTGCTATTACTACTATTGCAGTGTATGATAATTACACTGGTAAATCGTATCAGTGGGTATGGTTTCCAGATACGACATTTCATCAAAGCCAAACAAAATATACATTTGGTAGTGAAAAGGAAATGCTTTTGCATTTCGTTACTATGATGAAACAACATGACCCCGACATGTTAATTGCTTGGTGGGGACTTCAATCCGATGTTCCTAAACTAATTACAAGGATGCATGAGAATGGATTAAACCCTAGACAATTATCGCCCTATAATGAAGTTAAAAATGTAGGACATAAAATAATTGGAGATATTGATTATAGTTTAATAGACCAACCTATTAAGGGTAGAATATGTCTAAATCTCGACCATGCATTTGAAAGACAATGGATGGATTCTCAAAGAGGAACTTTACCCAGCACATCATTAGAATATTGTGCAAGTGTTTCTGTTGGTGAAGGAAAGAAAAAGGAATCTATATTTACTGATAGAAATGAGTTTTTCATGAGAGCATGGTTAGAAGATACTCAGAATTATTTAGAGTATTGTGTGCAAGATGCGGAGTTACTCCATAAAATAGATGAAGAAATGGGGCTTAGTGAAGGTGTATTAGCGATTCAAAAATTAATTAAAGCACCTTTTGAAGATTGTTTCTTTGTATCTCATATGGGTAGTGTATATTTTATGAGACATGCTTGGTGGAAAGCACCAACAGGAGAATATGTTGAAAAAGAACCTTATTCGGGAGCATTAATTTACAACCCATTAGATGAAGGAACTAATGGATTACATCTTAATGTTGCCGCACTTGACTTTGCTTCTCTTTACCCATCATGTATATTATCTCGGAACATTTCATGGGAAACTAAAAGTGAAACTGAAACTGAACTGAAAGTGAACCTTAACACTCCTAGAGATTTTTCGGAAATTACTTCTCATAAATGGGTTTATTATAAAACTGATAAATTAGGTTTATTACCAAACGCCATTGCTACGTTAAAACCCCTAAGAAAAGAATATAAAATAAACATGTTAAATGCATTAAAGGCTAATAATAAAACAGAATACATTAAATGGAATTCTATGCAAATGGCTGTTAAGCGATTACTTGCGAGTTTTTATGGCGTTGTTGCGAAAAGAGGTTTCGGTTGGTATGATGTTGATTTAGCGGCAAGTGTAACTGCTAGTGCAAGAGAAGCAATTAGAGAAGCGGCATTTAAAGTGAGGGAGTTGGAAGTATGAAAGAATGCGTGATTTGTAATGCGGAGTTTGAAGCCAAGCGAGAACACGCTAAGTATTGCTCTAATGATTGTAGAAATGAAAGAAGGGTTAAATCAATAGTAGATTATCCACCCAAGACCTGCCTTCATTGCGGTAAAACATTTCAACCATCTAAGAACAATCATAGAGTAGCAAAGTATTGTACTCCATTATGTCGTTCAAGAAAAGATACAGAAGAAAATAAAAAAATAAGGTGGGAAGCAAGGTCTACAATTAAATGTAGGGAATGTGGAATAGTCGGTAAACCTAAAAGAATAGATGGGATAACCTGTGGTAAGAGGAAATGTGTTGATGAAAACAGAAGAAAGACAAGAATAAAAAATGGTATTAAGGCGAATGCAAAGGGTGGTCATCGCTACAAAAAGGTTAGGGCATATATGAAAAAATATCACAAACAACGGCGAGAAACTGACTCTGCGTTTAGATTAAATCAAAGAATATCAGCAGGTGTAAGACATTCTTTAAGAAATAAAAATGGGTTAAAGACATTTGATTTGTTAGATTATACCTTTGATGAATTATACAATCATTTTGAATCACAATTCACAGAAGAGAATGGTTACTCATGGGATAACATGAGTGAGTGGCACATAGACCATATAAGACCAGTTGCATCATTCAACTATGATTCGACAGAACACCCTGACTTCAAGAAGTGTTGGGCGTTAAACAATTTACAACCGCTATGGGCGGTAGACAATATAAGCAAAGGCAACAAATGGGATGGAGTAGTGAACGCATGAAATGCATTAAACCAATGGAACACAGACCTGAATTTGAAGGTAAATTCAACTGTAAACATTGTGAGCGTGAACATAGGGATGAGGAGGAATGATATTATGAAAGAAAAACCAAAAACATTAGTGGACGCTATTGCTCAAATGATGGTGTTAGCAGATATGACAGAAGAACAACATAATGCAATAATGAATTGGGAAGAATTTAATTTAAAACTCCATAGAACTGCTCTTACTAAAGAAAAAGCGCAGCAGACATTTTCAATGGATTCCATTGCTGCCGTTACAACTACATTTCATTTATGGTTATTAGGAAGAATAAAACAAAGGTGGGAAGATGAAAATTGGAATACAGACAAGGCTCCAAAAGCACTATCAATTAAGGGTGTTATTGACTGGAGTGATGACATATGAAAGTAGTCTACGCACATACAGATTCACTCTATGTTCCTATCCCTTCTATTGAAAAAGCCGAAGAAATTAAAGAAATCCTTAATACTCATATTCAAGAAAATATTTTCCCAAATATAATGGGATTAGAAACTCACCCAATGGAATTAGAATTTGAAAAATACTATTCTGTTTTGGGGGTCGGCACTACAAAAAACCGTAACGCTGGCTACATTACATGGAAAGACGGGGTTCATCTTACTACTCCCGAATTTATTTGCACAGGTTTTGCTCTTAAAAGAATAGCAGAATCATCTTTAGGTAAAGAAGTGCAGAAAAAGACTATTGAGATGTGGATGAATCAAAAAACCCAGCAAGAAATTACTGCATATGTAAAAGGTATGTATAATACTATTCTTAAGGGAGATGTGGAAAAACCTGATTTAGTTAAACGCCGTCGAGTTAGGGCTAATAGGTTACAACTCCAATGTGGAAAATGTCGTAAAAAATATAAAGTAGATTATCTTAAACAGTTACTAAATATAATACCGGATTCTCTTTGTGAAAATGACCGCTGTTCCGCTAAATTACGGGAATGTAAAACATTAGAAGGTAAAAATCCGAAATATGGTGGCGGTGAAGCGGGAAGATTCTACTATGATGAACATATTAATCCTAAAGATAAATTAACTGATTCTTTTTATTATTTGAAATGTAAATTAATGGGACAAACTTATACTGATTGGAACGGCATTTCAAAACCTGCGTCATTTGTTTCAGTAAGAAAGTTGTCGGAATTGGAATCATTTAATCCAGATTGGGCATTTATAGCCGAAGCAGAAGTAATTAAAAAAGCAAAACCTGTTTTTGATGCAATGAATTGGGATATTTCCCCATGTAAAATGGATGATAAACAACAATTGTTGGATGTGTGGTTCTAATGTTTTGGAAAAAAGCCCCAACTGATGCGAAAAGACTACACAAATTAGAGGCTAAAGTTCAAACTTTAGAAAAAGAAATAACAGATATTAAAAAAGTCCAAAGTCATATGGTTGACTTAATAGTAGGATTAGATAACATGATTAAGAAATGGAAAGAGGGAATACAATGAGCGAATTTACATACCAATGGAATCACGAATGGGCTAATGACCCATCAATGCCGATACTTAAGATTACAAAATCTTCACTAAATACTTTTGAATATTGCAGAAAGCAATTTGAATTTAATTATATTGAAGGTAGAAAAACAGAACCAACCCCTGTTATGATAAAAGGAAGTATTATTCACAATTCTCATGAAGATTTTTACAATTCTTTCGACATTAAGAAAGCAGAAGGATTATCTCGTCAAGATTTGTATGAATATTGTATGAGTTTATTTCCAATTGATGATTTTGGGGACATGTATCAAACTATGGCTACCTTTGAAACTGAAAGGTTTCTTGCACCTGAAGGCGAAATAGATAATTTCCTTCCATCAGGAAACGAAATAAAGTGTAACGCTCAAGTGATTATACCTAAAGATGCAAATCCTAAGTTTGAATTATCTCGTAATTATGTGGTTCATTTACAGGGTATTATAGATAGGGTATTTACTGAAGGTGAAGGATTCATACCCATTGAATTAAAAACAGGGGTATGGAAAGACCGTAAGGCTACAAACATGAGAAAGGAAATGGCCTTCTATAAGGTTTTGATGGATAATGACCCCGACTGTGAATTAACTCCTGTAACTCATTGGGGATGGTATTTCCCAGCGGCTAATTATTTCTATGTTGAGAAGGTTAAAACCCGAAATGAGAATGATATAGTAAAAAGAATTGCTGTTATGATATACGCTTATGAGCAGAATAGTTTTCCGGCTTCATATTATGCTAATAAATGCCAGTATTGTTCTTATATTGGTATATGTGATGCGGCACAATATTCATCTTTGTGGGAGTGGTGATATGAGAGAAAAAATAATGAATAAAATAAATAGTAAAGATTGGAAATTCCACGAACTTCTTAAATTAAAAGAAGCGGCTGAAACTGTTGCTGAGGAATTATACCATGAGTTAACTCCCAATGAGCAATTAGAAATGATATGGGAAACTGAGGTTAAAGAAACTGGAATTAATTTCGGCTTACTATTCAAGAGGATAGTAATAAGTAAATTAAAAGGTGAAATTATGATAGCATTTCAGGAAAAGTTTGAATCTGCTACTGTGAATTTTTCAAATAACCCCCCAACCTCTGTTATTGCGGCTGAAAAGCCAGCCACTTTAACGGAGAAATATTCACCCGACCCTATGGATGATTTAATTGCTGGTAAAGATGTAATAATAAATGAAAATCCTTCTTTAGAAGAAAAGGATGGAGTAGTAGAAACTAGAAGTGGTAATGTAAAGGTAAAGAGGGTTTGAAATGGTTTTTGAAGAAATGCTTGAAGGTCAAAAGAAATTAACTGAGACTATGGAAGAGATACACTCTACTCTTAAATACAGTAATAGAATAATTATGATGGTTAATGTAGTTAACATTCTAACTATTATTGTAGTTGGAATGGTGCTATTGAAATGAAATTTCCAAGAGAAGTTTGGCCAAGTGCTAATAAACAGACTACAGCATTTGCTAATAAACGCAAATTAGTTTATTCCCAAGAAGAATTCCGCAACTTCGTTAAGTTGTATAATGGTAAAATGAATTGCTTTACTTCAGTATATGATTATGAAACATATAGTCATAAACAAGCAGTAGTATCTACTGTTATTTTAGATAGAGTATTTTTAGATTTTGACGCTCATCATGGGGAAACCAATAAAGTTACAGGAGCGCAATTCATTGTAAAAGAAGAAATAGAAAAATGTATGGAAGATTTACTATTAGTGACTCAGTATTTACTCGATAAAGATTATAAATTCGATATGTCGTTTTCCGGCAGGGGATTTCATGTTTATGTATATGGTAAACCTATAAAGGATATTCGTAAATTAAATGCATTCTTTAATGAAGTTAAGAAAGTAACTATCAATGGGACTTTAGATAGTAGTGCGATATCTAGTAGGAGATTGCGACGTATTCGTAATACAATGAATATGAAGGCTTCTTATGATGGGGGATGCTACTATTGCATACCATTATCAATAGATAATCTCCATGAGAATGTTACAGGTAATGATATGCTAAAGTTAGCACAACAACCTAACAATATTACACTCCAAATATATGGGAATAAATTAGTTACTTGGCCGGAAGTTCCACCAATTGAAGAATCTAATATTGAGGTAGATGTAATTAAAGTCGGTAAATTACCGATACCCCCATGTATGTATAGTGCTATAATGGTGGAGAATCCCACAGATGAAGCAAGAGCATATCTTGTTAGTTGGTATAGGGATTTATTACTATGGACTGACCGAAAGGTGCAGTTCACCTCTACTAAAATTATGCCGGATAATAATACTAAGAATCAAATAATTGAGCAAATTGTTGCAGAAATAAAATATCTACATGAAACTCACAATGTTTGGTTAGATTTTAAAGAAAATGTAACTAAATATAGAGTTGGATTCATAGTTAATAGAGATTAAAATTTCCCCAACTGTGAAAAATTAATATCTAATGGGTATTGTATAGGAAAATGTTGGAGGTTGAAATGATGAAAGAAATTAAACTTGCGATTTCACTATTAGTAATAAGATTAATAATTTGGTGGGACTCATTAGTGGCTAAAATAAGGCGGGAATAACATGTCTTTAATAATTGATAGTAGGGAAAAATCTACCTTAACAGATTTAGTTATATCTAAATGTGATAAAATGAACATCTCTCACACTAAAGAATGGATTGAAGTGGGGGATTATATTGTTGGGAATACTTGCTTTGAGGCAAAATCTACTCACGATTTTTTATCATCGGTATTATCTAAAAGGTTATGGACTCAATTAGATAATATGGATAGATGTTTTGAGAATAATATAGTTCTGATTTACGGCACATTAAGTGATGCCTTAAAATACGTTAAATACGCTCCTAAGAGTATGCCGATTAATAGACGAATGCAATTACTAACTAACAAGTTTTATGGGGGCATAGGGCGTATAGCCCTTGATACTGATATTAAACCCATTTGGGTTCCAAATGAAACTTTAGCCGCATCTATAATTTGCACTATTACTAAAATGCAGCCCATAAATAGACCGCCAATAAAACCTCACTTATTCAAAAGAATAACTACCGATGATGTGAGGATAAATATGCTATCCACCATAAAGGGAGTTAGTGAAAATAAAGCGAAGGCTCTTATTAAAAAATATGGCTCTATTATGGAGATAGGAGATTGCACAGTAAGTGAACTATGTAAATTAGATGGTATTGGAGATACTACGGCCAGCAGAATATTAAATATATTTAACTCCGAAAAGAAGGTGAAACAATGAACGACGATGACTATTATGATTATAACGAAGAAACTTTAGATGCAGAAGAAGAGGCAGTTAATGAAATTGAACTTCCAGCAATTGTTCGTAATTTTGAAAAAGTTTGTTTAAGTTATTCCCGTTATAATAACATTCCTGCAATGATAGGTTATTATTCTATTTTAGGAGATTTAGTTAAACATATGGTGGAAA
>Ga0098034_1000651_pt1 | contig 14051 bp, 8 predicted proteins | sample 2_EtaG_FD_77062 | JGI IMG/M metagenome (GOLD analysis project Ga0098034, IMG submission 77062) | Marine viral communities from the Subarctic Pacific Ocean - 2_ETSP_OMZ_AT15125 metaG | ecosystem: Environmental > Aquatic > Marine > Oceanic | place: Pacific Ocean | collected 2015-01-07
TAAATCTCAAAAGTATGTGCTTTCCTCTACATATGATCATTGTGAATGTCTGGAATGTGAAAGTACAGATATAAAAGAAGTCGATCTTCATAATAAAGAAATACAGAATCATGGACCACCATACTCAATGGCTAATCCATCTGGAGAACCTGTTAAAGCTCATCCATTAGCAGCACGTTACAATAAAAAAGGTATCCAAGATGATCTTGAATGTTAGATATGACATATAAACGTGTTTACATTGTAAGCACAAACGGTCAAACAGTAATGGCTACCTATGATCTCAAGAAAGGAACTATACAATCTCATACTCTGGGTGGAGTAAAATGTCTCAGAAGATGGGGTTGGAATATTCAAAAGATAAATACAAAAAGAAAATGGCATCCAAATACTCCAGATGTCAAGTAAAAAGGGATAAAACTAGAAAGGAATAAAAATGTTAGAAATAGTAAAAAAATCAAAAGAAAAGAAAGCAGGACTTGAAGAAGTCAAAGGAGATTTGTTAAAAGTAATTGACAAATTAGAAAGTCTTGAACAGAAAATAGAAAATCTCAATCACAAAGTTAAAAGATTGCAACAGCAAACTGGTTTTACAATGTGAGATTATGATGGGATTATTTACAACAATAAAAGAAACAGGTAAAACAATGGGAAATGTTTTCGAATCAAAGATGCCTGAAAGGCATTATACAGAGAAAATATCTGACTTAGAACATCAATTGCATTTAACAGAATCTATACTAAAAGAAGTAGCCAAAGGCAATTCGAATATCGGATATAGTGAAGCTAAGAAATACTTTAAAAAGCATAAGAAAGGTAATTAATTATTGAAGAGGAGTTAGGGGGTAATTGTTTTTGAAAACTAATGGTTATGTGAGAGTAATATAATAGTTAGGACTAGAAAGCGAAAATTCGTTATGGTTGGCACTATACTAACTCCTCTCTTTAGAATGGAGAAGAATATGAATATAGCTAAATGTAATTTAGATAAAAGAGGCAGAATTACTCTGCCATTGTCATTCCTTAAAGCTAATGATATCAATCCTATAGATTATACTGCAATTGTTCAAGTTGTACAGAATAACTCTATGGCTGTAAAGGTTGCATTCATTAAAAAAGATAGTAAAAGGAGCAACAATGACATCACCAAGTAAACAAAAAGGTAATCGTTTTGAAAACGAAATAGTTGCTCTTGCTGAAGCCTATGGACTAAAAGCTCAAAGAGCTTGGGGATCTAATGGCAGAGCTATGGGTGAACATGAAGAAGTTGACTGTAAAATAGAAGAATACACAGTCCAGGCTAAACGCAGAAAGTCTATTGCCAAGTTCTTAAAATGTGAACATACTGATATAGTTGCATTCAGAGAAGATCGTGGAGCTACATATGCTCTGATGCCAATGGAAATATTTTTAACCTTATTGAAAAAGCTGAAAGGCTAAAAATGGATAACAAGCAAATATTAAAAGAAATTAACGACTTAAATGTAAATGATATGAAAAAACTATTTCATTCATACTTAGTAAAAACAGCACAAAATATACAGGATGCTAAAACTTCATTAGAAGTACTGCATCATGCTACAAATTTGAATACTGTTTTATGCAAAGATATAGATAAGTTTGTTAATTAATCCTCATAGAAAGAAGGGGGGAATGTATTCCCCATATATTCCCCTCTTTAACTATACTCTTAGATAAGCATCAATACTCTTGACAGCTGCTGCATAAGAAGGAGACATTTGTTTCAAAATACGTTCTTCTTTTCTTCTTTCTGACCTTGAAATATAAGTTTTAGTTCCAGTAGCTTTTCTAATCCACTTCATAAACTTATCTGACATTTCTTGCTGTTCTGAATTTGCAAATAATCCAGTTTCAGTAAGAAAAGCCTTCCAATAATTTTTATTCAATAAAGATTCTCTTGTATGAAACCATGACCTAGCTGCTTGCAAATTAACAAGTCTAGTCAATCTATAATTTCTATCCATATCTCCTAAATTTTCTACTGGAGATATATCATTTGTTATTCCAAGAATTGCCAGCCTATGAGAATGATCAATTTTCATAACATTAAATGTTTCTAATGCTTCTATTAATGCTCCAAAAGTAGGACCTAATTCTGCTAATTCCCCTTTACCAAATAAAGCTTGTTCTGCTTTTTTCTTACCTTCAGCAGTTGATCTATCTGCAGTCCAGTAATCAAAATATCCTTTTAACCATTGATAAGTATCATTTTGAAATAAATTAGTAAGTCCAAGACCAAAAGCTGCAGTCAAACCACCTGAAATAGAATATGCTAAACCAAGTCTATATAACCTTAGTGCTTCATATTCAGCAAGACCACCAGATTTTATTCTTCTTAAACCTGCTTTTATCCATTTATACTGCATATCTATATTAGAAAATCTATATTGCTTGAATTGTCCTATAACTGAGCCTACTGGTCCTTTTATAATATCAGGTTTTTGTAATTGTGAATATTCATAATGTATATCTACAACTTCATTATAAGCTAACTCGCCAGCAGCTTTATCTATCCAACTTCTACGCTCCTTATCAGTAGCATTTTTTCTCCCCATCTCTTGGGATATAAACCAATTTGGCAATTCAGATAAATTTTTATGAGCAAGACCATAAGCAGTAGTAAAAGCATGATTTCTTATCGTATTTTCTACCCTTTTATGCATATATGCACCTACATCAGCAACTTTATCTAATGTTCTTAATGTTTTGTCAAATAATGTTTCATTAACAATCATTACTTTACCATTTATTTCAGCCATACCAGGAGGAAGAGCATTACTTTCTTTGGTCCCTCTAGTAGCAGCTGCAGTATGATAAGTACTGGTAAGAGATTTAATAAATGTATCATCAGTTTTCCAAAACAATCCATGTCTCTCAATAGCATCTGTCATAGCATTTTGGAGTTCTTTATTGCCTTCTATATATGATCTTGCTTCTCGTGGTGCACGAACTCCTAAATCAATATATTCAAAGAATTTTTGAGTATAATTTCTCAAAGGACTTCTGACATTATAAGCCATAGTTCTAAGAAATCCTAATGTAGTAGCAAAAGATGATAACCTTCTTGATCTGTTCTGTGCTTGATTATCTGTAACCAAAGCTTCTTCAGCAATATTATTTAATGTAGCCATAGCTTCATCAACAAACTTTATTACTTGATCTTTTTCAATAGGATTATTGCTTTGAGCAAACTTTTTACTTGTAATAAGCTTATCAAAAGCATCTGCCAATACAGTTTCTACTGATCGCTTATAATTATATCTTGTAATATCCTGCGTATACTGAGAAATAAAGAATAAAGGATTTCTGGAATAATATTCTTCTGGAACTTCTCCTTTAGATTTTAATCTTTCAATAAAGCTCATATCACTAATTAGAACTAAATCTTTAAACTTTTCAGATGCTGTTTGATTCATACTCGGTCTATCAGCTTCCATCCAATCATGAAAAACATCAAGATGCTTTATAATAGTAAGAACATTATGAGGCATATAACCTTTACGAAGGTATCTTTTTTCAACACCTTCCCCCATAAATTTAATCTCACTTCCATCTAAATCGTATCTCTTGTCACCAGAAGATTGATCAGTAAACTCAAGCTTTTTAATTAAATTTTCTATCACATCAAGATGTTTTTGAAGACCTCTTGCATGATTTTCTCTCAAATCCATTCTTTTAGCAAAATCTTTTTCAAGTCTTAAAGCATTGATTGCAACCATTCCTAAATCTTTTCTTGTTACAATCCATGCATCCTGAATACTTTTTGCCAATCCTATTTCAGTAGCACTCCAAGGCACATCTTTACCATCAGGAGTCGATTTTCTTAAACTTTCAGGATTAATACCTTCTAATACATCTACAATGCCATAATATAGGTCACCAGCAGCCTTTCTTCCTCTTATGTTACCTTTGGTACCTAATTCCTCTTGAAGCCGATTATAATATGATTCTACAATCTTTGGATCATTTTCAGACATTATAAGAGATTCTAGTCTTGCTACATTTTTTGTATCTACATTAAAATGATCTTTACCTGCTAAAGTTGTTAAATCAGCATGTATCTTGCCTAACTGAATTTGAGCATTACCTTTATGCCTTCTCTCATAAGATATTATATGATTTAGTTTACGGGCAGTCCCTTCACCACCTGGAAGTATATTAAGTTTTTGAGGCAACAACTTCCATGAATGAAATGCAGTTTCATAACCTTTTTCTATAGATTTAGACCATCCTTTCATATAAGATTTAAATACTCTTATATCACTCATAGTAGGTTGATGCAATTCAAGATTCTTTCCAGTTGCCTGCTGCCATCTGTTTTTTAACTCTTCTGCATCATTATGCCATCCAAACTTTTTCATTGTTGGATTTTCTTTATATGACTCTTTCACTACATTTTCAAGTTCGGTAAATGTATCAGTCAACTCCTTTTCACTAAGATTAGGATTTAATTTTTTGGGATTATTGCAAAATATCCAATTACCTGATATAGCCATTATAACTCCAAGATTTCAAAATTCTATACGTAGGGTAGGGCGACTTTCTTACAAAAAACCGAAAATTTGGTATATATGAGATAACTTTTTCGTTATTTTTCATTATGGGCATTGAAATCTTCTTTCCTTTAGCTTGGTAAACAATTGATCTACAGTTTGTTTAGGTAAACTTCCTTTAGCTCCTGGTTTCCTTACTAACACAGGATTAGAACTGCCAGCCTCCCCTGCAACAAACATATTCATAGAACCTCTCGGACCAATAATTTTCTTTGACATCCTTGCCATATCAAAAGGAGTGATAAGCCTATCACCATTTATAAACTGATTAATCATAGTTATAGCATTATTAAACTCATGTTCTTGACCTTGAACTACATTCTCAGGTCTTAAAACATTTCTGTCAATATCAATAAGCCTTTTACTAAGATTTGATAAATAAGAAGCAGTTCTTGTATAAGGTATATCAACAGCAGCATAAGGATCAGATAACCCATAGTGTGAAAGAGCAGCTTTTCTTGAAAGTTCTTTAATAAGAGCATCTGCTTCTATTGATGTCATGGCATTATCTCTGGAAAAAGATTGTTGTTCTTTTACATCGGTAAGATAACTGTAAACAGTTTTAGATATTTTCTCATTCTCAACAAGCTTGAAATCATATGAAAATTTTCCATTTCTTTCCCTAACAACATAAGTATTCTGATCCATTTCAGGAGTCATCAGCTTAAATATAAGTGCCCTTCTTGATAGTGGATCAGAAATTCCATACCTATTTCCAATATCATTTAGAAAATGGTGTAGTAATGCTTTTCTATCAACAGATAACCTCTGACCATCCCTATGCTGACCCCATTGTCTTCCTACTATACTATACTGAGATGTAAAATCCATGTAAGCAGGAATTATTTGTCCTTTATACTGCATCTGATTCATAGATACCATTTTACCATTTCCTGTAACCATTTCCAGCATTGGCTTACCGTAGGCAATCCACTTTTCTCTTAATCTATCCTGTCTTTTAGGTGGATTAAACTCAAAATTCTTTCCTCCTCTTACTATTATATCACCTGGTGAAATCTCTACCTGATTTACCTCACCTTCACGTATTACTTGTTTTATCTTTTTACCTTTACTATTCCATACTACCCAATCCTGACCAAAAGCAGATACTGTACCTTCTTTTCTACCATTTTTAAAACTAAATACATTTTCAAGTCTCTCTACTGCCATCTTAGAACTGACCAACATTTCCAATTCTTTCTTAAGACCAGCATAATATTCAACTCTTCTTGCAGCCCTGTCTATATCATAAGAATTAGAATACTGACTTGCTTTTAATTGTGCAAGTTCTCCAGTTAAGCTACTTAATTTATCTGAAATAATAGAAAGTTTAGCTACATGTCCTTCATTTTTAACCATTCTAAAAATTTTACTGCTCACATCCCTGGAATAAGTTAGTCTATCTCCTTTTTCTAATGTGTCATTCTCTCCTCGCAATATAAGTTCTTCTACATCAGTTATTCTATTTCCACCATGCCTTTTAATTTTTAAACCAGTATCATATGCTCCTGATAACGAGTTCATTGCCATATCAAATGGATTTCTACTTGTAGTCTCTAAGAAATGTTTTAATGTATTTTTACCTTGAGATAAATCCAGTTTTATCATATCAGTTATATCTATTTCTTTATATCTTCCACTTGCATCTTTATCAAATCTTGTATCATATGAACCTTTTATATCAGACCATCCACGATGTACATCTTTTAAAGTAATCTTACTTTTAATATCTGCCTGAGTAAGCTCACCCCTATTGTATGATAAATATCTATTTAAAGGACTAATAATTTGATTATATAATGTTTGTGCTAATAAATCTCCACCTACAGCTCCATTTATTACGTCTTGGTTAATATGTTTATTTTTTCCTTCAGCTACAAAGTTAAATAAACCTTTAAATCCACTTACTCTTTCTCCTTTAACTATATTTTCAGTCCCAAAAAGAATATCTCTGACAAATTTATCTATTCCACGAGCAAAATTCTGATCCACCCTTACATCTACAACATCTTTATAGTTATCTAAGAAATGTTTTACTGCTTTAGATATATCTCCTACTACCCCAACATAATCTTTCCTGCTTTTCATATCTATTCTAACCTGCTTATTGTCTATTCTTAATGTACCTAAAGTGCCTCCTTCCCCTAATGCATTACTAAGATAGCTAGCTATTTGATGCAGTTTAACAAATCTTCCTCGCAAAGCACTGGTATTATTAGTATCCAGAAACCATTCTCTTATACCAGCTTGATCACCTATAACATTATGAAGTTGTTTAATAATTAAATCTGCATACACTATAGGATCATTTGTTACTTTAGATCCTGCCATTGTAGCAACTTCTTTAATAAAATCTTTAGGAGCTGTAGCATAAACATTTGACTTATCAAAATCATGATCAGCATCCTGTCTTAAAACATCTAAAGCATTCTGCCTTGTGCTATTACCTTGCCTTTCATCATAATGCTGCCACCGCTCAACTCTCTCTCCTCTAGGTTCAGTTCCTCTTATATATATTTCTTTATGATCGCCACCTCTATGCCTTAATATATAATGATCTCCATGTCTAACAATTGTATCCGCAAACCTTGTACCTCCACCCAAACCTGATTTAATTGCTGCTAACTGAGCTTTAGCTTGAGCAAGATCATCTACTACCCATATATCAACAAGATCACCAGTTTTATCTTTACGAGTAGGATGTTCATACATATCAACTAAGACATCATATATAACTTTACCTTCTTTTATATATGGTTCACCTTTTACTCTTAATTTATCAGGTATTAATTGTTCTCTAACTTCTGTTCCAACAGATTCTCTATGAACTTTATTTATTATAACATCATAAGCATTGCGAGGCTGTCTGACATTTAAAATTCCCATCCACATATTATCAGTAGCAGCCAGTTTGTTTAACATCATATCATTAGTAAGACCCTCAGATGCCCAAAACTCTCTTAACCCATCTATATCACGTTCAATAGCTCTATATACATCTCTATTAAATCTTACTTGTTCAGGAGCTAGTTTTTTCACATCACGATTAACTACATCTATAAATTTTCCTTCCTTTGTTAGCTCTAAACCTTCTACTATAGCAACAAATTCACCTTTCTTCTCACCTGGTATAACCACAAATTCAGATCTACTAATATTATCTGTTTCAGTCGTGACTTTTCCATCTGCACCAGTTATTTCTTTTGTTTCACTTGTTAATGGATTATGAATCTTATGTCTTGCTATAAAAAATCCTGTAACAGTTTTATTCCTATCCCCATTAGGAAATCTTTCAGTTGAAATGCCCATAGGTTTAAAAGGCATCTCTGCTATATCCCTATTTATCCCAAAACCACCGTATATCCGCTGTCTTCCTATATTGTTAGCATCATCATAGAGTAATGGCTGATCCACGTTTTTATCAGCCAAAAAGGGAGCCATAGGGCTATAGGAAGAGTTACTAACCTCTCTGGTAGCAATCTTAGAACCTTGAAAGTACCTGCTGAATAGATTATCAACTACCATATCACCCATCCAATCACTCACAACTATACCCTGACTATCAAGGAAAGAATCTAAAGCTGTCCTTGCTGGATTTAAATTTCCTTCATCTCTTGACATTCTAGATAAACTTCTGGCTATAGCAGTAGCAGCTTCTGGAGAATTTTGTATATCTAAGAAAAACTTTTGAAATTCATTAGTATGTCTATCAATACCAGTCCAATCATTCAATCCGCTTCTGTTTGAATAATGTACTCCTGTATTAGCACCCACACTTCCTGAATGAGGTACTGATGCCTGAGTTAAATCATAATTAGACCAAGGTATTTCCTTAACTCCTATACCTTCATGAACTTGTCCATCAATAACTCTACGCCTTGCTCCTTCTAAAGTCCATTCAACCATTTGTTCCAGGCTTTCTGCTTTAGTACCTGCTCTAGAAGTAATAGGTTCAACATAATTTTCAGCTATAGCATCATAACCTTCCCTACTTATATTTATTTTATTACCAGACTTGAACTTAACTTCATCCAGACCTACTGATTCAAGAAGATTAGCTACCTTAGGATCATAAAAGAATGCAGTTTTATCATATGAAACAGTCATGCTTCCATCAGGATCTATAGAAATATGAACTCCCTTTGGTTTCATAGAACCTACATTAAATCCAACTATATCACCTTGCTCATTAAACTGAAGCAACTCTCTGTTAGGAGCAAATGTACCAAGCATTCTTAAAAAAGCAGACTTACTTAAAAAAGTAGGAGAATCTGTAACTTCTTTACTAATGCCATCAACAAACGATTCTACATTAGTTCTATCTATACCCCTCATTACATCTTCATCATATGAATCTAACCTATTCCTAAATCTGCCTATAACAGACATCTCTTCACCACCATCATTGATAGATATACTTCTCATATTTCTCAAAATACCATCTTCATTCAACATTCCCCTATATGATTCAGCAAATTGCCTAGCAACATCACTCCCTGTTTGCTGATAAACATTATCATAGAAATCAGTTAATGCACTATGATATCTGGGATCTAAAATTTTACCTTTACTAATGTCAGCAATTTTTCTCCTCTTCATGTAGTCAAGCTCTGTAACTCTAGGAATTGACTCAGCTATAATAGTATGAGGCATATTTAAAATATTCCAAGCTTGATTAATACCATCCTTTAATACTTCAATAGTTAAATCTGGGGTTCTGAATCTCTCTAAAAATGTATCTGCTGCATCTCTTCTTGCTTCACCATATAATAATCGTACAATATTAGATAATTCACCACCCTCTCTGTAAGCATTAGCAATAGAATTTCGAGCTAAATCCTTCCTTACTGCTATCTGTGTCTGATCATTAAAAATGACCCTAACCATTGGAACTTTCTCAGGAATTATTTGTTCTTCTAAACTTCTTTCTAATACCTGACGATGATATTCATTCCTTGCAGTCTTGGACTCTATACCTATACCACTTTCAAGCTGACTATCTACAGAAGACATCACATTTTTGTCAAGAACAACTAAATCTTTTGCTACATCTTCACCCTGCATTAAAAATTTCATATCTTTTTGCAGTTGATACCACCCCTCACTTGTACCAAAGAAAATATTCTTTAATCCTGTAAGACCACGACCATCACCTGCACCTTGAACAGGAAATGCAGTTTGATCAGCTATAAGCATTCCTCCATCATAGCCTCCAATATATTTAGCTCTGTTAATCTTATCAGAAAAAGCTTTAACTGAAACAAGCTGCCATGCCTCATTATATAACTGCTCTGGAGTAAGACGTTCAGGAACTACCCCATCATCAATATATCTTTGAGCTATTTTACTCTCTGCTTGAGTATATAAATTATTAACTGCAGTTATTATTCTCTCATTAGTTAAATCAGCAGAATTAGCAGTCCTTCCTCTTAATGCAGTATCAATAATTATTTCTTGATCTGTAGTACTAAGACCATAACGACCCTCAAATTCCTGCGGAGTAGTGTTCATTCTCAGTACATGTTCTCTTGAATATAGATCATACCCAGTATTTGCAATTTGGTCATTTACATAACTAGATATATTTTCAGAATTAAGAACTCGATTACCTGCCAAATCTCTTGCTTTATTAATTATATCTACTAACTGCTGTTGATATGATATATCAACTATACTACCCTCTTTTGTATCAATAACATCCTTCAGATCCATCTTCTGGAAACGCTCAAGAGTCTCTGTAAGTGATGCAAATTCACCTAACTTTATATCTATAAGAGCTTGATAATCACGAGTATCAATAAGATGTTTTATATCAGCTTGTAATGTGCCCATCTCATAAGTAATTTTTTTAAGATTATCAGTTATAGCTAAATCATAACCAGCCATTTCTGAATAATCTCTCATATAAATATCTCTATCAGATGCTACTTTATCTATAAACTCTGATATTTTTATATAACCATTATTTAGATCCTTTATATGACCTGATTTAGAAAATTGTTCTGCAAGTACTAAAATATTTCTTACATTAGTTGCTCCACCAGCCTTTGATATAAGCTCAGTAACTGTATTTACATTGCTAGTAAAATTTATGGGACCAGTTGCAGCTTTCATTCCTTCCTGAAAATCAAAATAATACTTTTGTAGTCCATCTAAATTTTCTCCTTTAAGTTCAGGAGTATTCTTTAAAGTTTCAAATAAAGTTTGTGCATCAGGAATATTTATTTGCTTTTCTCTTCTCTGAACCAAGCCTCCATATTTAGCTATATCACCAACACTTGTACCGCTAGGAGCAACTGAGCCATTCATCATAACTATTAAACTTTGTTTTAACTGATTCTCTCTATGTGAACTCTGTATCTCAAGTGTATTAACCATATGATCAACAGAGTTATTCAACAGCATTTGATATGTAGCTTCACCTTCTCTAGTGTTGGTAAAAACATCACCAAAACTTCTAAAAAATTTATCATAAGCAGTTTGAAGTGCTTCCAATGTAACAGGCTTTACCCCAGATGTATTTAAATTCTTATTACCAGTTAAAATATTGTGAACATTTTGAACTTTAGAATGAAAACTTGTAAGTGTATCCATCCTTTTTTGATCTGCTTCAGTCTTGGCTGGTTCCAATAACTCAACAAGATTACTTCTATTTAATTGAAGTTTATTTAATTCTTTATCTAACATTTCAAAATCTGTTTCAGATAAATTTGTAAAAAGCTTCTCCCTATCAACACTTGTAAACATCCTAAGAACATTATTTACATCTATTTTAGCTTTTGTCATTTTATAAGATGTCCACATGTTTTCACTATACATGAGTCCTTTATCATACACCATAGTATCTGAACCGAAACTACTTTCATTCAATAATGTTACATTGTTCTCATATGACTTTTCCAGTAACTTCAATTCATTAGGATTTAATCCTTTTTTTCTATCCCTTACTCTACCTTCTACAACAACTAGACCAGTAGCTTGCCCCTCCTTAACAAATTTTTCATAAGATGATTTTAAATGAGATAAAGTTTCAGATGGTCTTGCTCCCAATAACTTATTCATATAAGCACCATCAATTTCAGGTATCCTTAACACACCAGTATTAGCATCATAATCATATCTGACACCAATAGACTCATGAAAATCACGAATATTACCTAACTGAATAGTATAAAACCTTTCATTTGCAGTATGTCCAGCATTAAGTAGTGCATTTCTTAACCAAATTTCAGGATGATGTTTATTTTGTTTTATACCAGGTATCTCATTTATCCTGTTAACAAGATCTACTGCTTCTGAAGGAGTTACATGCCTCATTACATTTCCAATATCAGTTCCATTATTATCATAATGACCGATAACTTTCATTGCAATTTCTAGTTTAGCCTGCTCCTTAGGATTAGCCACAGTGTCTACAGCTTTTTCAAAAGCTGCATTTAGAGGCAAGGCATTCTCTATTACAGGAGCATCCTCAGAGGATACAAACTTATCTCTAAGAATATCATCTACTATCCTATACTCACCGCTATTAACCAGCTGTCTACCTCTAAGCTCTACATAAGGTTCGTTAACATCTAATTTATTACCACGATCCCTATAGCCTATCATTTCAAGACCACTTCTAACAGCTTTTATCTTTTTAATATTAGCAGTATAGTACTGCTTCATTTCACCTGTTTCAATCAATCTTGATTGTTTTCCACTTGTAGTACCTTCTCCAAAAGTCCTGCCTGACTTTGCAAAAAGCATACCTACAATCATATTTGATACAATTTCAGATGTATCTGCACCAAAAGAACCTACAGGATCAAACTTGCCTGTCTGTTCATAATAATCATGCATTGCAGGAAGATTCATTGCAATAGCACCTGCTATCATTCTACCTGCAGATCCAGTAAGATCTTCCTTCATCTCATTGCCCATATATTTCAACCACTCATTAGAAAAACCCTTCCTAACTTTCTTAATCATAGAGATAGCTTGATCTTTTGTTAAGTTAACTATCTCTTTACCAGCCAATTCCTGGGATAAAATATTGGTTCTTAAAGCACCCTCAGATACATCATCTATTAATTGTAATGTTGCACGTGCCTGCTCTGCTCCCATACTATCTGCAGGACGCCATGCTTTTCTCAAAGTATTAAGACCGCCTAATGCTTCTTTATGAAGTTTATTAGTTCTACCACCTTTTATAAATCTTGTAGGTGCAATTAAAGACATCCACAATCCAGAAGTAAAAGAATGCTTAACTAGCTCACCAAATCCTGAATTTAAATTTTCATATTCTTTTAATTCCTGTTCATTAAACTCAGCACCAATAAGTTTCCCACCTTTATGAGCTAAATTTTCAATAGTAGCTTGAGCACCATGATGTAATAAGCCTAAAGCAGCATCAGTAGACATAGCAGACAATAGTTTTCCTGTCTTACCAGTTAATGTCCACTCAGCACCCCTTCTAAAAGCTCCTGGTGCTACTCCTGGAGCTGTTTTAGCTGCCCATTGAGCACCCAGACCAACAACACCATCCATATAATTATGGAACTGATGTGTAGAATATTTCATAGCTGAAGAAATTAATTCATCTGAGAGCCTTAAAGCTTGTTCAGCACCTAAATCAGGCATCTCGGTAGTAAGCCTACGACTCATATCATCAACTGCTTTTGTATAAGCCTCCTGATTAAACTTCCATAACCTCTTATACCCAGGAGACTGAACTATTTTACTAGCTTCTCTCATAGCTTCAAGAGTGCCTCTTTCAAGACCCTCCATAGCTAAATCATCTACTTCACCTTTTAATAATTTTTCTCCATATTTTGCTAATACTTCATTAGCTTTTTTCTCTCCAAACTTTTCAACAGCTTCATTACCTGCTTTACGTGCAATATGTGTAGCAACTCTTGGAGTAGAGAACCGACCAGTTCCAGTTGAGGCTGCCTGACTTAATAAACCTAATCCCTTACCAGTCCAGCTGAATGTTGCAAACATTCCCAGACCTTGACCAACTATAAATCCTGCTTTACCAGCCCCAGTTTGTTCCTCCCAAGGCTTATATGTACCTAAAGCAAGAGTTGATCGAACATCTTTACCAGTTTCAGTTAATGCTCCTACATCTAAAAGTCCCCAAGAAGCAGAAGATGTTCCTCCCCAAAGTAAATTACCTGCAAAATCCGTCAACCAACTACTGTCATCTTCATCATAAGTAGGCATAGGCAAATTGCCAGATTGCATTTTACGAATTTGGTCTAGATATCTTTGCTGCTCTTCTTCAGCTGTTAAATAAGTATTGCCATTACTCATTCAGATTTTGCCTTTGGTCTTATCCAGTGTTCATATCTATAAGGTGGTTTATCAAGACTTTCTCTTATATAATCAGAACCTAAGAATGGTTTTTGTTCCATCTCAATTCCTAAAAGAGAAAGAAGAGTATTTGCTAAATCTACTGGAGCACCAAGAGCACTTGAAATTGAATCTTTTGCA
>Ga0098034_1000653_pt1 | contig 14021 bp, 9 predicted proteins | sample 2_EtaG_FD_77062 | JGI IMG/M metagenome (GOLD analysis project Ga0098034, IMG submission 77062) | Marine viral communities from the Subarctic Pacific Ocean - 2_ETSP_OMZ_AT15125 metaG | ecosystem: Environmental > Aquatic > Marine > Oceanic | place: Pacific Ocean | collected 2015-01-07
AACTGCGCCAGCACTTCACGGTCGGGGCGAATAACGATCTGTTTTTTACCCGCACTCTGCTGAGCGCGGACGTCCGTTGCACCAGGCACCTCTTGCGCCAGTGCCGCCACTTCCCTGCCGATCCGGCCCAACTCGTCCAGGTCGTCGCCGAAAATGCTGGCAACCAGTTGCGCCTGAACGCCTGACAGGAGTTCGTCGGTTCGAAGCTGAATCGGTTGGGACAGATTGTTGGCAAGCCCGGGAACCCGCTCATCCAAAGCCTCTGCAATCCTGCTTTGGAGATCCTCATAGCTCACGTCCTCTCGCCACTGATCCAGGGGCTTCAGATTGACGAGCGTCGCCACAACGTTCACAGGTTCTGGATCGCCACCCACTTCGGCGCGACCGATCCGGGCATAGGTGCCGGTGACCTCTGGGAATTCATCTACAACGGACTGGACCCGTTTGCCATATTTGATGGCGGATTCCAGACTGGCTCCAGGAGGCAGTGTCGAGCGAATCTGGAACGTGCCTTCCCTGAGCGTGGGCACGAATTCGCTCCCGAGATAAGGAAACAGCAGGAGACTGCCTGCAAAGGCAATAACCGCAATGCCCATCACAACCTTTGGCGCTTTGACCACAGCATTGACCACGGGTTTGTACAACCGGTTCAGGAACAGAACCAGCTTCGGTTCCTTATGCTGCCCGCCCATCTTGAATGATAGCGAGGCCAGAACCGGCACCAACGTCAACGCAAGCAGCAGTGCGCCGATCAGAGCGAAGCTGATGGTGTAAGCCATGGGCGAAAACAGCTTGCCCTCAACGCCCTGCAGCGTAAACAGCGGCAGAAAAACGATGATAATGATGCCGATGGCAAACACGATCGGACGGGCCACTTCCCGGGCGGACTCACCCACAAGCCTCAGAACGCTGACCTGTTCATCGGATCGCTCCTCAAGGTGTCGGAAGATGTTCTCTATCATCACGACAGCGCCGTCCACCATCATCCCGATCCCAATGGCCAGCCCCCCCAGACTCATCAGATTGGCGGACAGGCCCGAAATCCGCATCGCAATAAATGCGACAAGCACAGACAGCGGCAGGGTTGCGACCACAATCAGCGTGGAACGGATATTCCCCAGGAACAGATAGAGGAAAATCAGCACCAGAACCGAGCCCTCAAGCAACGCTTTCTCGACAGTGCCTATGGCCTTGCCCACCAACTCCGCCTGGGAGTAATAGGCTTCGATCTTCAACCCCTCGGGGAGTGACTTGTTCAGGTCGTCGATTTTTGCGTTGACGTCCTCAAGTACCTGACTGGTGTTGGTCCCGATCAACTTCATCACGTAACCGCCCACGGATTCCTCACCTGAGGACACCTCTGCGCCCCGGCGAATTGCCGGTCCAAGGCCAACCTCCGCCACATCCTTGACGTAAATAGGGGACTCCCCCTCACTCTTGGACACAATGATGTTCTGGATGTCTTTGATGCCTTCGGAACCAGAGTTGACCCAGCCGTAACCGCGAACAATGTATTCTTCACCGCCTCGCGTAATGAAAGAGGCGCCGACGTTACGATTATTCTGGGTGAGGGCGCCGCGAATATCAGATACCGTCAGGTTCCTCGCCTGAAGCTTCTGCGCATCGATATTGACCTGGTACTGTTTTACCTCGCCGCCGATAGACAGTACACCGGTTACGCCCGGCACGGTCCTGAGCTGCGGTTTAACAATCCAGTCCTGAATCGTGCGGATTTCCTGCAGGCTGTATTGATCTTTATCCTCAGCTTCCAGGGAATACATCAGGATGCGCCCAAGACCGCTCGCTATGGGGCCGAGTTCCGGTTGCCCCATCCCTTCGGGAATCTGGCGCTTGGCCTCCGATAGCCGCTCGTTAACAAGCCGCCTGGCGAAGTAGATATCGGTGCCATCTTCGAAATAGATGGTCACCCGCGAGAGCCCGAAAATCGACGTGCTCTGCACTTTTTCTAACTTGGGAATTCCATACATGCTGATCTCAACGGGATAGGAAATCAGCGTTTCAATATCAACCGGCGACAAACCAGGACTGGTAGTGAACACCTGAACCATGGTCGGTGTCGCGTCCGGAAACGCATCCACCGGCAGTTTTTGAAATGAAAATATGCCGGCAACGATCACGGCGATAGCAAAAACAAGCGTCATCAGACGATTGTTCAGCGCATAATTCACAATTGCGTTGATCATGCTCCCCCCGAGTTTTAGTGTCCGTGAGCGGCGCTGCGGCCACTGGCGGTAATGGCCGACATCAGATCAAAAGCGCCCACTGAAACCACTTCCGTGTTTGCGCTGATGCCGGACTTAATCTCTATCCAGTCGTTTGCCTCCTTGCCAAGCGTGACGGGAACCGCCTTGTAGGCCCCTTTTTCATCGCCCGGGACAAACACAACGGACTCATCGCCAATGGTTTGTACCGCGTCATCCGGAACCAGTGGCAGTGATGCCTCCGATTCCGTCATGATTCTGGCGGTGGCATAGGTATTCGGGCGAAGGTCGCCCCGGGGAGACTCCAGCACAACGCGAACCGGGATGGTGCGGGTTTTTTCATCCAGCATGCTCGATACCCAGGATACCTGCCCACTGTGGAATCGGTCAGAACTTGAATCTCTGGAGGAAATCTGAACCTGGTCTCCCGTTGAGATCCGGTCAATATCGGATTCCGACACCTGAAGAATGGCCCACAACACCGAGGCATCAGCCACGATGAAAGGCGTATCCGACGGACTCAAGGTCTGACCCAGCCGGACATGCATCTGCTCGACACGCCCCTCAATGGGAGAGCGAAGCGCGTATTGCGCCAGGCCGCCACCGCCGCCAGACGATTCACTGCCATAAACTTCCAGTTGCTCACGCACGGAGTCGTATTCGGCTTTCGTTTCAAGGTAGCCAGCTTTGGCATCAAGAAACTCTTCCTCGCTGGAAATACCCTGGCCCTGCAGCTGTTTTTCACGATTGTAATCCGACTCGGCCGCCTCTTTGCGGGCTTCCAGCGAGATCAACCGGGAGCGGATCCGGGCCAGCTCCACACTGTTCAGGGTTGCCAGTAACTGCCCTTTGCTAACGCGATCCCCCAGATCAACCGCCAGCCCCGTCAGTTTTCCCTCCAACAACGGACCAACCTCGGCCACGCGATCCGGCACATACTGAATCTCGGCAGGTGCAGTGACAATTGCATCGGCACGCCCCTTGGACACCGCCACAGTCTGTATGGCAAGCAACTGTGTCTGCTCCGGCGTCAGATGAATTCTGCGGGACTGGCTTTCCTCTCCGGCATGCTCGGCTTCTTCATTTCCGTGCTGTTCACCTTCAGCTTCTCCGGCAGCGTATGCCTGCTGCTGCAAACCCAGAACGCTGACAACGATTAAAAATATCTTCAGATTGCGAATCATTCATTCACCCTCAATATTAGAGAACGGTCAATTTTGAGTTTTATACCCTCAGGAACCGGCTGACATGGACAGAGCACCTCCTGTGCTTATCTCCAGCGCCCGGACAGCATCGATATAATCATTCTGCGCCTGAACATATTCCTGCCTTACCGCCAGGAGGTTGTCTTGGGCCGCCAGGACATCCGAGGCACCGACCTTGCCCGCTCGAAGTGCTTTCTGCATCAGTTGCAATGTTTCCTCTGAACGCTCCAGGATCGACTCGTTCATCTGGCGCAACCGAACGGCGGTGGATTCATACCGGGCCACAGCCGACACAACCTGACGCTCTGTAGCCAGGCGTAAGGCCTCGGCCTCAAGCTCGGAGGTTTTCAACCGTGCCGCCGCTTGCCTCCTCTCGCCGGAATAATCGTGAAAAACGGTCAAAGGCATCGACACCCCTGCACCGAAAAGGTTGGAGCCTTCCTCACGATCATAAAACCCGAAGACTTTCAGATTTGGAATCGTCAGGCTTTTGGCAAGTTCGAGGCCAGATTCATCCGCTGCAATTCTGGCGGCCGCCGCTTTCAGGTCCGCTCTCTGGCGCTGCGCCATCTCGACAAGCCGGTTGGTTGGAGGCAGATTGTCAAGAGTCACGTCAAGCTCTCCTGTTACCCCAACGGCATCGGAAGGCGATACCCCGAGCACTTCCGTAAGGTCAATCTTTGATTGCCTGAGCTTCTGCTCGGCAGACGCTTTTTGATTCCTGGCCCTCGCAAGCCCAATAACGGCGGTATTGAGATCAATACGGGTCTGCTTACCCTGCTTTACGGATACCTCAACCAGGTCTTTGGTGCGTTGCATCAGGTCAACGGCACGGGTTGCGGTTTTCAGCTCTTTCTGAGCCAGCAGTATCCGGAAATAGGCGGCCCGAACTCGTGCCTTGGTGGCCACCTTCAGGTATTCAAGTTCCTGTTGCCGGGACGTGAGATTGCTCTGGGCACGCGACTGGCCAAGGTCGCCGCGATTGCCCATCCAGATCTCCTGAGTAACCCTCACCCCATACTCCAGCGACTCGTCGGCCTGATCCGGGGCCTGACGAGCCCCCAACTCAAACTCCGGATTGCTGGGCGCCCAGCGGCTGGCATGATCAAGCTGCCCCTGCTGTATCGACACCGCGGCCCGCCTCAAAGCCAATACCGGGCTATTTTCAAAAGCCATCACCATGGCCTCGTTCAGGGAAACAGCCTGGCTGGCTTTGGCTTGCTGGTACTCCTTGAGTGAAACGCTCTCCCTAGCCTGGGCAGATGCCAAGGGCATAACGGTTAAGACTCCGGGTACTAACAGCACACAAAGAAAAAGTCGTTTGTTCATCCAATATCATCCTGGCTATTTGACTGAGATACATGAATCAGCGTTTTCGCCGTAAATTCCAGGACGACCTTACAGATATACTTTTAAACCAGTCTGAATTTGGCGCCACGACTTGCCATTGGCGGAAGATGAACTTGAAGTGAAGTTGAGAAAACCTACCTTTCATACCTTGGTCTCAATAATTCCTGCCGAACCCGACCTCCCCGGTGTGAATCCTGTGTTCTCATTTACAATCTAATTCTATTTTTTCAAGCTGAGTTAAAGTTCATATGTTTACATCATGGTGAAGTTCATTCGATTTAAAGGTGACTCTATGAAAAAACACCTCTTTCTCGCATCTGTAGCGCTAACCCTGGCAGCCGGGAATCTCAATGCCGCTGAGGAAAACAACAATGAAGCGTCAGAAGCCAAACTGGCAGATAGCACCATTCAAGACATGAAAAGACAGCACAAAGTGATGACACAGGGAGCCTTGTCTGAAGTGGGCATGGAGGCTCGCCGGAAATTGATGTTATCGAATAAGGACGATATCTATCACGAGATGATCAAATCGGGAGATATCAACCTATCTGAATTGGACCAGTTTTCAAAAGATCAGTTTAGCCATTAGAACAAGTTTCGCACTAAGCGCCTGTGGATTTAAGAAGAAAATTTTCAGATAAATGACGTTTCAAAACCAGTTGCATCGTGAATGGTCTCCACCATTCCGTCTTGCCGCACTACTTTTGTAGTGCGGCTTTTTTTAGTCCTAGATTTAATTGATAACAACTTCTAACCACCTGCTTGGCAGACAACATGCCCAGAAAACAACAACGCCCTTCAATAAAACGGAAACTGCTTACTTTCCTGACACTAACGGGTTTCGCGTGTACCGGGCTAATATTCTTCTCGCACACCCTTTTAATCGACTATATCCATGACGAGCTTCACAGACAGCAGCTACAGGCTGCAGCTAACCAGCTCTCAAAGATACTAATAAACGATAAAAAAGAAATTACAAAATCTTCTCTCAGAACTTTTTCCTTGTCTCAATATTCTGTCCACATTGAAACCAGTCAAGGTCGTAGTTTTACAAGTGAAAACATCAAACCGAAATTACATGTGGTAGAAGCATTCAGAAAACCTGGAATTTTTCACATATCGGGCGACGGTCAATCAATCCTTGGTTACAGCAAAACGTTTAATAGCGGAAAAGATAAGGTAAACATTACTGTAATTGAAAGAAGCTCCTATTCCCCAAACACACTTGACAAAATCCACGCTATTATATGGATAATATCTTTTACAATTCTCGTTACGATATCAATGATCATATTTATTGGGGTAACTATCGCACTAAAACCTTTAAAAATGATGAGCGCCCAATTAACTTCGCTTAAAAAGGGTGAGCGTAATAGACTGGATGAGAACGTACCTGAAGAATTCAATGAAATTGTCAAACATCTTAATCGTCTATTAGAATCGTACGACAAAAAACTTACCCGTTCACGCCACCTAGCCGCAGATATCTCTCATAGCTTAAAAACCCCTCTTTCCGTCATAAACTCCATGATCAATGACGAAGCCATTCCCACCACACTCGCGAGTCAAATTAAGTCTCAACTGTCTGAAATGCACGAGCTGATCGACACTCAAATGAGAAAAACCGAAATGTCCGGTCAGTACATTGGAAAGGCGACACCAATCATTGAGAGAACTCTGGCACTGGTAGACGTAGTCAGTCGAATCTATCCTTACAAACAGATCCATCTTCAAGAAACATTACCCAGAGAGCTTGTCTGGCCAATTGATGAGCGTGATTTTAATGAGATCTTGGGCAATGTGCTTGATAACGCTAGCAAATGGTGCTCTCAGGAAGTGCATTTACACTTGCAGCTTAACGATGACACTTTAACTATTCTTGTTGAAGATGACGGCCCAGGAGTGGCTTCACACCAACTTGCCGATCTTACCAAGCGCCAGAAAAGATTGGATGAAACCACTCCTGGCTACGGTCTTGGACTTTCAATCGTTCAGGAAATCATAAATGACTACGGTGGCGCCATGCACTTTTCAATATCACCTAAAGGCGGTCTTCGGGTTCTAATCGAGCTTCCCAGAAGCATTTGACGACTACAAGGGCAACTTATCCAGCTTTAGTCAGCGACCAGCAGGCATAGCACCCCGATACACCAACGTCTCAACGTCAAAACTGTCGCTTTGAACTGAGTTTTCATCAGGCGACATAAAGAATAACCCTGTATTGCCTGATACGGGGGACACCGGAGCCGACGTTAGAAGACTTTTTGACTGCGTTTTGGGGGATTTCCCGGATCTCAGTGTCAACCAATCAACTCGCGTCTCATAAACACCTATCCTATCTTCGGCTGCACTGGATTCCTGTGGAATCCCGATATTTACCGCGTCCTCACCGGAGCGTACGAGGAGGTTCGGCAAGAACAGTGTTTGCCTCGGACTAAACACCGCCTCAGGCGACACGTCGTAAGTCATATTCCTGCCCGCAATCCGGTTTCCAATCTCATAGCCCAGACGGGGTCCCTCTGTGCCAGCAGGGAAAAATGAAACCTCCCCTTGAGAGACGGTCACCATATTCAAAGGTCCCGATTTGCTCTGAACAACGGCATCGATTACCCGAAACACTGGCGTGTATCGGCTTAATTTTTCATGATCGGCCTTATCAAGATCAGGCCCGTTTGGTGAGATTGATATTTGATAAACCTCTGAACCAAACCCCTGATCTGAGTAGAAAGACTGCCCGAGAATAGTTTCCCGGCGGCCGTCAGCATCCAAATCCTGCAATCCCAATATTAAGGGAATGAAACCGATGGCTTCGGCCTTCCCCTCGGCCAACTGGATCAAAGAACTTGAAACGCGACGGCCATTCCACTGATTCAAAATGAGGTAGTATGAGTTTTCTGAAACGTACCAGTCCATTCGGATGACCTTCTCCCGACGGGGCACCTCAATGGACGTCAGGCCCTGAACAGCCCCACCGGAATCAACATGAAAAAAGCTGAGTTTGTTTCCATGCTCCGCCGCAAAATAGTAATCGCTGCCAGAACGAAACGCGGACAACGACTTTGCGTTGATGGGCAGTCTGGCAAATGGAGACGCTAAAGCTTCCTCCTCCTCAACCGAACCTACCCGATGTGCTTCAGCATCGGTCTGTACGATGCCGACCAACCAGGTGTTATTGTAGGTCGCAACGGCTTGACCTCTCCCGGTAACTTGAAAGCGCACCAATGGCACATCGTTTGACGCCTCTGGCTCGTCCCGCCACAAAAGATCAGGAAATCGGGCTTTCAACGCCGGCGTTACCGGCGTGGGATCGCCGACTCTGTCAGTAAACACCGCCGGAATACCGTAGAAGCGTTTCGATACAGCGCCAACGGAGGGCATCGCTCCAAACAGCACTTTCCCTACCACCCGATCCTTTCCGATACTCTCGATACCGATGACTGCAAGGTTTTTTTCCGGGATGCCTGCATCGCCAGGCTCCCGCAACACAACAAATAAATCACCCACCTCAACACTAGTATCGCCAACTTTGAGGGAAAGCACTTTTTGATCACGATCTACCTGAGTGACTTCTGCCTTTGCTGGATGCTCGCGCTCAACCGCCTGTACCGCGCCAGCTAGTAGTAGCATCAGGAACACAAATACTGCAGAACGAGTAATCATAGGAAAAAGCCACTTAATGCGGATTCATTTCGTATAACGAAAACGGGGTGGCGCTCCCACCACCCCATTTTTGTTAGAACTTGTACCTTACCCGACCGGCAACATGAACAATGTCCTGATCGCTTTTGCCGTCCTGCAAGGCAGTTTCCTCCAGCGCATCCATGGCATCACCTGATGCAAGGTATGCAGCTTCTGCCGACAGCTCCAGCGAAGGGTGTGGGAAGTAGGAGACCTTGGAGCCAAATTCCAGCCCCAGATCTTTTGAGCACGATCCATCTGCAAGTGCAATATCCTCAGCCAAGCGGTTGTAGACCATCATTCCGCTGACCGTAATATTGGCCGCTAGTTTATGATCGAGCTGAAGCTTGTTCATGAAATACCCTTTGTCGAGGATATAGGGCGTTTCGGCGAAGTAGTCATCGCTCGTCATGTTTTCCTGAAAAATCATACTGTCGCTGAAGTCGACATCCGTGGCGATGAAGGCGTCGAAGTCCGCATCTTGCTCATTGCCATCACCCGATGCGTAGAGCACGGTGTACGTCAGTTCGTTTGGCCCAAATTGCAGCCAGAGCTCGCCGCGTCCCAGAAAGGTCGTAGTTCGTATTGGGATTCGTAGCACCATTCAAAGGGACGAAATTGACACCCTCTATTGTGCCGCTTTGGCCAATCACCGTACCCTTCACGAACATGCGTCCCAGCGACGTTTCCTGATCATAATCCAGCTCCACCCCAACGCTGGAAACGGAATATTTGGAGTTATCAGCGATACTCTTCAGTTCATATTCCCTGCTATTTACCGTACCTACTCCCTCAGCAATTGATCATTCATCTGATAGAGGTAGAAAAGGCCCGCGCTCAGGTTCGGTGAGTAACGCTTGTTCAGGTTGATCGCGAAGTTGTCCGCGCCATCCCAGCCTTCGTCCTGTTCTGAGTCGACGCCGCTCTCATTGGAAGAGTCACCCCGCCCCCATAACAACTGATAGTCAAATCCAGAGCCCAGTGAGCCTTTCCAAACAGCGGCTGTGGCGGTTTCATTCCAGACATGTCGGTTTACTGACACTGGCTGCAAGCCTAGCGATACGCGCTGATCTAGCGTGTTGGGCACCAAAAAATCCACATAAGCCCACCGTGTTTCGATGTTGACACCATCACCGGAATAGTCGCCACCCGAGCCCTCACCGTAGCGGATGCCACCAATCTCCGTCGCAAAAACACCGGTAACTTTTTTGTCATCGGAAGTTGCTTTCGCCCAAAACCGGTATTTGACCTCGCCGAAGCTCTCGGTCGGCTCGTCATCTTTCAGCGTACCGCCGCCAGAGTTACCACCAGAAAACCAGTCTCTTTGATTGGTGTAGGCCTGAAAGCGGTTATCCATATCACCGTGGAATTCAATCTCCGCTGCCGTCGCGGCCCAACTTCCCGACAATGTTGTCATCCCTGCAATCGCAGTGGCCAGAATGTTGCGTTTCAACGTAGTCTCCTCCAGTTTCTTTCTTGATTGTTTGTGATGTTCGATTCGTACGGATAGTGGCGTAAATCTTAAAACCAGCTAGAACACTGGACTAAAGGCCAAAAAAAAGGCGGGAATGAAGCATTCCCGCCATTAAATAACCTTAGTTAACTCACCCGTAGATTCTCACACGAACCTTAAATGGACTTGAAATCCGGGAAAGATTTCAGATAAATCGGCCTCCCAGCATTCAGCGACAGCGCTCGACGCTACATGGAAAACTTATGCTCGAAGCCCACACCAAATGTGGTGTCTTCAGAGTCGGCCAAGTCCGCTTCCACCCGCGACACGTAAGCATAGGCCTTACTCTTGCTAGCCAGCTTATAATCCAGCCCCAGGGCAGCGAGAGTCAGCGCTTCGTCCGTGGTATCAGCTTCTGTCAGACCATACTGTGCCTTGAGCTTCCAGCGCTCAAAGTTGACCGCACCGCCGACCAGATAAGACGTATCTTCTCCAGGGCCATCGCTTTCTTCTGCCAACTGATAAACTGCGCCGATCTCGAAGCTGCTCAATCGGACCTTCCCTACGGTTCGCAGGATATTGAGACGACTATCGCCACTTGAATCGGCTTCCAGTGAATCTTCGATATCAGAATCGTAGGCAATACTTCCGTAGAAATGATCATTTTCAAACGTAAAAGAGCTGGAAATTGCATCCGCAGGTCCGTCGTTCTCTGCCCCAGCTGACTGCTCTTCACCCGGGATGACGGCAACACTGACACCCACAGCATCAAACAGACGTGGGGAACTGTACTGAACAATGTTGCTGGTCCGATTTTCGCCAGCCATGATGTTTTTTATATCCGCCTGTAGGTCGTTGAACTGGTCAACCTTGCCCTGCGCTGACTTTAAAGGTGTGTCAAATTTTCCCGCAATCAGTGCACCGAGGTTCGCCTGTTTGAAGCCGCCGTATATATTACGCTGCGAGAAGGTTTGGCCATCTTTATCTCCATCATCAATCGATATTTCAAATTCCGCCTTGTAGATCGCCTCCAGGCCTTCGAGGTCCGTATTGAACGCCCCTTTTACCCCCAGACGGGACGCATTGCTCTGGAGCTTCCAGGCATCGCTGCTACCGTCGTCCTGGTTTTCATACGAAACATTGGCTTTGCCATACAGGATAGGACCGTCCGCAGCTTGCGCATTTATTGAAGTCACGACAAATCCACCAAACACCAACATCGATAGACACTTTTTCATGAACACCTCTTCAGATTAGATAGATTCAAAATGACACTTGAAGTCTTTCAAATGCTGAGTAGATGGTGCTTTGTACCTATTTCAAAATTGTTACATTTAAATATTTTTTCATTTTATTTCAATAACATAAATTAAAATTTTTCTATTATATCCTTTGACACTGAATTGAACTTGAATATAAGCGGTCGTCTTCATACATTGCGTCGTGGGCACGGAAGCGCTTTCCGTCTGACTCCAGATTCATCCATCAGATTTTTCTGTTCGCTTCCCGTACTACTCACCAAATCGATTCCAGAACCCCTCTTCCTGAAGCTTATCGGGAAACCTCTTGTCTTGACTGGCCCACTCACCCAGATATCCATAGCCCGGGCGCATGCCTGCAGCCTCCATATGAGACGTGCAAAGGATCGCGGTTGCGCGATACAGATCAGAATGGCCAATTGATATTCGGCGCGATGCGCCATCAGCTCGGCTCTCTGCGGTCAATACCAGGCCGAAGGGCGTTTTAGTAAAGCGCTGAAGAGCTGAATAGAATGCGCGTTGACGCGATTCGAATGAGAAGCATCCGAGTATGCCGGTTCTCTCGAACGTCATCAGCGCATCGGTTACCGGGTTGAGACCAGCGTGGTAAAAGCTGAAGCGCTCAAGGGAGAGCTCCTGCGGTAAGGCTTGAAGTTCATCCAGAAAAACCGGAACACAGATGCTGCTTCCCAACCCTGGCTTTCAGCGGCAGTCAGGATGTCGGCAACACCGCCCCAGCCTATGTCGGTGGATCGATAACGCCCATACATCTTAATGTCCGTAACTGTCCCCGTAGAGGCCTGGCAAAGCCATCGAGCCAGCCACCCAGGCAGCCCCGGATCAGCACCTGCATCCAGCACGAATCGGCTGGAGCTCGCCTCAATGCGTGTCCGCATGCTCTGGAGTACTTCAAGCTTGCGTGGATTCGGAGTGATATCGATGTAGTCGGCTCGAGTCGCGATACAGCCTTGAACCAGGCTCTCAATTGCAGACACCGAAAGACCACACGCGACAATAACGACATTCTGCCCATGCGGGCATTGCCTGGTTTTTCAGCGGCGGCCACATCAATTGACCTGGCGCTGAAACGCCCTGTGGCACCGGCTTCGCGATCTAACTGTTCCGCCCGTTTGCGCCCTTTTTCCAGCGACCGGCCTGCCAGGACAATGTTGCCTTCGATCCGTTGCCCCAAGAGAGTTGCAATGGCCGTTCCTGCAGCTCCGTAGCCGCCAAGGATAAGTACGCTCTTGCTGCCCCGTTTCACTTCTTGCTAATCCATTCCATATTCGGGCGCTTCAACTCGATAGCGACTATAGGGTCAAGTGGCGACTCTTAAATATGTGCTGACTCATGAGCTTTCTATCCAGCCATAGGCCAAACATTGACCCTATAGTTACTACAGGGTTTTAAATAGCGCTATTGGAACGAGCACCGGAGACGTGAAAATGAGTAGCGACTGTAATGGACAGTGTGGCAATGAAGTATCTGTCGCCGACAATAGCTTTAAGGGACCCACCACCGCATCTGCCGCCCAATTCAGCATTTATAAAGTGCCCAAGATGGATTGCCCCTCGGAAGAACGAATGATTCGAATGGCGCTCACTGGCTTTGACAACATTCAGTCACTCTCATTCGACCTATCGAATCGAAAGCTGGAAATTATCCATCAAGGCGAAGCCGCACCTATTACCAACAAACTGGAAACCCTGGGTCTGGGCGCTTCCTTGCAGAAGACGGAAGACGCCAGCCCTGAGTCCCTCAGGGCGGCTGAATTGTCTCATGCCAACGAGACTGAGGAATCCGGCACTTTATGGATACTGCTGGCAATCAACGGCCTGATGTTTCTGGTCGAGATGACGATGGGCCTGATCGCGCAGTCTGCTGGCCTAATTGCAGACTCGCTAGACATGCTTGCCGACGCTGCCGTCTACGGTCTTGCGCTTTACGCCGTTGGGCACGGCATCAAAATGCAGGTCAGAGCGGCGCATGTTGCCGGTATTCTCCAGCTTATCCTTGCCGCTGGGGTATTGGTTGAAGTTGGCAGGCGGTTTCTGTTTGGCAGTGATCCGCAGTCGCTGATGATGATGGCCGTCGCATCTGTCGCCCTTATCGCCAACATCAGCTGTCTGCTCCTGATCGCCAAACACCGCGAGGGCGGCGCCCATATGAAAGCCAGTTGGATCTTTTCAGCCAATGATGTGATTATCAATCTGGGAGTTATCCTTGCGGGACTTCTTGTTGCCTGGACCGGCTCCAACTACCCAGACCTAATTATTGGCGGCGTTGTGGGTGGCGTTGTACTCATTGGTGCCAAGCGCATCCTTGCACTAAAAGGATAATTCGATGTCTGAACATCGTGCTAGATTTTCAACGCTTATCTTTCTCGGCTTTTCCGCACTGATAGCGCTTGCCGACCAAATGATTAAATGGCTCGTACAGCAATCCATGGCTTACGGCCAATCGGTTGAGATCACCTCTTTTTTTAATTGGGTGCACGTTTGGAATAAAGGCGCAGCCTTCAGTCTCTTTGCCGATGGCGGGGGCTGGCAACGATACTTTTTTATCGCAATAGCCGTTGTCGTCTCGGCTGTTCTGGTCAAACTGATTCGGAACAGCCATCAGCGAACAGAATCCTTGGCCTTAGCGATGGTACTTGGCGGCGCATTCGGAAATGTCATCGACCGAGTTTTTCGAGGCTACGTTGTCGATTACCTGGATTTTCATTGGCAATCCTGGCATTGGCCGGCGTTCAACCTTGCCGACATTTTCATTGTTTTGGGCGTGCTCATAGTTCTGGCCACGAGCGTTAGGGCTGAAACCAGTGGAGGAAACAAAGCTGAAAATTACCAAAATG
>Ga0098034_1000655_pt1 | contig 14013 bp, 10 predicted proteins | sample 2_EtaG_FD_77062 | JGI IMG/M metagenome (GOLD analysis project Ga0098034, IMG submission 77062) | Marine viral communities from the Subarctic Pacific Ocean - 2_ETSP_OMZ_AT15125 metaG | ecosystem: Environmental > Aquatic > Marine > Oceanic | place: Pacific Ocean | collected 2015-01-07
TTAGTATGGAGTATAATGGTACAACAAATTTAATATATACATTACATGATGCTGCAACAAATGAGGTAACGTGGGCTGCTATTATTGGCACAAGTGCAAGAGGTATGGGCCATGGATATGGTTGGTTGCCTAGTAGTTGGGCGGATGGTGTTGGATATGGACATCAAACATATATTACATTAGAGGCGGAATTATGAGTTATACATTACCATTCTTAAAAGAAGGATTTAGTAATGATGAACCATCAGGTTCAGCAATAATCAAAGAAACTGATTCAAGTAGGGCAGATTATGGACATACTATGGTTAAAAGAAATCGTGATGGAGCAATAATTCCATTTGACCCTATTAATAGAGATTATAGAAAATACTTAGCATGGGTTGATGATGGTAATACACCACAACAAGACCCTGACCCAGATGCATAAAAATAGATAAATAAGGTATAATGTACTTTGCACTTCTTACCCTTATAGTTGCAATTTCTATATCTGGAGTAGCTGCATACTATTCCATTATAGGTCTTACAGCAATTTTTCCTGCCGCTTTTATTCCCATTATTGTTATGGGGATAGTTCTGGAGATAGGGAAACTTATAACTGCAAGTTGGTTGTACCAAAACTGGAAACAAACAAGTCGTTTTTTAAAAACCTATCTATCAATCGCATTGGTGGTTTTAATGTTAATCACTTCAATGGGTATCTTTGGATTCTTATCTAAATCACATATTGAACAAGGTTCTGGATTATCTGATACCGTCCTATCTATTGAAAAATTAGATACAAAAATAAGACAAGAAGAAAGAAAGATTGTTCGTGCAGAAGATTCAGTAGATAGAATTAATCGTGGAATAGATAGAAGCATTTCTAGGGGGAATGTTACCCGTGCATTTTCGTTTGAGAAAAAACAAAGAGAGAACTTAGATTATCATAATGATATTATCACGACATCACAATCTAAGATAGATGGATATGAAGATGTTCAATCAGAATTACGATTTAAGATAAAAACCTTTGAAAGAGAAATCGGTCCTATAAAATATATCGCAGAACTTGTTTATGGACAAGACGCAAAATTATATTTGGAGAAATCAGTACGAGCAGTTATTCTACTTATAATTTTTGTTTTCGACCCACTTGCTATCGCCTTGCTAATTGCTGCTAACCAAACGATAATTAATACCAGAAAACCGAAAGTCATTGTGGATAAACCTGTGGATAACAAGAAGAAGAAATATAAACCTAAAAAAACTGAAGTAATCGCAAAAGATGAATATGAAGAAGTCGTGGTAGAAGATGAACATGGAAATCAATTTAAAAGATATAGACAAAAGGTTAAAAAATACTTAGATGATAATTGGTACAAAATGGAAGATAGTGCCGACAAACCCGAAAAATTTTGATTGATAAATAATATATCATGGGACGAATCAGATATAATGTAGTGGAAACACATAAAAAACTTGATAAGAAAACCAGTATCGCTGGGAAAAAATCAAGGATTAAAACTTCTACTTTATCAAAAGACAAAAAACGCAGTTTCAAAGCATATAATAGACAAGGACGCAGATAGTAATTCTTGTATTCATCGGATAAACTTTCCCAAAATCACTACTTAACTCCCCGTAATCATTGACTTTTTTAGCGACTTGACAAATGAGCTCAATATGGTATGCTTATATAGTGATGTCGAGAGATACTCTAAAAATGACAAAAACAGATATTATGAAACCTGTTAGTTTGCCTAAAAAAACTGTTGCGAAATTACTTGCAACTGAAAATATTGATGTTGTATCTGAAAAGATACCAACTGCATATTTCGATTTAAAAAGTAGAAAAATTGCTGTTCCTGTTTGGGAAGATGTGAGTCAAAATGTTTATGATTTATTAATTGGTCATGAAGTTGGTCATGCTCTTTATACACCATTAAAACTAATAAAAGAAAGTAGAAAAAGAGAAATCCCTAAATCATTTATTAATGTCGTTGAAGATATTAGAATTGAAAAAATGATTCAAGAGAAATATCCTGGATTGATAAGAAATTTCAAAACTGGTTATGAAGAATTAACAAAAAGAGATTTCTTTGGTATTAAAAAATACTCCCCAGATTTAAAAGAATTAGGTCTTGTTGATAGATTAAACATTTACGCTAAGACTAAAAATAATGATATTGGTTTCCTTGATAAAGAACAATGGATTTTTACTGAAGTTGGTAAAATGAAAACTTGGAAAGACGCTGTTGATGTCGCAGAAAAACTTGCGAAGTATATGGAAGATAATCCAGAAAGTCAAGGCGAATCAATTAAAATAGAAGATTTTGAATATGATGAAGATGCTACAGAATATGTTGAAGTAGAAGTTTCTGAATCATCTGAATCATCTGATTCATCTGATGGAAAAGAAGGTAAAGAAAAAGAATTAGATAAATCTGAAAAAGAATCAGATAAATCAAATTCAGACTTCATGAAAGGCACGGAAGGTGGCGATGATTGGGTAAGTAGTAAATATACTTCCGAGAGTATAACCGATAAAAATCTGCAAAAGAAATTACAATCTAACGCTGATACAACAGGCGAATATATCAATGTCGAAATGCCTGATTATGATTTAAAAGATGTAATTCTTACCGCTGATGAAATTGCGAAATTGGATAAAGAAGAAATTAAGATTCATGATTACGACAATAAAAGTCAAATAATGCATAATTATTTGGAAAAAGATTTTAAAAAGTTTAAAAATACTTCTATGACAAATGTGAATTATCTTGTTAAAGAATTTGAAATGAAAAAATCTGCTGATAATTATTCAAGAGCGACTGTCAGTAAACAGGGTTCTTTGAATCTTAAACTTCTTCACAAATATAAATTTGAAGATGATTTATTTTTAAAAGTAACAAATATTCCAGATGGTAAAAGTCATGGATTGATTTTTTATCTTGATTGGTCAGGTAGTATGGATAGAAATTTAATTCCTACCATGCAACAATTATTTAATCTTGTTTGGTTTGCAAAGAAAACAAATATTCCTTTTGAAGTTTATGCATTTACAAATGCTTATGGCAGAAGAAGTGTAGAATTGAAAGATGTTCCTATATTTGATAGAAAAACTGGTAATATGAAATTAGCTTATGGTGATTCATTTACTTTGTTAGAAATTTGTAATTCAAAAATGAATAATGCGAAATTAAACGAAGCACTTAAATTGTTTTATGGGTTTGGTAAAAGAATGACCCCATGGAATATAAAAGATTTCGAAGAAAGAAATGCTTATTACGGAACATCAGTTCCTAGACCTTTACAATTAGGCGGAACTCCTTTGTTAGAAACTGCTTATGTTAATATCGAAGTATGTGATAGATTTCTAAAAACCTATGGTGTTGATAAACTTAATGTTTGTTATTTAACAGATGGTTGTGGTAGTAGTTTTGCCCAGTATTGGGGCGAACCAGATGGTAAAAAAATGGAAAATGGTAGAATGGTTGATGTATTAAAAAAACTTCCTATCCCTACCCACCATGAACATGTACCATTTTTTGGTGAGATGCCTGATGAAGATTCTGTAAAAATTAGAGAAGAAAAAATGGAGAAGTATGAAAAAAGTAATACTCATGTTAAAGTTGGAAAACATCATTCCTTTGATATCCCCCCTGTACTAGGACAATGGGAAAACGCAAAAAGAGGCGATAGTATATCTACTAATTTGTTTGGATATGAATTTGAACAACTTTCAAAAATCGCAAAACAAAAAACGAATTGTAATATAATTGGTTTTCATTTGTTGGAAGCAACAAAAACTGGAAAAGTTAGAAACCATGAATTAATGAGTGTCCTTTGTAGAAATGAAGGGTGGGCACTAAAAAGTTATAATAAAGAAACAGGAAAAAACCATATTGGGGCGAACCAGATGGTAGTTTTGCCCAGAGCAATAAGAACAGATGTTACCACTGAAGTAGTTACTTATGCCATGAACAAGATTGCCAAAGAAGGTGTCTATAATGTTCATAGTATGTTTGGATTTGATGATTACTTCTTGTTGCCAGGTAGCAAAAATCTTGAATTGGAAGATGTCGAACTCTCTGATGAGTTAGTCGGCGCTAACAAAAGAAAATTGATAACAGCATTCGGTAAAAACAGAAATTCAAAAGTCAAAAAAAGAGTGTTGTGTAATAAATTCATAGATAGAATTTCCTAAAGTATTTTCCAGATGGCAGGGAGTTTGACTTATAAAACTCAAATTGCTGACCCAATCATGTCCATAAACTGATGGTAAGGATTGACAATCGAAAGGTTGCCAATCCTTTTTTTTTAATATCCCAATCCTTTATATTCAATTCAAATATTCTTTATAAATATTGGCAGGAGAATATTATGAATTATACACAACAAAATGGTTATCAAGTGATATCAAATACAATTTATACTGCTGTAACAGAATGTTCATGTGGAAATTGTGGTGGTGGTGAATGTCAAGGCGATTGTTGTCAAGGGCCTGGTTGTTCTGATAATGATGAAAATGAACAATCAGAAGATTCGACTAATGTCGCCGATTTTACGGATTAAGATATGGAACAAAATTATTTCATGGGCCAAGACGGGTTTGCTTGGTTTGTCGGTGTTGTAGAAGATAGAGATGACCCCGATAAACTTGGTAGAGTTCGTGTTCGTTGTCTAGGATATCATACAGAAGATTTAAATAAGATACCAACTGATACTTTGCCGTGGGCAGAAGTTATGCACCCGATTACCAATCCTTCAATGAATGGTATGGGAAACACTCCACCATTCATGGTTGAGGGAACTTGGGTAGTTGGATTTTTTAAAGATGCTCTTCTTAAACAAGAACCTGTTATTATCGGCACATTGCCAGGATATAATAAAAATAATGTAGATACAACAAAGGGATTTTCTGACCCCAAAGGAATTTATCCTAAAGTGATTGGGGATAATGATACCAATTCACTAGCAAGGGGTGCTATTGGGGAAACACACCCATCTCTTTATAATAGAAGAATTACAAGACTTACAAGTCTGCCAATTGCTACAAAACCTTTTCTTGAAACGATAGAAGATTATGCTGAAGCAGAAACACGTAGCACATTTGATGAACCTAATCCGAAATCGAATAGTGCTACAATATATCCATATAATCATGTGCATGAAAGTGAAAGTGGACATGTCCATGAAATAGATGATAGTCCAGGCGGGGAAAGATTACTTAAATATCATAGAGCAGGAACATTTGAAGAAATCCACCCAGACGGAACTGTCGTAACAAAAATTGTTAAAGATAATTATCAAATAACAGCAGGGAATGATTATTGCTACATTAAAGGCAGTGTCAATCTAACAGTCGAAGGAGATGTAAGACATTTAATCAAAGGCGATTATGTATTAGAAGTAGAAGGCGATTATACTGAAAAACTCCATAAAAACAAATATATAAAAATTGGTGCTGGAGAATCTGGTGGAAATCTTGGACAAGAAATAAGAGGAAACATATCAGAAAATATTAGTGAAGATTACATAAGTAGAATCGGCGAGAATTATATACAAACAATAGAAAAAGATTTAACTAGCAATATTAACGGAGCATGTGATATATCAATCATGGGAGATTATAGTTCGTTTGTTATGGGCGATATGTCATCAACATCATTTGGAAGTTATCTCCAAACATCTATCGGTGCAATAAGTATGAAGTCGGGAGATGTAATGAATATTAAAGCTGCCGATAATTTAACTATTGAAACAGAAGCAAATGAAACACATACTGTTTCTGGAACTTTAACTGAAACGATTACTGGTGCAATTACAGAAACTTATAATTCATCATTAACAACAGCAATCACTGGTGCTACTATACAACAATATAAGAGCACTTCAGCATTTTATTTTGAAGGTGTCAAAAGTGAAAGAGTTGAAGATGATACAAAAACTACTGCAATAACAGGTAAAACTGATTATACTACTACAACAACTAGAACAGGTACAGATAATATTACAGTACATGTTCCAGCATTATAGGAGAAAATATAAATGGCATTTCCTGAATTTAAAACACCACTTCCAAAATCACAATTTGGTGGTATTAATAAATCTGCAAAACTCGTAACAGAAAAACGAGAAGATGTAAAAAAATTAGTATTAGAAAATGCAGATTCATCTGCATCATCTGTAAAAGCTCTTGCTACTACAAGTATGACAACTTTAAAAAATACTGTATCAGGTTTAATGCCAGAACTTCCAGATACACCAACAACATCTTTGCAAGGCGAGATGTCATCTTTAATGAGTTTGAATTTATCTAATCCAACTGCATATGCAAGTAAATTATCTTCTCTTGAAAGTAGTTTTGGTACTGCGTTATCTGGAAAGGGAAAGGATTTAACATCTATGGTTTCAGATGTACAATCAAGTGTAGATGTATCAAGTCTTTCTTCTTTCGACACAGATGGATTAACAAAAAATCTTGTAAAGAATGTTCCTAATTTCGAAATATCTGGTGGAAGTACAGATGTACTTGAAAAAGCAAAAAAGACATTGACAGCACAAGCAAATGCTGTGAAAGAAGATTTATCTGAAATAAGTGAAGATACAACAAAACAAAATGAAGGTACAACTACTATAACTGCTGATGTATCTGCGACACAAGATAAATCAAAAACAGAATTCAATAAACAAATATCTACAATGACTATTAAAAGAAGTGCAGATGGTACAACTTTTACTGATAATATAAAATCAGAATTAGAAGTTATAGATAAGGATACATTTAATACTTTATTAAAAGATGATAATTTTGATACTCACCCAGCGATAGTAAAATTTAAATTTGAAAATTTAAGACAGAAAACATTATCTACTGATACCTTTATCGCAAACATAAAGAAAGAACAGGAAATTGATATCAGTAAAGAACAGATAGATTTTCAAGTTAGATTTAATGAACCATTTTATGATTTTCTTGCTTATATTGATAATGCAGATACGATAATTAAAAAGTATAGACCAACTGGTATTAAAGATACAGAAATAAGTGGAGATAAAAAAAGTCTTTCAAATAAAATAAGAGCAGTAAAAGCAAAGAAACAAGCATTAGAAAAATTATATAATGAGGGAGGCGAATGGACTGAAAAGATATTAACTGATTGGGAAAGTTTTATAACGATTGAAAAGTCTGGTGCAAAAACAAAATTAGGTACGGTAAAAACAAGATATACGGGGAACTAATCTCATGTGTAGGGATATATCAATGTCAGAATTTTATAGACCTTTAAAGGAAGGATTAAAAATAAAAGAAAGTGGAATACATGGAGTCGGAATATTTGCTACTAATAATATACCCAAAGGAACTAGATTAGGATTATCCCATATGCTTATTGATACAGAAATATTTAGAACCCCATTAGGTGGTTTTTATAATCATTCTATGAAACCAAATGCACGAAAAACACAAGAAGGATATCGCTGGTATCTCGATACGATTAAGAATATAGAAAAAGGCGATGAGATACTCGTTACTTATACTTTATATGAAATAGAAAATATAGAAAGACTTTCTGTTATAACCCAATTTATACAAGAGGATTAAGTCGAATTGGGATTATTGTTATAAATAGACATAGGAGTTCCACAACAATATGGCAAACTATACAACATTTATAAAGAGCGGACATACTGACGCACAAACGACTAACGAATCAACTCGTAGTGCAAAGATTTATAAAGATTTAAATCTTTTTTTTCAAAAAAATAGTTCTGATAAAGACGTAAATAAAGTTACAGATGTCCAAGCAGTTAAAAGGTCGATTCGCAATCTTGTATTAACTAATCATTATGAAAGACCTTTTCACCCAGAAATTGGTTCTAATATATTGGGAACTTTATTTGAACCAATGACACCATCAAGTTCAATATTATTAACAAAACAAATAGAAGAAGTTATAACCAATTTTGAACCAAGAGCAAGATTAGTTGGTGTTAAATCATTGGAAGATTTAGATAGAAATGCATATAATTGTACTGTGGAATTTTATGTGGTTAATGCACCAACTGAATTAGAAACTTTAGATTTAATGTTAGAAAGGATAAGATAAAATGGCAACAAACGATAAAAGATTGACAGTAACAGAATTTGATTTTGATGATGTCAAAGCAAATTTAAAAACTTTTTTAAAAGCACAAAACGAATTTACCGATTATAATTTTGAAGGTTCTGGTATGGCGGTTCTATTAGATTTGCTTGCATACAATACTCATTACCTCGGATTCAATATGAATATGTTAGCGAATGAAATGTTCCTTGATAGTGCTGCTCTTCGTTCAAGTATAGTTTCTCATGCAAAGATGTTAGGTTATACACCATCATCTGTTTCAGCTCCAGTCGCAACAATAGATGTTACTTTAAATAATACTGCACTTTCAAGTGCGACAATAAGTGCTGGTACAAAATTTTCCACAACTGTAAATAATACAACATATAATTTCGTAACTGTATCTGATATAACTGCTCTTACAAGTAGTGGAGTATTAAGATTTGATGATTTAAAAATTTATGAAGGTACTTATGTAAATACAAAATATATCGTTGATACATCTAATGTTGACCAAAGATTTGTTATAACAAGTAATTTAGCAGATACAGATACTCTTACAGTTAAAGTTCAAACTTCTGCAACAGATACAACTACATCTACATATACTCAAGCAACAGATATTACATCAGTAAGTGATACTGCAACTAATTATTTTCTAAAAGAAGTAGAAGATGGAAAATTTGAAGTTTACTTTGGAGATGGGGTAATCGGTAAAGCACCATCAAGTGGGAATGTCGTTATACTTTCATATGTCGTAACTAATACAAGTGAAGCGAATGGTGCTTCATCATTTAGTAACACTGGTGCTATTAGTGGAGTAACCGATATAACGGTTACAACTGTATCAAATGCGAGTGGTGGTGGAGATGCAGAAACTCTTAAATCAATAAAATATAATGCACCACTTGATTATTCTTCACAGGGTCGTGCTGTAACAGCAGAAGATTATAAACTTCATGTAAAGACTTTATTTCCTAATGCACAAGCAATTCAAGTTTGGGGTGGTGAAGAAGGAAGTGATACAGATTCATCTGCCGTATATGGTAAAGTTTATGTTGCAATCAAACAAAAAAGTGGAGATGATTTAACTACTACACAAAAGACTAATATAGAAAATGGATTAAAAACTTATAAAGTTGCATCTGTAACTCCAGTAGTTGTTGACCCGATTATAACATATGTTTTTCTTACAACCAATTTTAAATACGATTCTACTGCAACAACAAAATCATTGGATACATTAAAATCAGATGTAACTACTACACTTACGAATTATAATACCAATACATTAACTCAATTTAATGGTGTGTTTAGACATTCAGAAGTTACAGGAAATATAGATGATACACATTCATCTGTTTTGTCAAACATAACAACAGTTAAAATTGCACAAAAATTTACACCGACATTATCTACTGCAACGAATTATACAGTTTATTTTAATAACGCATTATACAATCCACATTCCGAACACAATAAAACTGCTGGTGGTATTTTAAGTTCTACTGGATTTAAAATTTCTGGAGATACAACAAATGAATATTTCTTTGATGATGATGGCGATGGGAATGTAAGAAGATATTATTTTGTAGGAACAACTAGAACTTATAGTGATAATGAAGCGGGAACAATAAATTATACTACTGGTAAGGTTATCATAAATTCTATTAATATTACGACTGTAAGTAATGTTGACGGCGCAACAAGTACAAAAATAAGATTAGTTGTTGTTCCAAATTCATATGATATTGTTTCGGTAAGGAATAACTTACTTGAAATAGATTTTACAAATTCAAGTGTTAATGGTGAGATTGATAGTATTGCATCTGGTAGTTCTGCTGCTGGAAGCACATATACAACCACATCATCATATAGTTAATAAGTGAAATGGGAAAAAATGAATCCACACTAAAAACAAAAATTTCTCCGCTTATAGAAGGACAGTCTCCTGAATTTGTCCAAGCGGACCATGCTACATTCATAAAATTTGTAAAAGATTATTATAAATTTTTAGAATCTGGTGAACTAACTTTAACTGGAACTATCACTAATATTATTCAAGAAACAGATACGACTGGTTATATCTTAGCTGAAACTGGTGATAGAATGGTAGATGAATCTTCTACTATTGTTTTTTCATCAGGAGAAACAATCACAGGTGGAACATCTGGTGCAACTGCAACTGTTTTGGTAAGTGATGTAAGTGCAGGCACAAAAAGATTATTCATTTCTGCCCAACAAAAATTTAAAACTGGTGAAACAATCACAGGTGGAACTACCAGTTCAACTGCAACAGTTGCCAGTTATCGTGGAAATCCAGTACAAAACATTCAACAACTTTTAGAATACGCAGATTCAGATAATACAATATACGATTTTCTTGATAACATGAGAGATTCTTTCATGAAATCTATCCCTTATAATCTTGCTGATGATGTCGATAAAAGAAAATTAATCCAAAACATAAAACAATTATATAAAGCGAAAGGTACAACAAGAGGACATCAACTCTTAATGCGTTTATTATTTGACGAAGATTCAGAAGTAAATTATCCTAATGAAAAAATGTTAAGAGTTTCTGATAGTGGTTGGTTAGTAAAAGATGTTATGCGTGTTTCTATTACCAGTAGTGTTGACGGATATGAATTTGGGGGACAAAAAATAACTGGTGTTGAATCTGAAGCAACATCAATTGTAGAAACCACACAAACTCTTGTTGAAGGTGGTGTTACATTTACGGAATTAGATTTAGATAATGACCAAACTGTCGGAACATTTATAATCGGTGAACAAATTATAGCGGTATCAAATTCAACTGATTTAACAATTCGAGCAACGGTAAAATCAATTATAACTGGTGGTACGGTTTCAGATAGAGGAAGTTATCATACAGATGGACAAACCGTTCATATACCAACAGGAAGTTCTGCTGGGAATGGTGAAGCAACTGCCACTATTGATGCAATATCTTTAGGAGAAGTTGATGGGTTTATAGTTGATGATGCTGGAACTGGATATGTAGTCGGGGACGCACTTGTTTTTAATAATACAGGAGCAGGTGGTTCGAATGTTGCTGCTCAGGTTGGAGTAGTTGGTGGTGGATTTGCACCAGAAGATGGCACGGTGGCACAATTAAAAATGAAAGCAACTGACCATATTGTTCTTGAACCTTATACAACAGTTACAGATTCTACAGGTGGTGATAAGATTGTTATTGAAACAGGAACATTTGCAAATTTAAGTGTATCATCTCAATCTGGTGAGATTACAGATATTCTTATTACTAATCCAGGCAACAGTTATTCATTACTTCCAAAAGTTTCATCTATTACTTCATCTGGCGGTACAAGTGGTAAAGTAAGACCTTTCTCGAATACTATCGGACAAGCACAAGATATAAAAATAACAAATTATGGATTAGAATATGGTTCTGATTTTCAATTGGTTGCAGAAAGTGGAACTGGAACTTATGATATCGTAACAGAAGACGATAATTATATTAAAATTGCTAATAATATTCCTGCACCAGAAATGTTGTTTTATAGGAATGCAATCTTAAAAGATGTTTCTGGAACATGGACTGCTGATTCAGCACTTACTTCTCATAACGGAACAGTCGTTTCATATGATAGTGATAGACAATTACTTACAGCTAAGATAACTTCTTTAATGAATGTTGTTAATGAAGATAGCAGTGGAGATAATATTTTATTTGAAGATGAAGATACAATGATTTACGAAGATGAAGTTCAATGGGGAGATGGTGCTTCAGTAACAATGTCAGGTGTAACAAGTACGATAGCACATGCTTCATACGCAACTGGTACTGCAACGGTTGGTGGTATCGCAACTTCTGTTGGAGTTTCTTATAATGATAAAGGTAAAGTAAGTGAAGATTCAGCTAGGATTCAAGATAGTTATTATTATCAAGATTATTCTTATGAAATTTCAGTTGGACAATCTCTTAGTGAATATAGAGATGCACTTAAAAAATCAACACACCCAGCTGGGTGGCAAGAATTTGGTAAAGTATCTTTAGCAACTTTGGTTTCTGCAAGAATTAAAACACCTGCTGGTACTGATGTAAGTGGATTCGAAGGAGATGATACATTTACTCCAGAACTCGCATCAACATTTGAAACTATTTTCAAAACAGTATTTGGTAGAAGACTTGGAACAAGTACAGATGGTAGTACAGCAAATTCAAGTCCAGCAGTTGGTGTTGATTCTGCATTAACAGCAGGACAAAGAGATGTAACTTTAACATCTGCTCATACTATTAAATTACCATTAATACGAACAACAACAAAAGCAAGTTTCGGATATGGAAAACCAACTTTATCAGAAATACCATTATCATTATTTACACATCCACCATCAATGTTTACGATAAAATTAGAAGATGATGAAGCATTGTTAAATGAAGATGGAGATGAAGTAATATTTGAAAACGGAACATCAATAGGATTGAATTGGGCAGGTAAACAAATAATGGCAGTATCAGATAATACTGATGGGCATAGTAGGTTTATGCCATTTCAAGTATTTGGTTCTGTTACTATTAAATCTATATCAACACAATGCGAATTTCTTTTAGAAGATTCATATGGTGATGATATAAATTTCATAGAATTAGAAACAGGAACAGGAACATCGCCACCTTATTTACAACTAGAAGATAATACGGCAGGTACACCAAAAATACCAAGAGCTGCATTTTATACGGAGTATGTTAATGCGAAAGTACCTGGTCATGTTACAGGTGGTAAATTTTTAAATGAGAGATATTCAAATACTAATTATACATTTGATTCTGGGGCATTAAAATATGATGATAACTCGGCATAGCATTATAAATATAAGGAAAAGGAATTACTAATGGCAACAAGAAATACACCCACAACATTTACACTAGAAGAATGGAGAGTTGAGTTTAATGAACTTGCAACTGATGTAGGTAATGTTAGCGCTTCTTCACAAGGTGACCAACTTACAACTTCAGCAACCGATATAGTCGGTGCAATCAACGAATTAGAAACAAATTTTAATGCATTATCTTCCAGTACCAGTTGGACTTTAGCTGGTGATAGTGGTTCAAGTCAAAGTATTACAAATGGTAACACTGCTACTTTTACTGGCGGAACTGGTATTGATACAGCTGCAAGTGCAACTGATACAATTACAGTTGCGATTGATTCAACGGTAGCAACTCTAGCTGGTTCACAAACTTTAACTAATAAAACTTTAACAACTCCAATCATTACAGAAATAGATTCTGGTTCAACAATTACTTTAGATGCAACAACAGATATCGTGTTAGATGCTGATGGTGGTGATGTTTTCTTTAAAGATGATGGAACTACTTTTGGTTCTGCAACAAATTCGAGTGGCGAATTAATACTTAAATCTGGAACTACAACTAACTTGACAATGAGTGGTGCGAATATAACTTCAGCAGGTGTTGTAACTGCAAGTGGATTTACTATTGGTAGTGCTGCGATATTAGAAGCAGAATTAGAAACTATTGATGGCGTTACTGCAGGAACAGTTGCCGCTTCAAAAGCGATAGTTGTAGATTCAAATAAAGATATAGGAACATTTAGAAACTTAACAATTGATGGAGTATTTACTGATGGTAATTATACATTTGATACATCTGGAAATGTTTCAGGTTTAGGAACAATTGGTTCTGATGCGATTACTTCAACTGGTGTTGTAACTGGAACAGGATTTACTATTGGTAGTGCTGCCATTGATGAAACAGAACTAGAAATATTAGATGGCGCAACAGTAACAACTGCAGAATTAAATATAATAGATGGCGATACTACTGCGACTTCTACAACATTAGTAGATGCAGATAGATTTGTTGTTAATGATAATGGAACTATGGTTCAAGTAGCAGCTTCAGATTTAAAAA
>Ga0098034_1000658_pt1 | contig 13971 bp, 9 predicted proteins | sample 2_EtaG_FD_77062 | JGI IMG/M metagenome (GOLD analysis project Ga0098034, IMG submission 77062) | Marine viral communities from the Subarctic Pacific Ocean - 2_ETSP_OMZ_AT15125 metaG | ecosystem: Environmental > Aquatic > Marine > Oceanic | place: Pacific Ocean | collected 2015-01-07
TGTACGTTCTATCCATGGGTTCAGACTCGGGATGAAGCTTCGGGCCAGTTAGTTTGGATCCCGCCCACAGTCGCTATGCTTGGTGTCTTTGGTTCTTCTCAGCGTAAGTCAGATGTTTGGTTTGCCCCCGCAGGTTTCAATCGCGGCGGCTTATCCGATGGTGCTGCTGGAATTCCAATCACCAATATTACCGAGAGATTAACCTCTAAAAATAGAGATGTTCTTTATGAGAATAGAATTAATCCAATCGCATCATTCCCATCCAGTGGAATTGTTGTGTTCGGCCAGAAGACTCTTCAGGAACGCCGCAGCGCCCTCGATAGAATCAACGTCCGCAGATTGGTTATCTACATGAAGAAGCAGATCTCAATTCTTTCTACTCAAGTTCTCTTTGAGCAGAATGTCCAGGCAACCTGGAACCGATTTAAGGGCCTCATCGAGCCATTCTTGGCAAATGTTAAGGTTCAATTCGGTATTACTGATTATCGCTTAATCTTAGACGAGAGTACAACTACTCCTGATCTTATCGATCAGAATATTATGTACGCTAAGATTATGATTAAGCCCGCGAGAGCAATCGAGTTTATCGCAATTGATTTCGTAATCGCATCTACGGGTGCATCTTTTGATGATTAAAAAATCATCGTTTACTATTTAAAATATATAGGGAGTAACAAAATATGCCATTCTGGTCAGAAGCACACGAGTCAACTACAAAAGACCCGAAAAGAAAATTTAGGTTTCAAGTAAGTTTTAGTAACATTGTCGATCCTAACGGCAACGGCCCCATTCTTTGGTACGCCAAGACAGTAAGTAAGCCATCTTTTCAGATCGCAACCACAGAGCACAAGTATTTAAATCATACATTTTATTATCCTGGTTCTGTTACGTGGCAGGATGTTACATTGGCGCTCGTCGATCCTGTTGTTCCCGATGTTTCAATTACTTTGGCGCGCCTTCTTGAGCAGTCAGGATATCGAATCCCCGGCAATGCGGTTGATGAGGCATCTTTAGGCACTCTTTCGAAGGGTAACGCAGTCGGTGCTCTCGGTCAAGTAGCAATTGTGCAGCTTGACGGCGATGGTGTGCCCATTGAAACATGGACGCTTTGGAATGGATTTATTACAGAAGTTAAGTTTGGAGATCTAGAGTACGGCTCTGACGATCTGCTTCAGCTTGATGTTACTCTTAAGTATGATTGGGCACGAATTGAGACCACTGCAGGTCAGTCGGCGCTTAATGGCGATTCCTCACAAGCAGCATTTAACATTGCTAGCGGAACGTAGTATAATATAAAGATAACATAGAGGTGTATATTGTCAAGAAATAGTGATCGCATGGGCCAACATACGGTTCAGGCCGCGGATCCTTCCCCGCAAATGACACAACAAACAGAGGCTAGCCCCGGCGGTTTTTCTTTTGTTGTGCCTACAGAGTTTGTAGAACTGCCATCACAGGGTAGGTTCTATAATGAAAATCATCCTTTGCATAATGTAGAAACAATCGAGATTAAGCAGATGACAGCCAAAGAAGAAGACTTATTAACATCGAGAGCCCTTCTTAAAAAAGGTGTTGCTTTAGATAGGGTGATTAAAAGTATCATTGTAGATAAAAGAATTAATCCTGATTCGTTATTGGTTGGCGATCGAAATGCAATAATGGTTGCAGCCAGAATTTCCGGATATGGAAATGATTATTCAACAAATATTAATTGCCCCAGCTGCACATCCACACAAGAATATTCATTTGATCTACATGATTCAAATATTACACATGGTACAGCCAGCGAAGAACTTAGCGTTAAAGATCTTGGCGGCGGCATGTTTAGCACAATTCTGCCGCGCACTAAGTTCGAAGTTACTTTCAGGCTCTTATGTGGAAATGATGAGAAAAAGCTTTTAGATCAGATTTCAAACGCAAGAAAGCGCAACAAAGAAGAAAACACAGTTACAAGCCAAATCAGACTTATCACTCATGCAATAAACGGAGACACTACTCCTGATGCTATTAACTTTTTTGTAGAAAATGTTCCGTCACTTGATGCTCAGCATTTGAGGGCGGCTTTTACGATGGTAACACCCGATATTGATTTAACTCAATATTTTTCGTGTAACGAATGCGGTTATGAAACCGATTTGGAGGTTCCGCTTACATCGGACTTTTTTTGGCCTAAGCGCTGAATATATGCAACAGGTATATGAGCAGTTTTTCTTTCTGAAATATGCGGGAGGCTGGTCATTTAGCGAAGCATATAATCTTCCCGTTGGCCTCCGCGAATGGTTTGTTAAGAGACTCGTGAAGCAGCTCCAGGACGAGAAAAAAGCAGTAGAAGAGGCCTCAAAAGGAAAGGGCAAATCGCAGGAATTGACTGCGTTTAATCAACCGCGCCGAGCTAAAGGCCCCCGACAAACATAAAGCAAGGCTAGCCCTTGCTTTTTTTGTTTAAAACTAATTATTTATAGTTTGAGGATTTATTGATGGCTGATACCCCAAAGTATTCTGAAAAAGATCTTGAGCGCGCCAAAAAAGCGCTTGAGATACAAAAAGAAATAAATAAAGAACTCCTGCGCACCGGCGATCTCACCGATGACGAGCGGATCATTGTAGATGCGCTAGCTCATAAAGTTCAACTAATAGTAGACTCTCGAAAGCAAGAAAGCGCCCTCCTCTTAGAACAAATTGAAGCATCTAAAAAATATCATGCGTCAATCGAGTCCATCGGCAAAAGTTTAGATAACGGATTATTAAAGAACAACGCTCTTGCCCAAATTGAAAAAGACAAAATTGCTTATACAACAGAGCAAATAAAACTAGGGCAAATAACCGCAGAACAGGGTCAAAAAGATCTTGAAATGGCTCGTAAAAAACTAGCGAGCCTTTCTAAGCAAGAACAAAGAATCAACAATATTAAAACGCAAATTCAGAAGACAAGTATTGTAAATTCTAAGTTTGTGCAAGCTACAATGCAGCTCGGTACTGCATTTAAGGAAGGAGGCATCACAACCGGCTTTCAATATATAAGCTCATTACTGATGGGCCCGCTTTTGAAGGGCATTAAGATGGTCGCGGGAGAGATGAAAAAGCTTTTCTTTGAGCTTGACGCTACTGTTTCGAAATTCATGACCGCAACGGGCATGAATCGAGAGTATGCCGAGTCTTTAGAAGATGTTGCTCGTCAACTTTCGCGGGATGCAACCACAACTCTTCCAGAGTATTACGCAGCTACCGAACAAATGATTACAGGGGTAACGGATTTTACAATGGCCTCTCGCCAACAGCAAGAAACCATGGCGCAAACTTCCACAATGCTTGAAAGAGTCGGTGTGAGTTTGCAAGATTTCGGTGTAGGCGCCCAAAACTCAATGAAGATGTTTGGAATGAGCATGAACGAAGCTAGCTCATTTGCTTCAGAATTAACAGAAACAGCGCAAGCTCTTGGCGTCACTCCCAAGCAGATGGCGGCAGATTATGCTAAAGTTGGTGGTTCGTTGGCCAAATTAGGTTCAGAAGGCCCGAGAGCATTTAAAGAATTGGCAAGAGTATCAAAGCTTACCGGTATGGAGATCGATAAACTAATTTCCTTAACAAGCAAGTTTGATACATTCGAAGACGCCGCAACCATGACCGGTCAATTAAACGCAGCATTGGGCGGCAACTTTGTCAATGCGATGGATATGATGATGACCACCGATCCTGTCGAGAGATTTAATATGTTGAAAGACGCTATTTCGAGCACAGGATTATCTTTTGATGACATGTCTTATTATCAAAGACAATTCTTTGCGAACGCGATGGGTCTTGAGAGTGTTGGTGATCTTGCGCTAATGATGTCTGGAAATATGGATTTAATGTCGGGTGCAACCCAACAAGGCGCAGCCGATTATGAAGAAATGGCCCGCGAAGCGGCCGCTACAGCCGATCTTCAAAGAACATTTAACTCTGTTATTGCAGAAATGGCACCAATGATGAAAGAGCTTCTACTAACAGTTAGAGATTTTATAGTGGGTCTGAAAGAAAACGACGAAATATTAAATACTATCCGAGGAACATTTGAGTTAGTTTTTGGTATTATGACATATGTAATTGAAAATCTTCACTGGTTAAAATATGCTTTCTTGGGATTGGTGGTAGCGGGCCCTATTCTTAGCGCGCTCACTTTAGCAATGCAGGTTGCATCTGCAGCAACTACGGCCTATTCTTGGGTTACCAAGTTATTCACAAAGGATAAAGCGGTGGAGAGCGCCACTCTTGAGAAGAACACCGCAACTCAGAACAGAAATAGTGGTGCAATGAAAAAGAGCGGCAAATCCGGCGGTGCCGGCGCCGTGGGCTTGGCGAAGTTTGCAGCAGCAGTGTTGTCGATCGGCGCCGGAATTGGTATCGCAGCAGCCGGAATTGGCCTTATGGCGCTAGGTTTTAAAGAATTATTTAAAGTTGCCAGCCCGGGCGCCATCGCGGGAATGGCCGGCGCCATGACACTCCTGGCCATGGCTAGTCTCCCGATGATCTTTGGCGCCATCGGATGGATCGTTTTTGCAGGAGCTATGGTCCTTTTGGCCGCGGCCCTGGCAATGATTAAAACAGCCGACTTAGAAGCATTGGCTACGTTTGCTACAGCTTTGGACGGAATGGATAACAGCAACATGACGGAATTGGCGGATACTCTAGAGAGAGTCGCCAAAGCGATGGATGATATCGGTACCGCCAAAGCAATCGCATTAACTGCGACTTTCGAAGCGGCCACATTTGCCGCAAAAGCTGTGGCCGGCGCCGGATTGGGCAATGATCAGCTCAAGAACAATAAAAATACAGCCAAAAGCTTTTTTAATAAATCATCCGATGGCGGAGATTTGGGCACACTTACAATTAAATTTGACAATGACATGTTTGAGGCGAAAGTGGTTAGAGTTCTTAAGAGCGAGACAGGAAGAGCTTATATTCGTGCTGTTAACAACGAGGGAGGATAATAAAATATGATAAGTGACTATTCAAAAGACTTTGCAGCCTCCGCAGTTGACGACGGTTTTGATGCAGACGAAGATAAACAGCAATTCAATTCTCAGAGGTTAAGTCCCGACAAAATATCTCAAAACAATTTTGTTGATATTTCAGATGGCTATGCTAATGAGGGTATGGTCATAACTTTTGATCCAATACACGTTAAGGGCGCGGTATCTTTTAAGGCATTTATTACCTCTTATACTGAAACTTTTTCGTCTGATTTTGCTTCCGAACAAGTTTTCGGACGTATTGATCCCATTCACACTTTTAAACAAACAAGCAGAAATGGAACAATTTCATTTGTAATTCCTTCCTCGACCGCATCGGAAGCTTATCAGGCTTTGTATAAGGTTGATAAATTAAGATCGATGTTATATCCTTCTTATGTTCATACAGGAAATGCTCTCACCATAAATCAGAATCCGCTTATAAGAATTGGTGTGATGAACTTATTGACCAATGGCAAAGTAAGCAATAATTACGAGAAATTATTTGGCGCCGGTGGTGTGCCAGATTTTGAGATGGAAGGCGCTCTTACGGTTATAAACAACATGACCGTTAACTTTAACCTCGAAGGTGATGCTGGCGTTTTTGAAGCCGGCGGAACACTGAGCGCTCCAAAAAAAGGTGTATTGCCAAAATTAATTGAAATAGCAATCGATTTTAGCGTGATTCACGAAGAAAACATGGGTAGAGAAACCGGGGAATTAGACAAAATAAAGACGGTTTATGGAACATCTCAAGAGGATCACAGAAACGATGTTGATGTTGCCACAGAAGGACGCGAGGCTCTCTATAATGCAGCTGCCGCCGATCAAGCGCGCGCCGAAGAGGCAGATAGAGCAGCTGCAGCTCAAGCAACAAAAGACGGAACAATGGCAAGATTTTTTAATACAATGAGGAATAACCGCTCTTTTCGTCAAATGAGTCGAATGACCGATCGTGAAACAGCTAAAGAATTACAAGGCGCCGGCCTCAGCGCCGAAGATCTCAAGCGCGCCCAAAGCTTTTCCGAAGATGAATTTGAAGATTTTGATGTATATTTGGAATTCGGCGCCGATAAGCCACTAAGATAATTAAGGAATAACGAAATATGCCTAGATACGGAAACGAACAGACTTTTAGAAACTCGTTAGAGTTTTACGAATTCTTGAGAAAGAAAAGAAACGATGTGAAAGCTATCAGACAATACGATACTCCCGTGTTAAGAAATCCGACGATCGCCGATCGAGCAAGATTAAAGACCAACAACCATATTTGGAAATATGGAGATCGATATTATAAATTAGCAGATCAATATTACAATGCAGTCGAATATTGGTGGGTTATTGCATGGTTTAACGCACGCCCAACCGAAGCAGACATTTCAACAGGAGATGTAATTCAAATACCCGTTGATCTGCAAGAAGCATTGCGTGTGTTAGGGAGCAACTAATGGGAGACGAAGACAAAAATCGCAGCTTAGAAGGTAAGTGTAAGAGAGGCGAGACGATCATTGACGAGGATCTTTGGTTGGCCGCCGGCTTCGTGAACCCGCTTGAGACGGCCACGCTGCCCGCCGCGCAGGAGTTCGGCGAATTAATGAAGTGGAAGTCCGATTTTGATGTGGTCGCCGAGAATTATACTACATATTGCCAAGGCGTTAAAAAACTGCGTGATGAAGCTTCGGAAGCTTTGGGGAAATACCAAGAAATGGTGTCTATAGTATCACGATGTGTTCAAGCATATAAAGATACAGCCAATAGCATGTATGAACACCTCGATAGATTTTTTGTTAAAACGGGCCATGGCAACCTCCTCGACGACGGCGGCCGGCTGGGCGCCACGGAAGTCGGCAAAACTGGCCATGGAATGGCCATGACGGGCAAGACCGGCTCCCAATGGAAGGTTGAATTTAATGTTGCAGAACATATATTTAGCTCCTGGACCAGAGATATCAACCCGGCCGAAGAGGGCTATTATTTTGAGCCCTATGTCGGCGCCGCCGAAGAAATCGCAAATCTTAAAACGAAAATTAATGCCGCATTGCTTCTACTTGAATCGAATATTAGAGCAGCACATGACCATATAAGTGAGGATGATCGCCGAATGCTATCGAGAGAAAGCGGAACAGGCGATGTGGATTCCGCTACAGTCGAGCGCGTGGTTATACATACTGCCGAATTAAGCATCCGATTTCTAGCGGGCTTTAACACTATTGTTAGAGACACCGAGCAAGTTACCACCGTAGCCGACTCCCGCCGCAACTTCGGCGACAGTGAGGATGAGGGCCGCAATCGCTATACTCCATATGATCCCGATGCCCCGGACGCCAATTTCCTTTACGCATATTTAAGCGCTGGAAATTTACAGCACGGAGAAACCGAGAATTACAGAGTTTGGGTACCTTCTTCCGAGGATCCTCCGCTGCCGGATTCTGGCGTTTGGGGCCATCTATGGAAAAACGAGAGTCCAACGGACCCCGACAGCGAGGCGGCCAGTGCGGTGCGATTCTATGATTTTAGCTCCGACCTGGGAACCGTCTCCGCCGGCGCCTACACAACGGGAGAGACTATATCGAGGGATGTAACGTTAACTTTTACAACTCAGTTTTATTCCACTTTATATGGCTATCTCGACAGACTTGGCGCCATTTTTCGAGAGATCGGCGCGCCACAGACCAGCATTGCGTACCTAGACACCATAAAAGATTACGTAGAAACCATCAATCCACTCGCCCGTACTCTCGGTCAACACATTGGGTGTATTATAGACGCATGGGTAGACTTTGATAGGTTCAGCGATGATCTCCAAGACGAACTAGATGATCTAAATAAAGCTTTAGAAAAGGCGAATGAAGATGCCGATGCGGGGACAATCATCGGTGGTTCCGACCACTCGTCGTTCGGCCTTTTGTTTGAAGATATCTCAGATCTGTTAGAAAAGAAACTTGATAGAGATCTAGAAGACTTTGAAGCAGAAGCATATCGGAGAAATCCAGAAAAACTATTTTATAAAGAACAGTGTTATCTTCTTACTTATATTGGAGTGATCGCCGGCCACCGAGTGCAAAGAGATACCCGCGGCGATATGGCCCAGAAGTACCGGCGAAGCCGTATGGAGGATTTTGAAAGTAAACTTGGTGATGGTTACATAGCCACCGTCGAGAACGGCAACTCGACTCTCCGCACAGAAGCAGGCGCTCGCCGCATCAAGATCAGATCGATCGACTTCGATATTTCTCATCAGAATATGGGGGGCTATGCTAAGAGACTACCTTATACAACTGAGTTACTAAGTGGCGTGGGATTTAAGTGGGATGGAAACGCCACTTTATTGATGGATGGGGATCCATACGCATTTCTCAATAAAATAGCAATTAGCAAAAATCTGGCCCCCTTATTGAATATTAATAGTGAAATGTTATCTGTGCTGCAACCATATATTAGGTTATTTAAAGTTGAGATCGATCCAGATCTGGGAACAGAAAAGGATATTGAAATTTCATTTGAGCCGGCTTTCACTACATTCGAACAAGGCCTTTTTACCCGAGAGGAGGTAAGAAACTCGGGCACAGGATTGAAAAGCTTTCAATTCACATATGATGGATCTAATCCTTTTGGAGCGAAGAAAAGTATTAAAGCAACGTTAAAGTTATTTTCAAACTCATTTGATGAACTAATGATAAAGAGGCCATCTCCTACGAACGGAACCCAATACAGGTATGTTGACTTAGCGATTAAAACTTTTAATAAGGGAGAGGCAAAGTTTAAAGACATTATGCGTGAGAATGAAGAACTCGCTAAATTGAATTTTCGCTTAAAAGCACAAGTTGGCTATTCCTTACCAAAAAGTGCCGCATCTTACACCACACGAACTCACAAGTTAGCTCTTCAAAACGCCTTAAGAGATTCGGTGGTTACATTAAATTTAATTCCCACTGTTCATGATTTTGCGTTTGATGAATTAGGGCGTGTTAATTTTACAATAAATTATTTAGCATATGTGGAAGATACATTTTCTCAAACCAAGTTTAATGTATTTTCTGAGCCAACGTTCGCCGCGAATCGAATAATACGAAATTTAAAGATGGATTTTTATGTTAAGGAGTGCCAACCTGAAGCGGTCAACAAAATTAAACAAATGCACACTATCACAGCTCAGCAAGATCTGGCGGAGAGTATTTCTCATTTATTTGATCAAATGATGATAAGAGATCAAATTTATTATATGCCCGTTAGTATCGACCAAATTAAGAAATTTGTTAGTTATGGCCCTTTTGCTCAAGATACCATTTTTAAAGATCCACCGCAGCTCTTGAAGTCTGATGATTACGAAGGATTGCTACGTCGTTCCATCGATCATAGCCTAAAAGTATATAAACAAAGCTTTGATGCCGACGAAGATCCGTTTGAGGAGAAAGAAGAGCGCGTCATTTCTGCATCGCTTGCTGCCATGGATCCTAACACAAATATTTTATCATTTTTTTATGTATCTGACTTAATAGATATTATTTTAGAGAATATTGAAACTGAGTTGAGAGAAATCCCGAAGAAGATATCAGAGGCATACGACGATCTCGATTACCAATCAGAAGTGGACCGAGAGGACGTTGATAAAAAAATAGAAGAGTATAAGAGATATGAAAAAGCTTTTAAAAAAACTCGATTTCTCCTCGGACCAGTTGAGTTTGCAGATCACAGCAATGTCGCGAACAGCATATTTGTGAACCTCGGCGATATTCCTATTTCTGTAAAATATTTTTTTGAATGGATCACAAGTACAATGTTAGATCGTGATGATACCTTTTATTCGCTAACTAACTTTATGAATGATTTTTTTAATCGCTTGGTAAATGACTTTTTAAACAACGATCGTTGTTTTGATTATAGCGTCAAGCAAAGAACACGGCTAAATCAAGTAACTTTATTGGGAAGTAGCTATGATAAAACACTCGATCGAATAACAAAAGCATATATAAACAATGGGCGCGTTAGAATGAATATCGATGATGCGCCAATTCAAGCTGAATTACCATTAATTAGGACTTTTGGAAATGTTCAAAATTCAGCCGTCAGCACAATAACGAGCGCAGAAGAGAATAATTTTATGATTTATTTTGTAGGCAGAACTCTTCCTACGGAAAAGATGAAAGGCCTCCGAGATGAAGATGAGAAATTAGGTGTTTTTCATTATCAAATCGGTAGAGATGCAGGCCTCGTTAAAGATATTAAACTCACCAAAACCCAAACACCGGGCCTACAGGAAGTTCGCTTTGAGCAAGAAGGATATGATGGACTAGAACAATTAAGGGTCGTTTATGATGCGCAGATAGAAACTTATGCCAACGTTAACACATTTCCGGGAACTTATATCTATATTGATCCCGCTGGTTACGCACCCAAAACCCATCCCGGTACGCTTGATTTGACTAAATATGGCGTTGGTGGATATTATATGATTGTTAAGTCTGAGCACATGTTTGCTCCGGGAAAAGCTGACTCTACAATAGAGGCAAAATGGGTCAATAAATTGTATGATCCAAATGATGAAGTTAAGGAGATAATACATAAAGACGCGGCCGGTACGCAAGAAAACAAAAACTCCAAATGTGATGAGCGACAAAATAGAGCAGCGTCCGCGGCCGGCCAGGAAATAGACTGATGAGTCATTACTATGTTAAAAATAACGCCGAGTCTATTGAAGATTTATTTTATAAGAGAGCATTTTATAGAAAAGAGGTGGAAAACTTAAATGAAAATAATATAGTTGATTTTTATATAGGTGAGAAAATGTTTTATGGAAGAATGGATCGACAAGAAAGGGCTGTTTTTTTAAAAACAGAAGGCCATAAAATTTTAACGAATGTGGGAGATTCTAAAGACGGAATTGTTCCCAAAGGGGTCGTTAATTTCGTAGCTACTAATTTTCAATTATTAAAAAACGATATGAGCAAAGCCGCCAAGACCGGCAAAATATATTCACAGGATAAATATTTAACGGATTTAAAGGTATATAGAGCATTCGAGTCTGTTGAAAAAAAATATGCAGAATATCGCGGCATCTACATAAGTCGATTAGGCGATCTACTGCGTTCACAAAATTTCTTATATACAAATTTAGAAGAATTTTTGCCTCTCATAATGGAGATTTTTGAAAATACGTTGGCGGCCGCTCCTCTCACATTTCCGGCCTTTATAAAAAGTAATTTAAATGATATAATGTCTACAGGTTTGGCCATCGAAATAGCAGATTTAAAATATTCTAATGACGAGGAAAAGATAAACTTTATTAACGGCCCTAATTGGCAATATTTTGTAAATGCTTGTGATACTTACGGATTTATGATTGATGCTAGCTGCCCATGGCGAATTGTGGCCGATATTAATTCGGATGTTATGATTGAAGCATCACATAAATTTAATTCAATGTCGGGTAACTCAATTTTCTATCTGCTTTATGAGCCGGCCTTTGCTGAAACGATGGGCGAACTCCATTCCTTGCTAGCTGCAATTTATACTGCAGGTCGCAGAAAACGATTCTTTGTTGAAGAATTCTGTGATGGAAAGATTGTGAGAAAAGAAAAACGTTCAAGCTTCTGTAATTTCGCCACCGTGTTAGCTGAGTTTACTCCCGCTGACTTGCTTAAAATATATATGATTATAAGATCCTATGAGACCGGCATCCAATTATCGCCAAATGAAATGAATCAATTAATCGAAAACACCCTTGAGGCGAACTCATCTAGTTCTTCAAATAAAAGATATGTAGCTATTTTTGAATCTATTTTATCAAAAACATTTGACAAACACGGCTCATTCAGTTATTATCGTAGTGTATTCGAGAAACTTAAACAGATAGCTCTTAAAGACGAGGAGTCAGTAGTGATAATTGGTGGGGGTGGTTATTGATATTCCAAGCACTTGACGATAAGTCAGAATGTATCGGAATTTATGTAAACGGCAAGCTGTCGTTCGAAGATTTTCCTACAGACTTATCAAAGACATGGCGTTACAGCGCATCCATCACAGATCCATCGGTGGAGTATGCCTGGATACGCGCTGGAGGGCGCGCTATTACCGATTGCTGCCCAGAAGATTTGTGTAACGAACTTCAAGCCGTCCAAAGAAAAATGCGGGCATATCTCAAGTCTTTCACCATCGCGAAAGTTAACATGTCCGATCATTGTGTTTTCGATCTTATTCCTCATGATTTTCTTGTGCGCTTTTGCGAGATCAAAAATCAAATTACAGAACATGTATTTGAGACATATGAAAAGCCTGAAAACTATGAACATCTTGACGCGGTATATAAATTATTGCACAAGATTCGTTATCAGGAATTGAATCTTAATATTGAAGATTGCAAGCATCTTTTCTACTCTTCGATGAATCGTCAGAAGATTCAAGAGTTAATAAAGAATTTCAGACGGATTGATTATAACATGTTTGGAACTATCACAGGAAGATTAACAACTCATCCAGAAAGCTTTCCTGTTTTGACTCTCAAAAAAGATCTGAGAAGAATTATAAAACCTCATAATGATTTGATGATGAGCTTTGATTATAATGGTGCAGAAATTCGCACATTGTTAGATCTCTGCGGACAAGAACAACCCCCTTACGATATTCATGAATGGAATATTCAAAATATTATCAATGATCTAGAGATGACACGCGAAGAAGCAAAACTCTATTTCTTCGCATGGCTATATAATCCGCAGTCTAATGATATTGAATCAGAATATTATGATCGCAAAAAAGTTCTTGACAAGCATTATATAAATGGTTATGTTCATACTCCATATGGACGTAAAATTAAAGTGGAACAGAGAAAGGCCTTAAACTACTTAATCCAAAGTACAACGGCTGATCGCGTGTTAGAGAAAGCTGTATTGGTTGATAAAATGCTTGAAGGCAAAAAATCATTTATTTCACATATTGTTCATGACGAGATCGTGATTGATTATTCCGATGAAGATCGGGACATGGTTATAGGAATGCGTGAGATATTTGAAGATGGATATTTAGCCAACATGAGAGGCGGCAAGGATTATTATAATTTAAACGAGTTGAAGCTATGATTTCGATTGTAGGCTTAGGCACCGCCGCGTCTCGTATCGCAGATAAATTCACACAAACGCCGAACTATAATATTTATCAACTTAACAGCGCTGTCGCGAGAAAAACAAAATATAAATACAGATTAAAAGAATATGAATCTCCAGAAGATTATGAAAAAAACATTCCCGACTTAAAAAACTTTTTTGCGGACATAGGAGATACTATACAGTTTATTATAGTTGGCTCGTCCTTCAGCTCAAATTATTGTTTAGGAGTTTTAGAGCAGCTTAAAAATAAGAAGATTGATCTTTTTTATATTCAGCCCGACGCCGAGCTGATGACTGGAATTCCAAAAGTACTCGATAAGATCGTATTTAGCGTCTTGCAAGAATACAGTCGTTCTGGTTTGTTTAATTCGTTTACTCCCATATCAAATGTTATGGTCGAGAAAACAATCGGAGATATTCCCATTAAGACCTATTACGATAAAATCAATGAATCGATTTTTTCTACCATTCATTACATAAATTATTTCACCCACGCTCGGCCAGAAATTGGAATGTATTCCAAGCCTCTTGAGATTAATCGCATTAGAACCTATGGTTTATTAAATTGCAAAAATTTAGAAGAAAAGTGGCTTTATGAGCTTGACATGGAGAGGGATGTATGTTATTATTTATGTATCAATAAGGACAAGTTAGAAAATGAAGGAGGATTGCATAAGAGGATCGTTGACATGCTTAAGAAGAAACCAAGAAACGCATTTCGACGCATTTCATATGCAATATATGAAACAGAACACCAAGACTTTGGGCTCTGCGTTGCCCACACTAACGCAATACAAGAATACACTTGACAAGCTACGTTGAGTGTTATACAATAGGAATCAAGGAAAGCTTGATTTACTTTACCCAACAACAGGAGAAAA
>Ga0098034_1000663_pt1 | contig 13902 bp, 3 predicted proteins | sample 2_EtaG_FD_77062 | JGI IMG/M metagenome (GOLD analysis project Ga0098034, IMG submission 77062) | Marine viral communities from the Subarctic Pacific Ocean - 2_ETSP_OMZ_AT15125 metaG | ecosystem: Environmental > Aquatic > Marine > Oceanic | place: Pacific Ocean | collected 2015-01-07
CAGCTTGGTTCATCCACTTATACATTAAATTAAACATATTAAATCTATAATGAGAAAACTGACCTAACATAGTTTTGGTACCTCTGATAAGCATATTATCTCTTTCAGAACTTCTAACAATTTTCGCTTTATTCCATTTAGCATATTCAAAATGCAAATCTAATGTAGCATTATAAGCCATTTGCCCTGCTGTACTCTCCACCCAATTATCTATTCTAGCTTCTACTTTGTCTCCAAATTTTTCATAGAGATCCTTGTATCCTATCTCATAATCAGAACCTTTTTCTTCCCTAATCTTGTTAATATCAAGCATCTGCCGTGCAATCCATCCTCTATCTGCTCCCTCGAGATTGCCATGTATTAAAGCAAAAGCTACTTTAAATGTCTTAGATCTATTCCAATCCTCAATAATTTTATGTGCTATACCAGATTTACCAGCAATAGTAGACATTGTTCTTGCAGCTTTCTCAGTTATTCTTTCCCCTGAACGTATGGTTAGTTCACCATTCTTATCTATATATAAATTACCATCCACTGTATGAGCATCTTCTAAAGCTCCTCTTGATAATTCAGAAAGCCTTTGAGTCTTATCTGCTCCAAAAATACTTTCCAAATAAGTAGACTTAACATCCTTGCCATCAAACCATTGTAATCCAAAATTCTGCATTTGTCTTCCTACTTTTTCATTACGCTTTTGACCTAATCCAGAAGTTCTGTACCACTTAGCAGCCTGTCCAACAAATGGCATTGCAGCTCTCATGCCAAATTCAACTAATTCATATATTCTTTGTGTTCCATTTCTAGCAGCAGAACGTATATTACCTCCCATTAATCTAAAGTAAGTAAAGGAAGTAGCAGCTCTTGCTACATCATCTAACCAACCTTTAGCTGTAGGATCTTGTATTTGTACCTGCTCATTAACTTCTCTTACCAATCTCAACATAGATAAAGCAGATTCCTCTAAATTCTTATCACCACTTTCTCTAGCAACGTCTAAATGTTCCTTTGTAAGAGTAGTTACAGCTTCAGTAAAATTACTTTTCACATGAACTCTATAGTTGAACATACCAACATCACTAGTATATTTTTTCAAATAAAAGAATGGATCAGCATCATATATATTATTAGACAATGGATTTTTAGGTTTAGCTATATTAACAATACCTTCCCAGTCTTCTATCTCTCTTTTTAATTCTACATCTAAATCTATCTTATTATCATGAACGGCTTCTTCTACTTTTCTAATAGTTTTTAATATACCAAGAGTATATTGAGACATATAATGTTTAGAGAAAGCCACCCTTTTATCTGATGTAGTATTATATCCTTCAGTAGCTTTAAATCCTAGTCCAACAAAATCTCTTTCTGATTGCAAATCTTTAAAATCAATTAGATTACCACTTTCATCTATCCTTTTTTGGAATTCTATTTGTTTAATTAAAGCATTAATCTTATCTACTGTAGAGTCTACCCACTTCAGATCTTTTTCTTTGGACATTTTCCTGATTTGTTGCAAGCCCCTAATCAATCCCTTAGCACTATTTTTTCTTATCTCTACATAATTAGACTTCATATTTCTCAAAAGAGTTTTCTGTTCAGAAGTTATTCCATCTATGGTTTCAATATCTGCACCTTGAAGTACATTATTAAAAATTTTTATAGCCTTACCTGAACCTGATTCATAAAAAGCATTGATAGCTTCTCTATTTGCTCTCAATTTAGCTGATATTTGGGCTCTCTCTGTTGAATTATTAGCTAATGGAAGTCGATTATTAAGCTGTTCATATTCTTTATATAGTTTTCTGATTTTAGAATTTACACCTTTTATTATTGATGGAAATTTACTTGTCATTCCCATACCTAAAGCAAAGGTATTAAAATCAGCTAAGATATGATTAACTTGTCTACCAGATTGTACGCTATAATCTCTAAAAAATGAAGATTCTTTAACTAAATTACGTTCAAATCTTTGTAGCTCAGGTATATTCTGCATAGCAGCAACAGGTAAATAAAAGTTACGAGCAAAAATTCCAGAAGGTTTACCTACTCTATTATTATATTCTCTTAAACCTAATTCAAATTTTCTCATATCCGAAAAATTAGTAGGCGTAAAATTAGGATCAATACTCTTATGAGTATATTCCTTATAGATCCAATTAAATGTTTCCATATCATTCCATCCTGATTTTTTTACATTCTCAAATCCCTTACCTAATTCCCAATCTTTTGCAAGATTTATCATCTTATTATAGATTCTAGATTTAGCTTCCTTGCTTAATTTAGGATCCTTTATTTTTCTATTCATGGCTGCTGTACCACATGCAAATATGCTCATTTATTCTCCTATTTGTAACAATTATATAGTTGTTTCATAGCCTCAACAGTAGACTCCTTAGTGGCTCCATGCTCTCCTAAGTTCTTTCTTCTTATAGCATCTACTTCATTAATTAATATAGGCTTTGACCCATAAAATCTTAATTTACCATTATCATCATTTCTATAATCTGTTCTTGCCCACTGCTCACGTAATGGTATACCGTTTTCAGTCATTACTTTTGATGCGTGATACATTAAAACAGGGTCTATCATTGCACCTTGTGCATAATCAACCATAATTTTAGCAGCTCTTTTAGAAATATCATTAGTCATATCTTGTTTATAGAAAATACGCTGATTTAAGAAAGTCTCATCAGTCATATATCCTTCAAGACTAGCAGGTTCTGTAGTTATTCTTGATTCTAACAATCTAATATCAACATTTGGAAACTTAGATTTCATATAGGCTATAGTCTTCAGATTATTAATATCATTTAAAAGCATTTCTGCATAAGCCCTATCGCCTTTATACTCTCCAGTAGACATCTTAGTTAATAAAGACATAATAGGTTCACTTAATGCATTCTGCATATATAGATAATCATACTGTGCTTTTTTTATAGTACCTTCATTAATAGACCTAACAGATATTACTTTATCCGAAATATGAGGCATAAGTAATCTTAATATTAAAGCCGTTCTATATGACTCATCCATCTCACCCTTAAATAAATAATCATGCAATCCTCTTTCTCTTTCTACTATCTTGTCTATTATTCCTCTTTGTCCAGGAGGTATTGCTTGTGAATCTGCTATAATTTGTGTTACTAATTTATTATAGTCACCTTTAATATACTTAGACATTTCATAACTACTAAAAGAAATCTTACTTCCATCTTTTGTTGTTATATGTGGTAATCCAGAAAAGGCCTCAAATAAAATCCTTAATCCTTCTTGTTGCTCTCCATCAGTAATTTCAAATCTCTTACCATTTTCTATGATTTTATCACTAGATTTAATAGCATTCCTATTAGTTCTACCAGGTCTAATAACTTCCCTTATATCTCCTTTAGCATCTACAATAACAAGAGGTTTCATTCTATTATTAACATATCCCTCAGCCTTCCATCCATTCCTATTAGGCAAAGTAAAGGGTTTTATTAACGGGTCTTTAGCAAACTGATATGATATAGCCTCAGTCATTTCCTCTATTATTTCCTCTATACGAATTTTTCGTTTTCTTAAATCGATAAGCTCAGTATTTGTTTCTTTATCCTTTATAAAGTTAGCCTTACTTTCAATTTCAATAGTTATACTTTTTAATTGCTTCTGCAAATCAACTAGCCTTAACATTCTAGATTCATCCTTTACATATTCTTTTAAGGCAGATTCAAAAATTCTATTTTCTCTTGCTATACGTTTTTCACCTGGAATAGGCTCATGACCACTCTCAATATAATTTTGAATAACTTCGGTTTCGGTAATTCTCTTACCTAATAAACCTTCTTTTCTAATATTACTTTGACTATCATATATTTGAGACAAACTTCTCATAGCTGTATCATAAGGATTACGAGAAGTATCAAAATAATCAATAGCTGCTCTTAGTCCAGGTCTAAGATTTATATCTTGAGCCTCATATTTACTAAGTCTATTTTCTCTAAATCCTAACATCAATCTAGTATAAGCAGAATGATAATTTTCTAAAGTAGCACTTCTCCCCCATCCTCCAGGATCAACTTCCATTCCTTTATTATATCTTAAATAAGAATTAATAGGCTTAATATATATATCTTTTATTGCATCTTTTATACGCCCGAATTCATTCTCACTTAAATTCCCTTCTCTACGAAACAACTTTCCTTCTTTTTCATGATAAATAGAAAACAAACCTTCAGTTCCCTTCTCAGTACTTCCAAAAATAATTTCATCCTGGATTCTTTCTATATCTTCTCGTGAAGACTTAGAAGGCAAGTTCTCATATAAATCAATATATCTTTTTGCCATTTCAGATATCTGCTCAACTGTTGTAGCATAGCTATGTTTATTATTAAATCTAACCTGAAGATTTGTTAAATTGTGTAAAGAAGCAGTACTTTTAAAATCTATTATATAGGGATCATTTCTAAATATATTAGCTAAATAAGTTACAGTCTGATGCATCTTAATAAACTTTCCTCTAGCATTATCTACTTCAGTTTGAAGCATAGTACGTGCCTCATCAGCACTAAGTGTAGGTGCTAATTTTTTAGTCCATTCATCCGATATACGATTTACATTAAATATTTCCTTTACATTTATATAAGGATCAACTCCTGTTATATGTCCAGCTAATTTATTAGACTCTCTCCAGAACTCTGCAGGAGCAGCAACATAATTGAAACTTTTATCAAAATCAAAATCTGCATCTTGTGGTTTAATAGCATCTGCATGATTCATCCTGCTGACATTTCCAGATTCTTTATCTACATGATATATTCTTTGACCAGTTTCTGGATGCCCAACAACAGCCATTTTGCTTATAACAATATCACCCATCATATTTCTAGGCTGCCTACTATTTAACATACCTATATGCATAGTCATATTACCTGCTTTATCCCTAAATCTAGCACTAAGAACACGGGAAACTTCTGCTAAAGTATTTTCAGATATCGATTGCCCAGTTTGACTAGAGAAAAAATCATAAACCTTTGCTTCTGATTTCACTGCTTCATTAAATGTAATTTTATTTTGCTCGTCAGCAGGTTTAATATCTTTGAATGTATCCGCATCCTTTAAAGCTCCATCCTTATCTATATATCTTCCTTCTATCTGTAAAAACTTTTCTCCCTTTATTTCAATTAAAAATCCATCTGCTTTTCTAGGACCTGATTCAGATGCATACTGAACTTTTTGTATTAAAACATTTTGCACACCTCTATTAAAAGCATCTGATCCAACCTTAAATTTCTTTTGAGCAGCATAATAAGAAGGTAAAAACTCTCCAAAATATTGTACAGTTGGTCTGCCCTGTACATTAGAACGAATAGAGATTTTTAAATTACCCATATCAGCACCCATTACATCTAAAGAACCATCTTCAACTACCCCACCTGCTACAGCACCATTATTAAGATAGTATTTTATTAAATTATCTTCCATTCTTCTTTGAGCCCAAGGCTCTAAAACTAATCCCTTCCTTAATAATATAGAACTTAATGCGCTATTTGCCATAGAAGGATCTCCAGATGATGCTAAAGTACCCATTACTTGTTGAGCTAATCGTGATCTATATAATACATTTGTATATGATTGAGTTAAACTATTATTAAACCTTTCTAATCTAGTATCCAAATCTATCCATTCTCTGATTCCATTCTTATGATTCATATGCACACCAGCATTTTGTCCTACTAAAGGATCATGTTCTCTGGAAATATTCCTTAAACTCATAGCATCTAAGGGAACTTCTACTATCTCTACATTTTTAAAGTTACTAAAGTTTTCATCTACATATTTAATCCAAGGCTTAGATAAGTTCTTGTCTACACCCATAGCACCAGTTAATCCTCTAGATTCAGCATATAATTCTGTAATCTCAGCATCACCTCTATTTTTCATACCATTAATTTTATTGGCAGATTTAAATGTTAAAGCATCTGCTCCTAAGCTATTTAGGAATTTCGCAACTACTGCATCATATTTAAATGCAGTTTTTCCAAACCATTGTTGTACTCTACCATAACTAGGATCGGCTTTATCAGTTATAACATTAGACCAACTAATAGTAGGTTTAATACCTCCTGCTCTAAATCCTTCTATTTCACCAGTACGAAGATTAGTATGCACCATATCTTCATGTAATCCAACCATCATCATTGATGCAAGATAAGGTTTAAATCCTAAGAACATCTCACCATCAACAATAGATTTTGAAACTTCCTCTAATCTTTTAACTTCTGCTTTATAAGTTGGCTCATCTATATCACCAGATTTTTTGAGAACATCTAACTCTATTTTAGCTCTATCAAAAGAATTAAATATATTAATTAATTTATTACCACTTCGATCAAATATATCTCCAGTATCGTCAATTGATAATACTCTCAATTTCTTATCAGGATTTTCAAACCAATCCTTTACTTCATCATAGGCCTTATTATGCAATTCAGATTTTGAATACTTATATAATTCTCCGCTTAATTGTCTATTTCTAGAAGTAGGAACATAGCCATTCTTAGTTTCAGTCAAAGGATCTCTCTTATTTAAATCTAATATCAGAGAATGATCTAAATCTATAGCCTTCCCATCAACAACTTTATCCATATATAAAGGCATATTTAACACTAATCTTGTCAATTTAACAGCTTCTACTAAATCCTCTATAGTAGTAGCCTTTCTAACTTGGTTTAACTTCGTACGTATAGCATCATACTTTGCACCATATAATGATAAATCTCCATCATAAATAGCTAAAATCCTTTGAAACAATTCGCCACCTGGATCATTAGCTTTTTTATTCTCAGCAGCAAATGCTATTCTAATATTTTTACGCAATGCTTCTTGACTATATTGATCAACTCTTATTGCTACAGAAGTTTTCTCATTTAATTTAACTATTCTATACAATTCTCCACCAACATCACCAGGATTACGATTAACATCAGCTAGTTTTTCTGTAGATCCAGTTTTATAATACTCACGTTTACCAATAGGATTCTCTATGCTAAAATCCCCAGATTGTAATTCTGCATTAACTCTGTTTAATATATCCCCAGTTACATCTCTAATAATACTACCATCGCTATTTATACCACCTCTTTCAACTAAATATATATTATTCTGTGATGGATCTAATGCTTCCAAAATACCACCAAATCCTCTATCTTTTACCTCACCTATGGGTTTGTAGTCTTGTATCAATCTTTTGGTCTGCAAATCCACCTTAACGGTCTTAATAGCCCTCTTAGAGAAGTAATTAGTAGCTATCTGGTATAAATCTGTATCTATTTGAGCATCAGACATCTTATCTTTTAATACTTGATCTTTCTGTACATCTCGAGATAGCTCCATTTTTAGTCTCAATATATCAGTAACATACTTTTTAAAATTACTTTGACCAATACTAGTAGTAGGGTCAAAACTTACATTAACAGCTGCAGCTTTGAGTGTATTTACTATTGTTTGTACCTCACCTCTTAACTGAGGACTTCCTATATCAGTCCAACCTTCAACATCATAGAAAGAGCCTAAAACATTTCTTGCAAAATTCCTTATTTCATCTGATGATCTTTGAGAAGTTTTATATATTTCAATAACAGAATTTAATTCATTCATAGGAATATTATACTTATGTGAGAACTGATTAACAGTAATTCTTTGTAAATCTTCTTGAACATCTTTATCAGATATTCTAAATTGCTGCATTTCCTCACTTATTCTTTTAGCTAAACTTTCCTCAGTAAATGCTTCATTTTGAGCAGATGCTTCTATTTCCAACTTTATTTTCAACAATTCTGTCATATACGCTGTTTTATCTGATGCCATAGGTAGAGATTCTAAAGTTTTAATAACTTGTAATATATCCCCTTCTTTTCTAGAGGCAGCTCTTAATATGTAAACATCCTTTTCTATTAAAGCTGTTTTTATTATTTGAGCTAAAATATTAGTAGTTTGTCTATCATCGATTAATTGTTTTAATTCTACTTGATATTTCTTAAGAGTTGTCTCATCTATATTATCAGCTCCAAATTCTATTAAATCATTTAATAATGTAGCCTTATCTTGTTGTGATGCAAGTAGTCTATCTAATTCATTAACTGTTCTTGCTGCCCTATCATGTGAGATAGAATCCATAACTCTTTTACCTAATGCTAATGATGTTGACAATGCTTTACTCCATTCTCCATCAACAGTTTCTTCTAGATTACTTCTAAAGTCAATAGGGAATTTCGATGCTGAAACTGTATTTACTAAATCCTCATAATATTCAATTAATTCATCATATGTTTTTTGTGTTATTTTTTTAGACCCAAGATTAGTAGTCAAGACATCGTTAACAGATGTAAAATCAGGCATCATTGCTTTTGCTCCTCTATCTTGATAATTAAATGTAGGGTCACCTATTAAAGTATGCAATCCTGCTTTTGTACCTATACCAGTAAGCATATCATTCATACCCAACTTATCCATAGATCTATCTAATATATAGCCTTCAAATTTTCCCAAAGTTTTTCTGTTTGTAAACAAATCTCCTGTCAATCCACCTGTTCCTTCTTTTCCAGCTATTAAATCATATAAAGCACTAGCCTGTTCTTGTGTCATTAGGTGAGGTCTATTATTTCTAACATTAGGATTCATATTACGAACAACTCTATGCAAATCTCCTATAAACTTTTCAACTTCTCCTATATTTTCAATATCAATATCACCACTTTTTATAAGTTCAGGAGCTTTCTTAGACATTAAAAATCTATTAATGCTATTTCTTAATTGTTCTACTTGCCTTATATCTTTATTGTGATGCTCTGTACCTGCGAACATTTCATATGCATCAACTCTTTGCCTATGCTGTAATAATCTATCCATAGTCAAAGTCCAAGCATCATTCATCATAATCATAGGATCTACATTATGTGAAGATTCCCAATTCTCTCTATGTACCAACTCCATAAACCGTTCATTAGATTTATTAAAGACATCTAATATCTTTCCTTGTGTTGCCTCATCTAATACTAGCAATTTAGCAGATGGTGGAGTCTGTGGATCTATCCAATTATTTTTTATACCTGCTTCATAAGCAGAAGCAATTGCCATATCTAAATCATTATTCTTACCAAAATTAACTATATCAGATATTCTTGGAAGTCTGTATACACCAGCTGGAGAAGGGTCTGGAATAGGAATATTTAACTTTTCATAGACTTCTAATATAAATTGTTTTAATAAATTTTGCGGAACCATAGTAGCCTTTACTATATTCCTATCCATATATCTATTTAATTGTCCTTCTAATCCCACATAGTTTAAAGATTCGCCATCAAAAGTAATTGAAGACAAATTTTTAACCGTATCAAGAGCTCTTTCTGGTAAAAATGAATTAAGTTGTTCTGATATTGGATCAAAAGTATTATTATTATAGATCTGTATTAACTTCTCTGCTATATATAACTTCTCATATAAAGGTAGAGATTCTTCATAAGTTATATCACCATTCTTAACCATATCTGCAATACGTTTATTGAATGCAGTCTTTAAATCAGTTGTTCCTGGTGCTCCTGATGCTCCCTTATTTTGATCTATTAACTCTCTTATTTGAGAAAACTCTGTAGTTTCATCTAAAAACTTATTAAATACCTTTTGAGAATCTCCCTTCTTAGTATTAGGTCCATCACCAGGACTATAAGCATTGATAACGCCTTGCATAGTTTTAGCATCCTGTCCAAATAAAGACAAACTTCCCTCAATTGCTCTAAGTTTTTGTTTTTTAAATTTAATATATTGATTAACCTTACCAGTTTGGAATATATTTGTCATAATTTTATTCATTGTAGTAGGTTTAACTTCCATGTGGAAACTATGAGGGGTTCTAGTAAAATAAGCAGCTGTTAGTACATTTGTTAACTGCTCTTGCGGAGTTTGTCCCATTGCTGCACCTAACTGTTCCCATCCAAAACCATGCTCTCTAAAAGTACCAAATAGATTAAATGCATTCATCATTACCACACCCCCAACCATTCTAGGAAGACTAGCGACCATATCAGTTCCAAACTCTTTAAAGAAATATGTAGGAGCTTGATATATAAATTTCTTTCTTATACTGCTAAGAAATTCTTTCATATCCTTAGTATCGGCCTTACTTTTAGCATTTAGCCACCATTTATGAGGTCTACTTCTAAATTTATGAGCCATCTGTCTAGTAATAGCTCCTCCAGAAATCTCATCCATAGCTGTAAGCTGCTTTCTTAATTGATAATTAGTATATTTATCAAGAGGTTTCCACGATTTAGCAAAACCTTGAAACATTTTATTAGCTCGTGATATATGATTGGCATTTGTACCACCTTTTATAAACTTAACAGGTCCTATAAGTGAGAATACTGCTGCTTCATGCACCATATTATATAACCAATTTCCTGCCTCTTCTCCAATTCTTAATTCTCTATTGCCTGTATGTTCATATTCGCCCCATTCATTTTTCTCAACACCAAAACCAACCTTATGTAAAGTTTGTGCTCCAGATCTTGCTGCTCCTAATACAAGTCCTATAGCAGCATCATACCCAGAGGCCGCTAAAAGCGAAGGAGCCCACACATTTTTACTAAGTCCTGGTATCTTGCTAGTCATAATAGTTAGAGCCTTCATAGCATTCTCAGGATTATTCTTTGCAACTATTTTAACAACCTCTCTTGAAACATCATCTAGTAATTCCTTATCGGCAATCTTCAATGTACTGGCAATATTCTTTTTCAAACTCATTGCCATACTATTTTCATATACCTCATTATTAAAAGACTTGAGCAAATGTTTGATACTATTTCCATCTGAAGCCCATTTATAAGCATCATCTACAATAGTTCTTGCAGCATCATCAGTCAATGTTTTAGCTATAGATATACCTTCTTTAGCAGAAAATTTTGTACCTGCTTCTACCAATTCTTTAGTTGATTTTTCAGCTGCCCATTTAGCTACAGGCATACCTACCTTTTTAGTGCCAGCCACAATACCTTTACCTGCTAGTTTACCTGCTCCACCAAACCAAGGTAACATACCAGCTGTTCTACCTACCATCTCTCCAGCTCTAGCCCAACCAGACATACGATCCCAATCCTGTTCATATCCACCTGTAAAATAATGTTCCCAAGAAGTATAATCTTCTCCCTTTGCTGCGGCTGTTGCTTCTCCTGCAATATCCCAAGCTTCAAGAGTACTTAAAGATAATTCAGTAGCTGCTCCCCATGCTGCTTGTCCTAGAAAATCATAAAGAGCACTACCTGTACCCTGGCCTGCAGAACGGATATAATCAGGTCTCTTTTCTTTTTCATCATTAAGTAAATCTAAAATCTGTTGATTTGTGAAATTATAATCAGATCCATTAGCCATTATCTATTCCTTATTTATCTCAATATTTCTTTTAAATTCTCTAAATCCATATAATGCAAAGCTTCATCAAGACCTGTTGCATTAATTAAAGTTCTATTTTCTTGAATTGATTTCTGCCTATCAAAGTATTCATCATATGCATCATCTTCATCCTTATAATCATACATCAAGTTAGTTCTCTCTGCTATCTTTCCCTTTAAATCACTCTGTAAAGGATGTATATATGCATCTTCAAACGCCTTACCTGACATTCTTAATTCTGGATTAAAATTAAACCATCTATTCTCTATAATATCTTCATAGTCTTCTCTACCCCAATCTGACCACCCCATCAAACCTTGTACACTCAATTTAGAAATACCTGAAATTAAATTATAAAAAACTCCTCCAACATTTGCTGCTGGCTTCATACGACCTGTTACACCTAAAGGAGCATCACTACCTACCGCTGCAGGATTAAGTATACCCCATACAGGCTTATCAAATCTTTCTCGTTCAAGTTTAATAGCAGTCTTTATATTATTAATATCTTTTGTAAGTAAAGCATCTTTAATATTCTTTTCAAGTCGCGCATTTTCTAAACTTATTAATTCATCATTACTAAAATTTTCTTCTATCCATTTCTGATCTACTTCTAAATTATCTAAAGACTTTAATAAATCTCTATCACTAGTTTCTTGAGATAAAGTATAACTATCAGTTGCTGGATTTCCAAAATTTGCTAATATTAAATCTGACATATAAGTATTAACTGTATCTTGCAATCCCTCAAATTGCTGAATGAATTCTCCTATAGGCATCTTTTTACTTGAAACTTTTGCATTCTGAAGATAATGATGCTTGCCTTCAACTGTTCCATAAAGATCTAAATTTTCTCTTATTAGACTCCAAGCTTGTTCAGTCTTAGATCCATCCCCTTTTACTGGAATTGTAGGTTTCGGTTGTCCTCCTGCTCTTGTATATATTGCATCTTCAGGTGTAGCAGCCTTAAGGTCGCTATAACTAGGAATAGATTCAGCTATATTAGTATCTTCTATAGTATTTTCATCTAAAACTCCAAATATATCTGTTAGCACGCTATCAATTTTATCTGTATTTGTTGCATACTCTGTCAAAAGACTATCAAGGGATGAAGTTATATTTTCAATACTAGCCATTAATCTATCCCCCTCCTAATAATAAATCGAATTGATCTTCCTGTTTATCTTCTTGATTAATCAAACCAGCATCAAAGATAGGAGTTAAAACAACATTGCTATAATTAGCAGATACATGATGAAAAAATCCCTCATAACTTAAATGGTCAAATCCAAATACAGTTTTAGCAGCTGCTAATATAGTTGGCTGTATTGAAGGATCTGCTTCCTTATAATACTCATATCCTTCTCTTACTGCATCATAAAATGGAGCAAAATTTGGAGGAGAAATAACCCCCTGATAAGTAGCCGCTGTTGCTTTAGCTAGAATATGTATATCTTTATAATCCTCATACCACTTATTTCGTTCATTTTCAGGAGTTGCATTATATAGATTCATCTGCCCTATAGCCATTGCATATTGTTGAGATATTTGGGCTTTATTTGTCGCTATATTTGTTTTTGCCTCTGCTATCTGATCTTTAGTCCAAGAGTCTGGCCATTTATCCTGCAAATCAAAACCTTCAATTTGAGCAATTGATGGTAGACCAGTATTACTCTTTGCTGTAGTTAATAATTGGGCTAAAGATTGTTGAGAATTAACTCTACCTATCTCTTCTCGTTGCTTTTCATAATAATCAAGTTTACCTTTAGTACCTTGTAAAATTGCCAAACTAGTCTCTACTTCTCCTGGATTAGCTTCAAAGAATTCTACTACCTTAGATGGGGTAGGTTCTCTTTCATCGATATCTGGAGTTGTAGGATCATCATCTTTTAATCCCTTATACATCCTATAAGCTTTTTCAGTTAAATCTCCTTTATCCCAACCTGTAGGATCTGTTCCTCCTTCAAAACCAGCTCCACCTCCAAGTATTTGCTTAGCATCATGAATATCACCATAGATTAAATCTGCTATTGCTTTATATTTAACTTCATGCTGCTGTGCTTGTTGATTTAATAAAGCAGTTCTACCTTTTATATCTGTAGCATCATATTCTGAAATATTTTTTAATACCTGTATAGCACCATCTGACCTTAATTCATCATTTAATTTTTCTAAATCTAATCCAGTTTCCCTATATTCTGCTTCTATGATAGCTAAACGATTTCCTGATAATAGTTCTGCATTTTTAGCATCTTTATGAGCCTGCATTTCATGTTGCAAATTAATTTTATTTTTATATATCTCCCTTTCATACTGCTTTCCTAACTTCCATCTCTGTAAATCAGAATAAGCTCTGGGAAGTTCCGAGAAGAATTTAGTCAGAACATCTAATGCTTGATTACTTACTCTTATATCGTTTCCCATACTTTAAATCTCCTTATAATTCTCATGTTCATATACTGGATTATCTTCCCATTCTCG